>Ga0079223_10001892_pt1 | contig 12739 bp, 11 predicted proteins | sample Stecom2011_FD_75072 | JGI IMG/M metagenome (GOLD analysis project Ga0079223, IMG submission 75072) | Agricultural soil microbial communities from Utah to study Nitrogen management - Steer compost 2011 | ecosystem: Environmental > Terrestrial > Soil > Agricultural land | place: USA: Utah...
TCCAGCGCCGCGCGGCCGATGAACTCCCGGCCGGGGGTCCAGGCGATGCTCCAGGCCAGGTTGCTGACCAGGGGCGAAACGCTCTCGTCCATGTCCTGGCCATACAGGCACAGACCGGCCTCCAGGCGCAAGGTGTCGCGGGCGCCAAGACCGATGGGGGCGATGCCGGCGCCCACCAGCTCATTGAAGAAATCCGCCGCCTCGCTGGCCGGCAACATGACTTCCAGGCCGTCCTCGCCGGTGTAGCCGGTACGGGCAATGAACCAGCCACCTTCATCCAGGCCCTGGAAGGGCTGCAGTTCCTTGATCAGCGCAGCACGAGCAATGGTGACCTGGGCGCTCAGGCGTGCCCGGGCCTCGGGGCCCTGCACGGCGAGGATGGCCAGGTCGCTGCGCTCGCGCAACTGCAGGTCGAAATCGGCCGCCTGCTGGCGCAGCCAGGCGCCCAGGCGCTGGCGGGTGGCGGCGTTGCTGACCAGGCGATAGCCTTCGGCGGTCAGGTACACCAGCAGGTCATCCACCACACCGCCCCGCTCGTTCAGCGCCACGCTGTACAGGGCCTTGCCGGTGGCGTCCAGGCGCGCCACGTCGTTGGCCAGCAGGCGCTGCAGATAGGCCTGGGCCGCGGGTCCGGTCACATCCACCACGCACAGGTGGGACACATCGAATACGCCACAGTCGCGGCGTACCTGATGGTGCTCTTCCACCTGAGAACCGTAGTGCAGCGGCATCTCCCAACCGCTGAAGTCGATCATCTTGGCTCCGAGGGCCAGATGCAGGTCGTACAGAGGCGTACGTTCACCCATGGGTCTCTCCTTGCTGACGTGACGCCGCGGCAGGCACGGCTGCGTCGATTGGCGCGCATTGTAGCCGGCGGATGTGACCAACGCACAACAGAGGGAACGCCGGCGCGATGGGCAGACCTGACCGGAACGGACCGCGAAAGTTCCGCCCCGCTCAGCGGCGTGCCGAGCGACGGATCAGCAGGATCACCGGCAGCAGGCCGACCGCCACCAGAGTCAGCGCAGGCAGCGAGGCGCGCGCCCATTCGCCCTCGCTGGTCATCTCGAAGATGCGCACCGCCAGGGTGTCCCAGCCGAACGGACGCATGAGCAGCGTGGCGGGCATTTCCTTGAGCACGTCGACGAACACCAGCAGCGCCGCGCTCAGCACGCCGGGCAGCAGCAGCGGCAGATAGACCTTGAAGAACAGCGCCGGACCGCCCACGCCAAGGCTGCGCGAGGCCTCCGGCAACGACGGGCGGATGCGCGCCAGGCTGCTCTCCAGCGGCCCGTAGCCCACGGTGAGGAAGCGGATCAGGTAGGCCACCAGCAGCGCACCCAGGCTGCCGAGCAGCAGCGGCTTGCCGGCGCCGCCCAGCCAGCCGGACAGCGGCACCACCAGGTGGGTGTCCAGATAGCTGAAGGCCAGCATGATGGACACCGCCAGTACCGCGCCCGGCACCGCATAGCCGGTATTGGCCAGGCCCACCGCGCTGCGGATGCCGCGGGTTGGCGCCTGGCGCCGGGCGAAGGCCAGCAGCATGGCCACGGCGACGGTGATCAGGGCGGCCATGCCGCCCAGATACAGGGTGTGCAGGATGAGCGCCGCGTAGCGCTCGTCCAGATCGAAGCGTCCACGCTGCCACAGCCATACCAGCAGTTGCAGCAGCGGAATGACGAACGCGCAGAGGAACACCAGACCGCACCAGCCGCTGGCCAGGGCCGCCTTCCAGCCGTGCAGGTGGTACAGCACCTTGCCGCGCGGGCGCTCGCTGACCGGCCGACTGGCACCCCGCGCGCGCCGCTCGCCATACAGCACCAGCAGCACCGCCAGCAGCAGCAGGCTGGCCAGCTGGGTGGCCCCGGTCAGGCTGTAGAAGCCGTACCAGGTCTTGTAGATGGCGGTGGTGAAGGTATCGAAATTGAACACCGAGACGGCGCCGAAGTCGGCCAGGGTTTCCATGATGGCCAGCGCCAGCCCGGCGCCGATGGCCGGCCAGGCCATCGGCAGCGCCACCCGCCAGAACGCCTGCCAGGGGCTCTGGCCGAGCACCCGCGCCGCCTCCATGAGACCCTTGCCCTGGGCCAGGAAGGCCGAGCGGGCCAGCAGGTAGACGTAGGGATAGAACACCAGCACCAGCACCAGGATCACCCCACCGGTGGAGCGCACCCGGGGAAAGCGGATGCCACTGCCGAACCACTCACGGGCCAGGGTCTGCACCGGCCCGGCGAAGTCGAACAGGCCGATGAACACGAAGGCCAGCACATAGGCGGGAATCGCGAAGGGCAGCATCAACGCCCAGTCCAGCCACTTGCGGCCGGGGAACTCGCACAGCGCGGTGAGCCAGGCCAGGCTGACACCCAGCAGGGTGACGCCAATACCCACCCCCAGCACCAGCACCAGGGTGTTGCCCACCAGACGAGGCAGCTGGGTGTCCCACAGGTGGCGCCAGATCTCGGCATCCACATCGTGCCAGCTGAGCAGCAGGACGCTCAGGGGGAGCAGGACCAGCGCGGCGACGCCGAAGACGATGGGGTACCAGCGGCGGAGGACGGGATGAGGCACGCAAACTCCTGGCGGCTCGAAAAACGGACGCGCCCCGAACGGACGGGGCGCGCAAGTTAAGCAGCAGCGACGGGCCGGATGCAACCGGCCGGCACGGCCGTCAGCGCCAGCCGACCCGGTCCATCAGGCGGATCGCCTCGGCCTGGCGCTTGCCGGCCACTTCCACCGGGATGGTGTCGGCCTTGAAGCTGCCCCAGCTGGCCACCTCTTCGGAGACAGGGGCCTTCGGGTTGGCGGGGAATTCCTTGTTGGCGCCGGCGAAGATCGCCTGGGCCGTCTCGCCGGTCATCCACTCCACCAGCTTGCGGGCGCCCTCGGGGTTCGGCGCGTGCCTGGTCAGGCCGATGCCGGAGAGATTGACGTGCACGCCGCGGTCATTCTGGTTGGGCCAGAACAGGCGTACCTTGAGGTCGGGATTGGCGGCGTGCAGGCGGCCGAAATAGTAGGTGTTGACGATGCCCACGTCGCACTGGCCGGCGTGGATGGCGTTGATCACCGAGTTGTCGTCGGAGAACACGTCGGTGGCCAGGTTGTTCACCCAGCCGCTGAGAATCTGTTCGGTCTTCTGCTCGCCGTGGGTTTCCAGCAGGGTGGCGGTCAGCGACTGGTTGTAGACCTTCTTGCTGGTACGCAGGCACAGGCGACCTTCCCAGTTCTCGTCGGCCAGCGCCTCGTAGGTGCTCAGCTCGTCGGGCTGGACGCGCTCGGTGCTGTAGACGATGGTCCGCGCACGCAGCGACAGGCCGGTCCAGGCCCCGGAGGAGGCGCGATACTGCGGGGGAATGTTGGCGGCCACCACGTCGGACTGCAGCGGCTGCAGGATGCCCATCTGTTCGGCCTGCCAGAGGTTACCGGCGTCCACGGTGAGCAGCAGGTCGGCGGGGGTGTTGGCGCCCTCGGCCTTGATGCGCGCCATGAGCGGGGCTTCCTTGTCGGTGATGAAGCGGACCTTCACCCCGGTTTCCTTGGTATAGGCGTCGAACACCGGCTTGATCAACTCGTCGATGCGCGACGAGTAGACCACCACGTCCTCGGCGGCCTGTGCCTGACCGATCCAGACACCCAGCGCCAGGGTGGCGAACAGCGCGTTACTGACCCGCATGGCAATGCCTCTCGTTCTCGTAGGAAATTGTGCGAATGATAGTGACTATCAGTTATCGCCACAACGCGCAATTTCGTCGCAGGGTGTCAGCACGAACCTTGCATCGCTTGCTGTTCCGCGCCGGTTCCTGGACGCCAGATGCTGGCGCGGCACCTTTGATTTCTCTCGCAACAAGGCAGTACCCGTGTTTCGTTCACCGCTTCTGCAGGGCACCTGCGCACTTCTCGCCCTGCTCGCGCCAGGCGCCGACGCCCTGGCCTCCCACGTCCTCAGCCTGCATTACGGCCCTTATGTTCACCACTGGCAGGCGGACCCGCGCCACAACAACAGGCCGCACCTGATCGGCCTGGAGGCCGAAACCCCCGAGCGCTGGATGGGTGGCGCCATGTGGTTCAGCAATTCCTTCCACCAGCCGAGCCAGTACATCTACATGGGCCGACGCTGGTCGTTCGACGACCGGGTGCCGGGGCTCTACGCCAAGCTCACCGCCGGACCGCTGCTGGGTTACAGGGGGGAATACGAAGACAAGATCCCGGTCAATCGCAAGGGCGTCGGCGCCGGGGTCATCCCGGCGCTCGGCTATCAGTACCGGCAGGTCAGCACCCAGTTCGCGATCCTGGGCACCGCCGGCTACATGATCACCCTGGGCAGCGATCTGCTCAGCTGGTAAGTACTCAGGCGCGTGCCAGCGCCGGCAGATCGCCGTCCAGGCCCAGGGCCTGACGCACGAACAGGGATTTGAGCAGGTGATGCCGGTCGGCCAGGCGCAGACCGGCATTGCGCAGCCAGCGCACGGCCGGCAGGTCCGCCTGGAACAGCCGTTCGAAACCCTCCATGGCGGCCATCATCGTCAGGTTGTTGGGCATGCGGCGGCGCTCGAAGCGCGCCAGCACCCGCTCGCTGTGCAGCGGCTCGCCGCGCCCATGGGCCTTGAGCAGCTCCTCGGCCAGCACGCCGGCATCCAGGAAACCCAGGTTGACGCCCTGGCCGGCCAGGGGATGGATGACGTGGGCGGCATCGCCGATCAGGGCCAGCCCCGGCGCCACGTAGCGCTTGGCATGGCGCTGGCGCAGCGGGATGCACAGGCGCGGATCGACTTCCAGCACCTCGCCCAGGCGATGCTCGAAGGCTCGCCCCAGAGCAGCACGGAAGGCCTCGTCATCCAGGCGCATCAGCCGCTCGGCCTCCGCCGGTGTGCAGGACCAGACGATGGAGCACCAGTGCCGGTCGCCCTGGCGATCCAGCGGCAGGAAGGCCAGCGGGCCGTCATCGGTGAAGCGCTGCCAGGCGGTCAGCCCGTGTTCCTGCTCGCACCGCACGCTGGTAACGATGGCGTGGTGGAAGTAATCCCACTCGCGAGTTTCGCAGCCGGCCATGCGCCGTACCGCCGAATTGGCCCCGTCGGCGGCCACCAGCAGGGGCGCCTGCAGCTCGCGGCCGTCGGCCAGGGTCACGCGCCAGCCGCTGGCGCCACGCTCCAGGCGTTCGACGCGGGATTCGCCGAGCAGGCGCACCGGGCCGTCCTGCAAGCCTTCCAGCAGGGCGTCCTGCACCACGCGGTTCTCGACGATGTGGCCAAGCACTTCGGCGTGCACGCTGGCTGCCGAGAAACCGATCTGCCCGGTGCCCGAGCCGTCCCACACCTGCATGTGGGCGTAGGGGCTGCAGCGCCGGGCGCGAATGCCGGGCCAGGCACCCAGGTTCTCCAGCAGGTTGCGGCTGGCCGTGGACAGGGCGCTGACCCGCGGTTCGAAGGGCGCCGCCGGATCGAACGGGCGCGGCTGCACCGGCGCACCGTCCACCAGCAGGATGTCCAGCCCGCTGTCCTTGAGCGCCAGCGCCATCGCGCTGCCGACCATGCCGGCGCCCACGATGATGATGTCCGCTTGCATGTCAGTCCCTCGTGCGAATTCAGATGATGCGGGCGCCCAGGCCCATGGCCTGGCGGGCGAACCAGTGCTTGGCGGGCGGCAGCAGATCCAGGCCGAGCAATCCCAGGTGCCGGGCCTGGTCGAGCAGCGGCAGCCGGGCGCCGAACAGCCGGGTCAGGCGATCGGAGAAGCCGATGGTGAGGTCCTGATCCAGCTGCTGGCGCGCCTGATAGCGCGCCAGGGTCGCCAGGCTGCCCAGCGGCTCCCGGCTTTCCAGCAGGGTCTCGGCCAGGGCCAGGGCGTCGCGCAGGCACAGGTTGAAACCCTGGCCGGCGATCGGATGCAGGCTGTGCACGGCATTGCCCAGCACCACCAGATGCGGGCGCACCTGTTCGCGGGCCTCGACCAGCGCCAGCGGATAGAGGTGACGAGCGCCCACCTGGCGGAAGGCACCCAGCCGGAAGCCGAAGGCCTGCTGCAGCTCGTCCAGGAAGGCCCGCTCGGAGGCCACCTGCAGGCGTTCGGCATCCTGAGGATCACGGGTCCAGACCAGTACGCAGCGATTGTCCAGGAACGGCAGCAGCGCCATCGGCCCCTGGGCGGTGAAGCGCTCGAAGGCCTCGCCGCCATGGGGCAGGCTGGGCGTGACGTTGGCGATCAGCGCGCTCTGGTGGTAGGGCCGGCGCTGCACGGTGATGCCCAGGCGCTCGCGCAAGCCGGAGCGGCCGCCGTCGGCCAGCACCGCCAGGTCACAGTCCAGGCTGGATCCGTCCTTGAGGTGCAGTCGGTAGCCGTCGGGCAGTGCCTGCAGGTCGCTGACCTCGGCCGGGCAGCGCCAGCTCACCACCTCCGGGTCCAGGGCCTGCCACAGGCAGTGCCCCAGCCAGGCGTTCTCCACCACATGGCCGAGGGCCGGCACCCCTTCCTCGGCGGCGTGCATGCGGGTGATGCCGAAACGCCCCTGTTCGGAGACATGGATGTGCAGGATCGGCTCGGCGCGCGGCGCCACCGCATCCCACAGCCCCAGGCGCTCGAAGATCAGCCGGCTGCCATAGGCCAGCGCCGACGAGCGCGCGTCGTAGCTGGGCTGGTAGCTGTCGCCCGGGGCGAAGGGTTCGATCATGACGATGCGCCAGCCCCGCGCGCGCGCGCCTTCCTGCAAGGCCAGGGCCAGGCTGGCGCCCACCAGCCCGCCGCCGATGATGGCCAGCTCGACCCGTTCCATCAGGCTTGCTCCCGGGACGCGGTGGCCATCAGCGCCTCGATCTCGGCGACGCTCTTGGGCACGTCGCCGGTGAGGATCTCGCAGCCGTCGGCGGTGACCACCACGTCGTCCTCGATGCGCACGCCGATGCCGCGCCAGCGCGGCTCGACCTGCTCGTTGTCCGGCGCGATGTAGATGCCCGGCTCGACGGTCATGCACATGCCCGGCTCCAGCTCGCGCCAGGCGCCGTCGATCTTGTAATCGCCCACGTCATGCACGTCCATGCCCAGCCAGTGGCCGGCGCGGTGCATGTAGAAGGGCTTGTAGGCCTCGCTGGCGATCAGCGCGTCCACCTCGCCCTGCAGCAACCCCAGCCTGACCAGGCCGGCGGTGATCACCCGCACGGTGGCGTCATGGGCCTCGTTCCAGCGCTTGCCGGGGGCGATGTGCCGGAAGGCCTCCAGGTTGGCTTCCAGCACCAGTTCGTAGATGGCCCGCTGCTCGGGGCTGAAGCGCCCGTTGACCGGGAAGGTGCGGGTGATGTCGCTGGCGTAGCAGTCGATCTCGCAGCCGGCGTCGATCAGCACCAGGTCGCCGTCCCTGAGCGCCGCATCGTTCTCCCGGTAGTGCAGGATGCAGGCGTTGTGGCCGGAGGCGACGATGGAACCGTAGGCTGGCAGGCGCGCGCCGCCCCGGCGGAATTCGTATTCCAGCTCCGCTTCCAGCTGGTATTCGTACAGGCCGGCGCGACTGGCCCGCATGGCGCGCACATGGGCGCCGGCCGAGACCTGGGCGGCGTAGCGCATCACCGCCAGCTCGGCCTCGGACTTGCGCAGGCGCAGCTCGTGCAGCAGCGGCGCAATGGCGACGAACTCGCTGGGCGCGGTCACGCCCTGGCGCACCCTGGCACGCACCTGGTTGACCCAGCCCAGCACCTGCCGATCGAACCCCTCCTGGCGGCCGATGGCGAAATAGACGCGCCGGCGATTCTCCATCAGGGACGGCAGCAGCGCATCGAGCTGGCCGATGGAAAACGCCTGGTCGGCACCGTACTGGCGCACCGCGCCCTCCTGGCCGGCACGCCGGCCGTCCCACAGCTCGCGCTCCGGATCCCGGTCGCGGCAGAACAGAATGTACTGGCCCTCGTCGCGGCCGGGAACCAGCACCAGCAGCGCTTCCGGCTCGGGAAAGCCGCTCAGGTACTGGAAATCGCTGTCCTGGCGGTAGGTGTGCTCGACATCGCTGTTGCGCAGCTGCTCGGCGGCCGCCGGCACGATGGCGATGCTGCCGGGCTCCATGCGCGCCATCAGCGCGGCACGGCGGCGGGCGTACTCGTCTTGCGGGATGCGGATCATCGACGGCCTCTTGCGATCAGTGCAGGGAGGGTTTCTGGTCGGCCGGCACACCGCGCACGGCGAACATCAGCAGCAGCGGCGCCAGCCGCACGTACTCCATGACTTCCATGTAGTCGCTCTCGCCGTCCTCGGACTCCTCCAGCGCACTCTGCACCTGGGCGATGGCAGCGAGGTCGTGCAGCACCTCCATGGCGTCGGCGGGCAGGTCGGCGGCCAGCGGCGCCATGCCGAAGCCGGACAGGAAACCCTGGCACCACTGGCCGAGCGCGCCGGCACGTTCGGCCAGCGGCGTCTCGTCGTCCGGCAGCAGGAGCACCAGCGACAGTTCGTCCCCGCTCAGCTCGCCCTTGACCATTTCCTGCAGGCCCAGCAGGGCCTGGCGAATCGGCTCGGGCAGTTCGCTGCCCAGCAGCTCCCGGGCATCTTCCAGCCAGCCCTCGGGCTCGAAGCCGAGGCCCGCGCAGCTGCGGCCGACCAGCAGCCCGTGCAGCTCGGCGGGAGGGACGGTGTACCCGGAAGACTCGAGCAGGGCGGCGAAGGCGGCATAGGCAGAGGTGCTGGACATGGCGATTCCGAAGCAGGAAAACTGGGCTCGTATCCTAGCAGCCCGGACCCCGGCTAGGCAGCCCTTGCCGGGCCGCAGCGGCGTTTGACCCCGGGCCAGGCTCCTCCCTATAGTCGAAGTTCCGTTGCCCTTCCGAGTCCCCATGGAAATCACCGAACTGCAGCGCCTGGCGGCCAAGCTCGACGAACTGCTCGAACACTACGCACGACTCAAGGCTCAGAACAGGCTGCTGCTGGCCAACGAACGGGCCTGGCGCGAGGAGCGCGCGCAACTGATCGAGAAGAACGAACAGGCGCGCCAGAAGGTCGAAGCGATGATTTCCCGCCTCAAGGCACTGGAGCAGGACTCATGACCCCTACCACCACAGTCACCGTCACCATTCTCGACAAGGAATACTGCATCGCCTGCCCGAGCGAAGCCCGCGCCAGCCTGGAGAGTGCCGCGCGGCTGCTGGACGGCAAGATGCGCGAGATCCGCCTGAGCGGCCGGGTCATCGGCGCCGAGCGCGTCGCGGTGATGGCCGCGCTGAACATCGCCCACGAACTGCAGCGCCTGCAGCAGCAGCAGGAGCAGCGGGAGATGCTGACCCGCGACCAGGTGCGCGAGCTGCTCGACCGGGTGGACACGGCCCTGGGCAACGACTGAAGGGCCTCTCGTCGAGCCGCCGGGTTTCCCGAAGCGAAATTGTGCGTATACTTCCCCGCAACTCCCTGGTGTGTACGCCAGTTGGCACGTCCCTCTCCCGATAAGCAAAACTTCGGAGGCCGTACGTGCAACCCGTGTGCATATCCGCGCGACGGAGAGCCTTAAGGTTGCCCTGCGGTCGCCACCTTGAACTCTCGGGTTCAAGGGTCACGCCGACAGCGGCACCCCGGGGAGTCGAATTCTGCTGCCGCCGGCCGGACATCCGCGCCGGCGGCTTTTCATTTCGGGGGCCGTTTCCCGCCATGATCTCGGCTGATGACCTCTCGCGCAGCGCGCTGCGCCGTCTGCTGCGCCAGCGCCGCCGGCAGCTGACTCCTCTTGAGCAGCGCCGCGCCGCTCGCGCGCTGTATCGACAACTGAGCCATCACCCCCTGTTCCGCCGCACCCGCCACCTGGCGCTGTACCTGGCCAACGACGGCGAGATCGATCCGGCCCTGCTGCTGCGCGAGGCCCAGCGTCGGGGCAAGGCCACCTATCTGCCGGTGCTCAACCCCTGGCCGCGCACCCGCATGGTGTTCCAGCGCCTGTTGCCGGGCGAGCGCCTGCGCCGCAACCGCTTCGGCATTCCGGAACCGCGTTTCTGCCGCGGCCGCCAGCGCAAGCCCTGGGCCCTGGGCCTGGTCTGCCTGCCCCTGGTCGGCTTCGACGACCGGGGCGGACGACTCGGCATGGGCGGCGGCTTCTACGACCGCAGCCTGGCGTACCTGAGCATGCGCAAAAATTGGCACAAACCGACACTCCTGAGACTGGCCCACGAGTGTCAGCGTGTGGATAGCCTGGCGTTGGCCAGTTGGGATGTTCCCCTGCAGGCCACGGTGACCGACAGGGGATGGTATGCCGCACGGAGCGCGGCATCGGCAGCTAGCGCTGCATCGACACAGGAGTCGCCTCGCTCTGGCGCTCCCAGAAGCCCTGGGTGTAACCGGTCGTGACCATGCCCAGGCTGAACAGAACGATCAGAATCCACATCAGATCGGGTTTTCGCCGCTTCATTGCCCTGTCTTCCCCTACAGACAACTTCAAGAAAATCCGGCAGTTGTTCTTCTAGTTCGGAGTGGCTCGCTACGCGAGACTCATGCCTGCCGGCTCCAATGCCCGCGACTCGGACCAAAAGCACGAGGCAAAGTTCATGCCGTACTGGCTGATGAAATCGGAACCCGACGAACTGTCCATCCACGCCCTGGCACATCTCGGCGAGGCGCGCTGGGACGGAGTTCGCAATTTTCAGGCGCGAAACTTTCTTCGCGCCATGCAACCGGGTGATCTGTTCCTCTTTTACCACTCCAGCTGCCCCCGACCGGGGGTGGCGGGCATCGGCCGCATCCTCGGCGAGGCCTATCCGGACCCCACGGCCCTGCAGGCAGATAGCCACTATTTTGACGTCAAGGCCACACCCGAACGAAATCCCTGGAGCGCGGTGGATGTGGGCTTCGTGGAAACCTTCGACGATGTCATCGAACTGGCGCGCCTCAAGGCCGAGCCGGCGCTGAGCGAGCTGCCGCTGGTCAGGAAGGGCAGTCGTCTCTCGGTCATGCCGGTGACGCCCGCCCAGTGGGAAGCCATCCTCCGGCTGCGTTGAGGGTTGGCCGGGGCTGTGCTACACCCCTTTGCACTGCAAAGGATTGCCCCCATGACCACCCGTTCCCTGGCCGTCTGGCTGCTTCTCGGCCTGATGCTCTGCACGCTCTGTGCAGGTAGCCTGCTGCTCTGGCAGCGCCTGGAAAACGATCGCCAGACCCGCGCTCGGGAACACCTGGCGCTGCACGCCGACGGCCTGGCCCGCCAGCTGGAGGCACGCCTGGCCGATCAGGCCGCCAACCTGCAGCGCCTGGCCGATCGCTGGAACAACGAAGGCCGCCTGCGCGAACAGGACTGGCAGCGCGAGGCGCGCCTGCTCCTCGCCGCGCCCAACGGCTTCTACGCCATCGAATGGCTGGATGCCGCCCAGCGCCTGCGCTGGCGCGTGCCGCCCCTGGACGCGGCGCCACCGGCTGCCAACCTGCCCGACAGCGCCCGGGACGCCCGCGACCAGGGCGCGCCCCACTACAGCGGCAGCTTTTCCCTGGCCGACGGCACGCCGGCCATCGCCCTGCATGTGCCGCTCTACAACCGCCACACCCCGGGTCCGGGCTTCGACGGCTACCTGCGCGGCATCTTTCGTCCGGGCGACCTGCTCGAGCGCTGGCTGAGCCGGGCAGGGGAGTGGCGCTTCAGCGTCGCCCTGCTGGAGGGCGATCGGGTCCTGCATGACCAGGGCCGGGGCAACCCCGCCGGCGAGCTGGTCCAGCGCGTGGCCCTGGAACTGCCGGGCGACCCGGCCCTCAGCCTGCTGTTGACCCCCACCGAACGCATCCTGCAGCGCCTCAACACCCCCTGGCCCAGGGTGGTGCTGGGCGCCAGCCTGTCCATCAGCTTCCTGCTGGTGGCCGCGCTGTACCTGGCCCTGGAGAACCACCGCCGCGCCACCGCCCTGCTGATCACCAACCGCCGTCTGCGCGCGGAAGCCGAGCGGCGCCGGCGCACCGCCTCGCGGCTACGGGAAAGCCGCGCCCAGCAGCGCTTCATCCTCGAGCTCACCGATTTCAGCCGCGATGGGCTGTTCATCCTCGATCTGGACGAGCAGGCCTTCGTCTACATGAACCGCGCCGTGCATCTGACCCTGGGCTACGACCGCGCCACCTTCAACGCCCTGTTCCAGCAGGACCCGGAGCTGCTCATGCCGGGCTTTCACCAGTGGCTGGAGGAGGTGCGCCAGCTGCACCGCACGGGCTCGCAGCGCCTGCAGCAGCGCGAAATGCGCTGCCGTGATGGCACCCTGCGTCCGGCCGAGATCAGCACCCAGCTGATGGAGCGGGACGGCCGCCACTACCTGATCGGCGTGTCCCGGGACAACAGCGAGCGCCTGCGTCTGGAGGCCCGCCTGCAGCGCCTGTCCCAGCAGGATGGCCTGACCGGCCTGCACAACCGGCGCTACTTCGACCAGCAGCTGCAGGCCGAATGGCGTCGGCTGCGGCGCCTGGGCACACCGCTGTCCCTGCTGCTGGTGGATATCGACCACTTCAAGGCCTACAACGACACCCTCGGTCACCTGGCGGGCGATGACGCCCTGCGCCGGGTGGGCCAGCTGCTCAACGACTGCCTGCAGCGCGAGGGCGACGTGGCCTGCCGCTACGGCGGCGAGGAGTTCGCCATCATCCTGGCCAATACCGGCCTGCAGGGCGCCCGCCACCTGGCCGAGCGCATCCATCAGCGCCTTGCCGCCCTGGACCTGCCCCACCCCGGCAGTCCGCTGGGCCGCCTGACCCTGAGCATCGGCATCATCACCTCCAACCCGGAGCAACAGGCCAGCCCGCAGCAACTGGTCGCCCA
>Ga0079223_10001894_pt1 | contig 12735 bp, 5 predicted proteins | sample Stecom2011_FD_75072 | JGI IMG/M metagenome (GOLD analysis project Ga0079223, IMG submission 75072) | Agricultural soil microbial communities from Utah to study Nitrogen management - Steer compost 2011 | ecosystem: Environmental > Terrestrial > Soil > Agricultural land | place: USA: Utah...
GAAGGACCTTGATAATAATTTACATCCGGATCAACGGAATCCCAGGCATTCACACTGTGCGGCAAACGAACCGGCGTCCACAAAGGAACCGTCTCGGGATTCCCTGCCCGCGCGGGACGAAAGGCTTCCCAAATACCTCCAAGGTCGCCCTTTAAAAATGACCAACCCTCTTCCAATCGCTCACTGTTGTGCGTAAACTGGCCATACATACCCAGACTAAGACTCCAAAATAAAACCAGAACAGCTGCTTTCTGAAGCTCATATTTAAAATTTCCCATACTTCATTTCTTTAAGACCATAATACACTTTTCCATAATCCACCTCAACAAGGCTTCTTACTTCAACAAGTCAAACCTTACAAACTATAACTTTATTATTTTTATACCATTAAGAAAAGAACTGCCGTTAATTTTCTCAAATCCAACAGTCAGCCCATCCTTCCCCACTTCAATCAAATAACGTTGCTTCACCGCCATAAATGAACCCAACTCCCGGGCAGGGCTAAAATCCTCCTCAACCAATGTCTCATTCATCCAAACTTTAAAACGGTACAGAGCTTCGGGTTTAGCGTCGTCCTCCTTCAGCAGATAGGCCAGGGAACTCTCTTCTCCAAAAATGTCGGCAAAAAGCAATTCCACTTCGTAAAAACCTGGAGGGACATCAAATCGATAACCTTTCAAATCCTTAATAAGGGTTTGATAAAGAGGGTTATCAACCGTCAGCAGAATCTGAGTCACAGTTCTTTCCTTTTGGGTTGCTTCATCACTAAGATATCCCCAACCTCCGGGAATAAAAGCTTGATCTGGCAACCAGGTTAAATGACTTTCTGTGCTGCGATAATATGTATTGCTGCCAACGTTCACAGCCAATTCGAGTCTTTCCCAATCAGCCTGATTCAACTGCCGCGGCACAACTTTAAACTCTAGTTTGTGAGCGTCTTCAACATATTCCTCTCCATGAAACCCGCTTACTCTAAAAGAATGAGTTCCCTCTTTAAAAGGCACCATAAACAAGGCAGTCCTGTTAACGACAGACTGCTTACCCATTGACTGACCATTCATAAACAACTCAACCTCATCCAGATTGGTATACACCTTCACCTCTTGTAACGCAGTACCATTTTCACCTGCCACCCCTGTCCGCTTATCCCAATCACGGGAGGCCAAATGCAATACGGGAATATCATCCCGCCACATGGCTTTAAAATAGTAATACACATCTTTGGGTGTTCGATCAGAGTATACCAATCCTTTGTTATTGATCCGAGGCATCGACTCATCACGTTTTGCTGATGAAAAATCAATAAAATTCCAGTAGGAAGCTCCCACAACAAAATCTCGGTCCTCAATAACAGGTAGATAATGTTCAACATACTGTTGGTGATACTCTACACTAAAATCAAAGCGCTCAGGATGCTCAGTGTGAATTCTTCGATCAGAACCGGCGCCATACTCACTTACAATAATGGGTTTTTGGGGGTGTTTGAGGTGCTGATTATCAAGAAAAGCATCAAAGGCAGAAAACGCTCCTCCGTACCAACCTTGATACAGATTCCACCCATTCACATCAGAAATATCTCCAAGTCCTACTTCATTGTAATTATTGCTACCATGGAAAGCAACAACACTCAACCGATTGGGATCTTCTTCTTTTAACACCTGCTCGAGATGTTGTGCCAAGTCAAGTGCTCGTGCAATACCTTTATCAAGCTCTTGCCCATGGTACATTCGTTGGGTATGTAACAATATCTCATTCATATACCCCCAAAAAACAATCGATGGGTGATTGTAGTGCTGCCTTATCATCTCTCTCAAATTCAACTCTGCAACACTCCCATACTCCTCAGATTCAGGCAAAAAGTCAATGACAGGAATTTCTTCCCACACCAACAAACCCAATCTGTCACACATTTCGATAATTGCTGCATCCTGAGGATAATGTGAGATACGAATAAAATTTGCCCCAAGCTCCTTTATTAAGCGCATATCACGACGATGCATTTCATCACTTAAAGCTACACCAAGAGGTTTTTGATCCTGATGACGACAAACTCCACGCAATTTATAGGGCTTGCCGTTAAGAAAAAAACCTTTATTGGAATCAACGCTAAACCACCTGAAGCCCGCAGCAGCAGTAACCTGATCCAAAAGTCTATGAGTCGATGCCTGAAACAGACGCAACTCTACACCATATAAAGAGGGATTCTCTGGTGACCAAAGCACCGGATTCTGTATCTCATCAAGTGCAAGTTCTATCTTTTCGGTATGCCCTGGTAAAAGTTCCAATTTTCGCTCAACACGATTAATGGGCATCCCCTCAGGATCAATAAGACGCAACTCCAACAACAAATCTGCTTTGCTTTCACCTGAATTCTTCAAGCTCGTGCTGACCAGCATCGAGGCCTTGTCAACCGAAACCTCCGGAGTGCGCACAAAAACTCCCTTAGAGCCAAAATTGCAGATGTCAAAATGCTGCTTTGGTACAGCGGTTAGCCAAACATCCCGATAAATACCGCCAAAAAAAGTAAAATCGCCCGAAATCGGCGGAACATCACCTGTTGAATTATCCACCCATACCTTTACTACATTGATAGTATCAAAAGAACAGAACCGGGTAATATCAACATTGAAGGCGGTATAACCCCCTGAATGAATTCCTGCCAACCGATCATTAACATATACCTTGGCAGTTTTACTTACTGCTTCAAAAGTTAAAAATATCTGTCGATCCTTCCATGCAGATGGCAACTCCAGATTATTAATGTACCAGGCATCCCCCTTCCAATAATCTTTATTGTGATACGCATCAGTATTCCAGGTATGTGGAATACTTACTAAAGTCGGATGAGCTTCATCGCCTGTCTTGTAAAAAGACCATCCATTGTTAATTGTTTTTGACTCGCGTTGGGCACTTAATGGCACAACAAGCGCTAACAACGCCATCGACATAAAAAGCCTTAACATCTTCAAATAATATAACTTTAAAAATTTTTGCATCAAAAAAATAAAAGTATTGGCATCTTAAAAGATGCCAATACTATTAATACTACATATATTAATTTTCAAACTCAACGGTCACCCTATGGTTCTGTGAAAAGGCACGAACTTCATAGTCTCCGGTTTTATTGTTAACCGTACTGGCTACATCCTGGTTCGAGATAGGAATCTCAGAATTTGGGTCAAAGGTCCAAACTACCAGATCAGGAGCATCTCCGTTTAAAGCCTTAACATAAATATTCTTTACACCCTTTTCAGCTTTAGGCCAAACCATTTGGAAGGCACCATTCGCATTGGGACTTAACTCTGTACCGTTTTCATCAACGATTTGATAATCCGTGCCTCTAACAGGGCCCCCTTCAGTGGATGCCGCATAATAAAACACTACAACATCATACGTTCTACTTCGCTCGCTGTGAAATTGAACAGGGATCGAAAGTATTTCACCTTCAACAACTGAAAACTTCACTTGATTATTGTTGCTCCCCCAATCCTCAAAGCCAAAGTAATAAACATGTTCCATGGCAGGGTCTCCATTTCCCCATGCATCATCCTCGCAACCAGCCATGCAAAAGGAAATGGTCAAAAAAACAAAGAATAATTTTATATTTTTCATATGCATAATATTATAGTTTAAAATGACTAAGAACACTACCAGTTCGGATTCTGCACAACAGCTCCACCACTCAATGATATTTCATTCAAAGGAACCGGATACAAATAATCCCGGGCCGGATCAAAACGCCTGGTGCTGGCCAGCTCAATTATTATAAGGTCAGACTGATCATGTATTTCTCGACCTTCATACTTCCCATCCGCATCGGTCATCCTCATTTCCGTCCGGCTCTTGGATGTTTCCGTATCGACAAACTTGGCCCCCAGGATATCCACAGGAAGAACCTCTTCAGCTATTTTCCAACGAATAATATCATCGTAGCGAAAACCCTCATCAATAAATTCAACAGTCCGCTCCCTGCGAATTTCATCTCTCATATTCAAGCTGTTTGCAGTAACAAAGGCATTGGTCAACAGAGTCGGAAATCCAACCCTGGTGCGAAGAGCATTAACAGTCATATTCAATTGCTCATCTGTAACACTTCCGTTTCTTTCATACAAAGCTTCAGCATATGAAATCAGCACCTCTGCATATCTGATCAACATGATATCAATGGTTTCTCTTGAATTGGTTTCCCATTCGGACAACAAAAAACCCTTCTTAAGTGAATATCCATTGCCATGTTGATTAGAGAACGGAATATACTCACCTTTGTATGCCGCCTCTCCCCTCATATACAAGGTCATGTTCAACCTGGGATCACGGTCCACAAACACATCATCAAAACTAGATTCAACCTCTATTTTCAAAGGCGATAAATCCCTAGGTAAACCGTCGGTATAGAGAAATTGATCAACCATTTGTCGTGTTACTGAAACCCGATTTTCCATCAACCTGCTCCTATTATGAGTAACAGTACCTTCCCCATTGGGACCATATACCTTAACAAAAACATTCTCTTTATTCTGACGCCCCTCTCCCTCAAACAAAAACAAAGTCTGAAAATCTGAGAAAAGCTCATGTTTCCCCTCATTAATTAAAAGCTCTGCAGAAGCAATAGCCACATCTAAGTGAGCATTATGATTGCTGGACAAATTATGGTACTTTGAGAATGTTCCTTCAAAAAGTCCAATACGTACCTTCATGGCCAGTGCGGCTGACCGGCTGACTCGTCCCCAGTCCGATTCGTTCAACTCATCAATATCGGGCAGCCATTGAATTGCAAAATCCAAATCACTGTAACATTGTTGAATAACAGTCTCTCTTGGAGAACGTGGCGACATCAACAAAGGATCTTCTGTGTCGTTGATGGCTTTCAACATCAAAGGAACATCACCATACCTGCGGACTAACTCAAAATGATGATAAGCCCTGAAAAAATATGCCTCTGCAAGCCAACGGTTTATCACTGCGGCATCAACATTTGCATTAATCCCCTTCTCAATAATGTTATTGGCTGTGAAAATTCGATAATAAGGATCAGTCCAATTTCCGGAAGACGAAGGAACACTTGCATTACCGCTGGAAACATTATCTGCTGAAGTCCTCACCAGCTCGTCCGACCTTGTATCGTGCGTATTATATTGCAAAAGATTATACAAACGATTACAGGCGCCTTTCAAATCCGTCTCTGTTTTCCAGAAAGACACATCGGTTAAGGTCGTCTCAGGCTCAAAATCCAAATCGCAGGACCCCAAGGACAACAAAACCGATCCAAATATAACTAACCAAATATTTCTCTTCATAACGTAACTTTTTATTGTCATTACTAACTAGCTATATCCCAAAAACTAAAAAGTCAGATTTAAACCCAGAGACCATGTCCTGAAAAAGGGATAATAATTTGCACTGGCGTTATTTCCAACTTCCGGATCAAATACCGAAAGCACATTGGTGTGCTCCCAAACGTCATTTCCTGAAATATAAACGCGTGCATTTTCAATGACACTCTTATTAAATGGAATCTTATAACCAAGCTGAATATTTTTCAGCCTAATGTAAGCTCCATTCTGAACCCATTTGTCGGAGGCTTTAAAATTGAAGTCATCTCCATTGTTATTGTACATCCTTGGCCAATAAGCATCTTGATTATCTTCAGTCCAGTAATCCCTATGGATGGTCCAAGGCATGGTTGACGTTTGATAAAACGGGGTTATGGTCCCAGTTTGAACTAAAAAGGCCCGTTTGCCTACACCTTGAAAAAACATGGAGAAATCAAAGCCTTTACGCTCGAACGACAAGTTTAAACCATATAAATAACGGCCGTTGGTATTTCCCAAATAAACTAGATCACCCGGCTCCTCAGGCGTACCACCTCCTGCTCCAATCATATGATCGGGGTTGCCTTGAGCCACATACTTCACATCACCACCCGCAATCTTTCCATCGCTAAAGCTCTGATAACCGGGATTATTAAGTTTGTACTCCAAATACTCATCACGACTACTCCAATAACCATCCGTTTTATAACCCCATATCGTATTTAATTCATAGCCTTCCAACAAGCTAATTGTTCCTGCATTTATGGTGTTAATTCCATTATACTTAACCAGTTTATTTTGGTTATCGGAAATATTAAAACCTACACTGTAAGTCAAATCACCAATTCTATCTCGCCATCTCAAATCCAGTTCCCAGCCCCAGGAGTCCAGTTCACCTAAATTAGCATTTGAAACACCTACACCCAAAATACTAGGTAATTGCAAGGAAGCAAGCATGTCTTTATTGGTCTTCCAATAATAATCACCAGTGAAATTTAAACGATTATTAAAAAGGCCCAAATCAACCTCAATATTGGTTGTTTCAATGGTCTCCCAGGTTTTTGACTGTGAGGCAAGCGAAGGTTGAAAATAATAGCCATTTCCCATATGGTTACCACTACTGATGGTAGCAATGTAGTCGTATAGCCCTAACACAGCTCCGTTACCCAACTGTCCCCATGATGCCCTCAGCTTCAAATTGGTCACCTGAAAAACATCGAACCAAGCTTCCTCATTCACACGCCATGCAGCCGAAAAGGAAGGAAATGCTTGCCACCTATAATCAGGAGCCAATCGCGAACTCCCGTCGTAACGGATATTTGCCTCTAAAATGTAACGCTCATTAAAATTATAATTCAACCTTCCAAAGTATGAATTCATCGCCCAGGTTGAGATACCATCTGAAAGTGAGGTATTGGTGGGCTCAGAAGCATCATAATAATTAAAGCTGAAAAAATCATTGGAATTAAGGTTCCTGGCTGTACCACTCATTTCATCCTTGCGATACTCCTCATAAGTAGAACCAAACAAGGCATTAATTGTATGATTACCAAAAGATTTTTCATAGTTTAAAAGAGCCTCCAAAGTATTCTGGTAATCGTAATTCTTAGTTTTAACCAAAGAATTGGGATTATTAATCTGGAAACGGATTCCGGTTCCCAGACGATCACGCCAAATCAAATGTCTTCTCTGGACTTCTGAATTATAATTACTGTTTTGTCTGGATGCACTCAGTTTTAAACTCAATCCTTCAATCACATTCTTAATGGTAAGAGCGCCTTGGCCCATATATTTTTCATAACGGTTATTTGTAACCCCGCCATTCTTCATAATATCAATGGCATTCTGCTGCAAATCTCCATTATAAATACTTTCATTGATATCCTCCTCAGGAACATATATGGCCTGCCGCCCTCTAACCCGGTACAAACGTTCCAAAATATTGGTCGCACTATAGGGGTTCGTTTCAGTAAACGCACCCGAATAACTTGTTTGAAGATCCAATGACATATACTTGTTGATGTTGGCTCCCAACTTTAAGCGTAAATTGTAGCGGTCATATCCATCGGGACCATACTTCAGGAGACCATCCTTAGTATAATACCCAGTCGACAACAAATAATTAAGTTCCTCATCTCCTCCACTAATAGAGAGAGAATGATTCTGTTGAGTGGTGTAATCCTTGGTTCCCTCGTTCACCCAATTAGTGGCCTGAAAGTAGTCCCAACGACCATTCCCATTGTTCGGTCTGGTGTTAAAATTAGGGTTGGCTACCCACGACGACTGTTCGGGACTCCATTCAGGATTACCTCCAGCATTAAAACGTGCAACATTAATCATTTCCTGTTCCTCCCAGGCCGGAACACGCTCAGGCATATTACCGGGTACATTAACTGCATAATAGCCATTATAATTAACCCGAACCTTGCCAGAACCTCCACTCTTAGTGGTTATCAACACAACTCCTGCAGCAGCTCTGGCACCATAAATGGCAGAGGCTGCCGCATCTTTTAGTACAGAAATAGATTCAATGTCATCCGGATTCAATAAATTCATATCTCCTTCAACACCATCAATCAACACCAATGTTGAAGTTGAATTGGAGGAAGTGAATCCGCGGATTCTTATCCCGGAGGTTTCTGAACCTGGTTGTCCACTGCTTCTCAAAACAGCAACACCGGGCATTTCACCTTGCAAGGAACTCATCACATTGGCAGCAGGTTTTCGAGAAATAGCCTCCCCGTCAACAACCGAAACAGCTCCTGTAAGATTCACCTTTCTCTGCGTACCGTAGCCCACAACAACTATCTCATCTAAACCAAAATTCTCATACTCTAAAACAACATCAATATTGGACTGCCCATTGACATTAATCTCAACAGTTTCGTGACCGACACTACTAAAAACCAGCACTGCGTCAGGCCCGGCAACACTTAATTGATAGGCTCCCTCTATGTTGGTAATAGAACCATTAACGGTTCCCTTCTCAACAACAGTAACGCCAGGCAACTGTTGCCCGTCAGAGGAGAGTACTGTTCCTGTTATCGTATGGTTCTGGCCCATAGCCTGAATTCCCCAAAGGAATAGACCCAATACGAAGGTTAGTTTTGCAAATTCTTTTCTCATAAACACACTATTTATTGGTTAACAACATTATACTTTCTATCCTTTTGCCGCAACAAAGCTTCCAAATAATAATAGTCGGCATAAATAATAGGCACATCAACCTCTCCATCCTTGGGTTTATGCCCTACTGAATGGTCCAAAAGAAAACCTTTCGATTCACCTTCCGCAGACGAGTAGGCGACTTCTAGGTTCCTAAGAATCTCTTCCCCCAGCTGTATGAATTCATTCTCTCTTAGCTCTGCATATTCAGCTAACTCAAACAAAGCTGATGCAACAATTGCAGCCGCAGATACATCTCTGGGCTCTCCTGATTCAATGTCGTAGTTAAAATCCCAAAGTGGAATTTTATCCTCTGGAAGATTCGGATGCGTGAAGATAAAATCGGCTATTTTAATTGCCTGTTGCAAGTAAGCCGAGTCCTTGGTGTAACGATAACACATGGTATACCCATACAAACCCCAGGCCTGGCCTCGAGCCCAGGCAGAACTGTCTGCAGCACCTTGATGAGTTACCCGTTCGTTTACTATCCCGGTCTCAGGATCAAAATCCACCACATGATAACTGCTGTAATCCTCCCTAAAATGCGCTCTAATTGTTGTATTGGCATGCGCTACAGCAACTTGATAAAACAGTGAATCATTCGATAACAAAGCGGCCTCAAAAAGCAACTCTAAGTTCATCATATTGTCTATAATAACAGGGAAACTCCATCTGTCGCTGTTATGATCCCAGGAACGAATGGCCCCAACAACAGGATTGAAACGGCTTAAGAGTGTTTGTGCGGATTGAGTGATTACATCGACATAACTGCTGTCTCCGGTACTCCTAAGTGCATTTCCGTAACTACACATAATTTTAAAGCCCATATCATGCGTAGACCCGTTCCACTGCTCCTTTTCAAGCAAAAGCGTATATTTAACGGCTGCAGATTTCCAGCTTTCATCTTCAAACAGCTCATACATTAGCCACAAACTCCCCGGAAAAAAACCACTGCACCAATCCCTGGATGGTACATACATTATATCTCCAGTCTCATTAATTGATCTTGGGAAATAGAAAAAATCCCCTGCTTTTTTCTGATCTGAGAAATTGCTTTCTGTTGACCTTAAAAGCAACGAAAACTGCCTTTCCATCCATTCTTCAACCGAGTCCTCTCTCTCCTGCCCACAGGAGGTCAAAAACAAAGCGGTCAACAAAACAAAAAAGGCTTGAATAGTACACAGCTGTTTCATATAAAAAAAGTTAAATTTGTTTACCGTGAAAGTAGCCTCTCCGCCCAGAAGAAATGTTTAAAAAAGTAAGGGTTTGTTACAATTTTGCAACCCGTCTTTAACCCATGTTTCAAAGTGCAACATCCACGAAGGATGCCAAGCAATAAATTTTGTTACTTTGCCCATTATTAACATTTATTTAAGCCAACGTTTTCCCTATGAGAAACCTATTACCACAGATGGTCTTACTGCTTTTGATCCTCCTCTCACGTGAGAACCATGCTCAAAACAGTTCTATTGAATTCAGGGAAATGTCGCCCAAAGGAGGTTTTACCTTTGGGGCTATTCATCAGATCAAAGAGGATGGTAACGGATTCATTTGGATGGCCACTCATCATGGCCTGTTACGCTTCGATTCCGAGAAAACAGAAAAATTCATCCATAATCCCAACAACCCTAACAGCATCCCATCCAACTATATCACCTCAATCGACAGAGGGACAGATAACAGAATGTGGTTTTCATCAGATAATGGCGTATTCTGCTACAATCAAGAAAAAGAAATTTTCGAAAGACATAGCTTTGTTGATAACGCGGGCGTGCGTTTGCCGACCAACACATCAAAGCTGATTACAAGTCATAAGGAAAAATTGTGGACAATAAACAACAACATACTTTACTCCATCGATTTAATCACGAAAAACTATCAGCCGGTATTCCCCCACCCCAACGACAGTGTGGTAAACTTTATATCAAAAGATAACGAAAACCGTTTGTGGGTAAAATCGGGTAAAAACAATATTTATTGGAGTAAACCTCCCTACAATAAGTTTTTCTATTTTGGGAAAGTGTCGGATGGTGCAATTCTATCCATAAATTATATGCAAAACAAATTGTGGATAGCCTATGAAAGAAACGGGGCAGAATGCTACGACCAGGAAGGAAACCTACTTGTAAAATACGGCCAAACCAACCAGGCTGAAACAAATATTAAAAGCAACAGGGTAAGAAAAATCATTGAAGACGGTCACAAGAACATTTGGTTTGCTACTTACAATGGTTTGGCTATTCAACATCCAGATGGCAGTATTTCTCATTTCGATTCAAACAACTCCAGCGGAATAAAACACTCAAGTATTTACGACATTTACGTCGACAGCAAGAAGGGGATATGGATCGGAACATGGTCAGGCGCCCTGTCCTATTTAAACCCTTATGACAATATGTTTGTCCATATCAACAAAAGCAATGGTCTTTCAAACTCAGTAGTAAGTTCAATAACTGAAAGTAAAGGTCGGATATGGATTGGCACTGAGGCAGGAGGGGTAAACAGTTACAAAACCCAAAGTGGCATCATAGAGAAACACAAACTTAATCCAGATCTGGAATTTGAGCAAAACATAAAAGTAATCAGATTTGACAAACATGGCGGATTTTGGGTAGGAACCTTTAATGATGGTTTATGGTGGACCAACAAGTTTGACCGCAACGGAATACCCTTGACGCCAACAAAAATTATGGATGGCTCTATTTACGACATTAAATTTGACAGCACCCATGTCTGGGTAGCCAGCTACTTTTCAGGCCTCCATAAAATAGAACTAAAATCCACCTATGACAGCACATCTTCTGCAAGTATCACCACCCCACATAAACTTTCGACCCCCTATTTAAGAACTCTATTTTTGGACAGCCGCAACCAGATATGGCTGGGGACGCATAACGGTATTTTCTTGGGGAAACAAAACTCCGATGAGTTTACAGAAATTATTTGTGGGCCCGCAGAAAAAGAATCTCAACCCGCCAATCATGTTTACTGTATCTTTGAAGATAAACAACATGCAATTTGGGCTGGGACTTCATGGGGCTTGTTTCAATTCAACCCCCAACAAAACACATTCAACTCTTTTGAGTTCGATAAAACCTTTTCAGTAAACGAAGTGTACGGGATCAACGAAGATGACCAAGGCAAATTGTGGTTAAGCACCGACAACGGCCTTGTTCAATTTAATCCCGATAATGGATTTACACGACAATTTACAGAAGAGGATGGCCTACAAGCCAATCAGTTTAACCCAGGTGCAGTTTTCAAATCCCAACAAGGAACCATGTACTTTGGTGGAACGAACGGAATATCAATATTTGACCCAAACAACATAAAAATAAACACTGAAGTCCCACAACCAATAGTAGTAGGTATTTTAATCAACAACGAACTACAGCATCCTTCTTCATCTGAATCTATTCTAAAGGAGTCAATTCTAAGCACACAAGAAATATCGCTCAACCATAATCAGAACTCTATCACCTTCCAGTTTGTAGCCAATAACTTCCTCTCACCCAAAAAAAACCTCTTTTCGTATCGTCTTCTTAATTATAATAATGAATGGAATACCGGATCATTTCGATCCGCTTCATTCACAAAAATTCCACCTGGGAATTACCAGTTTGAATTAAAAGCAGCCAATAATGATGGTGTTTGGAACAACACACCCACTGTGATAATGGTTCATGTTAACCACCCATGGTGGCAAAAGTGGTATGCATTTCTTGCTTATATAACAATAGGCATTTTTGCAGCATACTACTTTCACAAAGAAAAAAGGACAAAACAAGAACTGTTAAATAGAATTTACCTGGAAAAGATCAAAAGTCAACACGACACAGAGTTAAACAACTCAAAACTAAGTTTTTTTACCAACATTTCCCACGAAATCAAAACACCTTTAAGCCTGATCACCTCTCCGCTGGAACATCTTATCAACCTAAAAAAAGAGGACCCCGAACTAATTGACCTTCTAAAAGTCATAGAAAGAAACACTATCCGGCTTAAACACATGCTTCATCAAATAATTGATATTACCTGCATTGAAGCTAATCAGCTGATGTCTGTAAAAAGAACACACAAAACAGATGCGATTCTTAAGGAGGTCCTGGAGTACTTTATTTTGGAGGCAAAAGAACGCGAAATAGAATTGAGCTGCTGCACTAATGGCGGATCATTTGAAACAATGTTGGATTTAGATAAAATTGAAAAGGTCTTTTTCAACCTGTTAACCAACGCATTTAAATATGTAAACGACGGA
>Ga0079223_10001895_pt1 | contig 12735 bp, 14 predicted proteins | sample Stecom2011_FD_75072 | JGI IMG/M metagenome (GOLD analysis project Ga0079223, IMG submission 75072) | Agricultural soil microbial communities from Utah to study Nitrogen management - Steer compost 2011 | ecosystem: Environmental > Terrestrial > Soil > Agricultural land | place: USA: Utah...
AATGGTGACCGCGTTATATTAACCATGTCGGGTAAGTTTTTACCGTATAAAAAGTGGTAAGGTTTTATTTTGCTTACCAATAATCACAAAAAATTAGTAAAAAGCCTGCTACAAAAAAAACAGCGCGATATTCACAGCTGTTTTGTTGCCGAAGGACCGAAAGTTATTGGTGAATTCATTCAAGCAGGCTTCCGTTTACAGCACCTTTTTTCTACTGATATGTCTTTGTTTGCAGAAGAAAATACCATTCAGGTAAATGAAAAAGAGTTGAAGGCGATGAGTTATCTCACCAGCCCGAACGCTTGCCTTGCGGTTTTTGCTATTCCTACCGAAAAGCGCTTACCCGACAGTGGTTTAAAAGTGGCTTTAGACGCTATTCGCGATCCTGGTAATTTGGGAACCATTATTCGGCTGTGTGATTGGTTTGGGGTGACACAGTTGCTGTGTTCTTCCGACACGGTTGATTGTTACAACCCCAAAGTAGTGCAAGCGACTATGGGGTCTTTAGCGCGAGTCGATATACAGTACTTGGATTTAAAAGCTTATTTAGCCGATACCAAATTACCTGTGTATGGCGCTTTCATGGACGGCGAGTCGGTTTATAAACATGCTTTGCCAGAAGACGGCATCTTGGTTATGGGCAATGAAGCTAATGGTATAGGTTCAGACATAGAAGAATGGGTGACAAAACGTATAAGTATTCCGCGTTTTGGCGAGTTGCAAGAAACAGAAAGCTTGAATGTGGCAACGGCTGCGGCAATTATTTTAAGCGAGTTTAAACGGGCGACGATATAAAATGTCTGATCTGATCGTTGTTGTCATTCTTTCTTTATGTGCTGGTATGGCAATGCCTGTGGGGGCTTTTTTCGCAAAAATTGATTTACTAAAACCAAGCTTTTTGGGTAGTGAATGGCGCCATTTTATTATCGCCTTTGGCGGCGGGGCACTGATCTCGGCAGTTGCTTTAGTTTTAGTACCCGAAGGAGCGAGCAAACTTACGGTGGGGCCAGCGGTTGTTTACTTTGGTTTGGGTGGGGTGTTTTTTTGTTGGTTTGATATTTATTTGGCCAAGCGGAAAAGTTCAGCGGGGCAAATGGTTGCTATGTTGTCTGATTTTATTCCTGAAGCAATCGCCCTTGGTGCTGCGTTTGCTACAGGACAAAACGCAGGTGTGTTACTGGCACTATTAATTACTTTACAGAACGCACCAGAAGGGTTTAATGCGTTTGAAGAATTAGCTGCAAGTTCGAAGCTTTCAGCGAATAAAATTATTGCTGCGTTTGCAGGTATGGCTTTGTTAGGGCCAGTAGCAGGACTTATGGGGTATTTTTTCTTAGCAAACAGCCCACACGCACTGGCTGCGCTGATGCTGTTTGCAAGTGGCGGCATACTTTACTTGGTATTTGACGATATTGCTCCGCAAGCAAAACTAGCGAATAAGTGGATGCCAGCTCTTGGGGCTGTGGCTGGCTTTTTACTAGGCCTGATGGGAAGTATGTGGGTGGCTGCTTAACCTAACCGTGTGTAAAGGTTAGTGGCCGTAATCCGTAGGTTTCTCTTGCTCTTGCACCAAATAACCAAATTCTTCAACGCGTTCTAATAATATTTTATGGGCGTCGTTTAGGCCGCGGTTGTAAATCGCAGGGCCTATTTCTTCAACAAAAAAATCAATTAAGAATTCCGCGTCAAAATTGCCAATGTCTTGACCCATTTCATCGTTAAAATATTTGCTGATTTTATAAACCAGCCGTTCTTTATCTTCGCTAGAAAACTTCATTTCAATCATTCTAAATACTCCTCGCACATTAAATACTGTACTTTAATATTAGTAAATATACTCTCTAAGTGCTTGTTAAACATTTGAATTTGTTGCTGCTAGTGTAGCTTGTTGGTGGTGCTAATAGTAGGCTTTTTATAACCAACTCGTGCTAAGCTAAAGCAGTTGTACACGTATATATTTCTATAACGAAGGGGATAAAATAATGAATAAAGGAACATTTCAACTCGCGTTAGTGTTATCACGCACATGGTGGGTATTATTTTTACGTGGGCTATTTGCCATTGCCTTTGGTGTGACAGCTTGGTTATTACCCGAAGTGTCGGTAGCAGTGCTGCTTATACTATTTGGTGTTTATGTATTGGCCGATGGCGTTTTAGGAATATGGACGGCAGTGTCGGGGCGCAAAGAACGTGACCATTGGTGGGCGCTGCTTGTGTGGGGCTTACTTGGTGTTTCTGTAGGGGTTCTGACGCTTGTTAACCCAGCATTAACTGCGATTGCACTTATGTTTTATATTGCCATTTGGGCCATTGCCACGGGTGTTTTGCAAATTGTATTAGCGGTGCGTTTGCGCAAAGAAATTAGCGGCGAATGGCTACTTGTGCTTGGTGGTTTACTGTCTGTAGTGCTTGGTGGTTTTTTAATGGCACAACCCATGATGGGGGCTATTGCACTACTATGGGTGATTGCAACCTACGCTATTATTTTCGGTGTTGTTTTTGTTGTGTTGGCATTTAAAGCACGCTCGTTCGGTAAACGCTTAGCGTCTTAATTTGTAATTGTTCACGCAACATAAAATTTGATGGTGATCTTGAAGTGTTATCTGCTATCTTTATTAACATACATTTTAAAAGCGCCTTATAAAGGCTTCTTGTAAAACAACATGTGAAAAAGGACTCGATATGACAGACGCATGGTTACCATCATTAATTACAGCGACACCACAAGAAGGTTTTGAATTGGCTATAACCTTAAGCCGACGCGGTGTTAAATATACACAACCTGATATGGACGTGCTTAAGAAACTGCGACCGGACTATGCTAATTCAGCAGATTCCTTAACCGCAGCTTCTCATGTTGTGGCCACCAACTTTCAAACGGTTGCAGCAGCAAACAATTATTGGCGGCCTTAACCCTTATATGGGCGCCAGTTATCGCGGTTAATTTTCAAATAAAATTCGCCGTTGGCTTCCATCATAACAACCCCTTCATTTTCAGCCACAGGACGAGACTCCAGTAGGCTATTGGCCACATTTTCAGGTTGGTATTGCCCACCTGAAAATGGTTGCTGCGCAATAATTTTATAGATAGCGTCGGTAATAGCGAGCGGGCTTGTTGTATGCGACACCTGAAGTGTATTGCCTTGACTATTCTTTTTCTGTGACAGCCCTGGGCCAAATAGCTTTATCATAACGGGTACATGGGTAAGAGCAGGCGTTGGGATTTCTCGCATGCCTGGTAATTGAAAGCGGTCGCCTTCTAACCCTGCGCCGTGTTCCGGCACCATTACCACCAAAACAGCACGGCCACTGTCCTCAATATCATCAAATAACTTATTAAAGTCATTCAAGAGCTTCTCGAGCCGCTGTTTATAACTCCCTCGGCTGTTGCCAATAAAGCCTTTCATTTGGTTGCCGTCATGTAATGTCGTTGTGTTATAAAAAGTAAACAGCGGTTGTTCGGTGCTTGTTTGTAACCAGTTGTTAAGTACGGCGTTGTCATCGTAAATAGGCGACTTATCGAAACCTTCCATTGCCACCGGAAATTGGCTCGGTTCAATAACCGCTGCGTTTTGTAAACCACCAAGCTGACGAATTTCAGTAAGGAAGTTATCGAATGCTCCAGTATGGTTCATGCGAATTTCGCTACTAAAGCCATGTTCAGAAAGTTGTGAGGCAAGCGTACAGCTTCTTATAGGGTTAAAGATTTCACTGTGCGGTCGATGACCGCAACTTGCTTGAAGCAGGCGTAAAGCGGCAGGCCCCGAGTAGGAGCTGTTCGAGTAAAAGTTGGTAAGCATAATGTCGGCGCGAGACATAAAAGGATGTTCGAGTAGATCAAACGCCTTTAGGTCGCTCCAGGAAAGGGAACAGATATTAAGTATTAAAATGTCAAAGTTGGGTGCTGTGCTGGCTTGAGGTGTTAGCTTAATGCCCGCTTGTTCTTGATAATATTGCTCGAGTAATTGGTTTCCTGCTACAGAAACAGGTGTATGACTAACGGCAACGCTTGACCAAAAAGGTACGCTGAGTAGTGCCACAAAAGTAATGGGGGTCATACTTAGCCGTTTAGCCAGGTACATATATAAACCCCAACTAATAAGTAAGGCCACAGCCCACTGCAAAGAAATAATGCGGGTTAACAATTCAAAAAGGTATGGCGCACTAAAAGCGCTTATCAGTTCCCATTGGGCTGTTAAACGCTCAATGGGTGGCAAGTTTGTTTCAGAGTAAAGTAATGCGGTAGCAACGAAAACAGCGATAATTTGGCGCGGAATGCGCAACCATGGAAGATGAATCGGAACAATTAAGAAGAAGAATAAAACAATATTGCTGAACACGCTAAGCTCGATTAAACCTTGTGTAACCAGAGCAATTTTGATTAAAAAATAGAAGCTCCAAGCGCCAAGTCCGGGGGAGGATAATTTAGAGTGTTGAAACATTTATTACCCGCACTTAGGTTTGAAGCTGTTGATGAGTAGCCCGTAGTATACAGTGTATTACATAATACGTAATGCGAGATAAGGCGCTAAGTTAAAGACAAAAATTGCAATTTTGTAATTGGCAAAGTATTGAAAATACAAAGCGGGTAGGGCCTCTTTATCTACGCCAGTTAAGGTACTATGAACATTGGTGATGAAACCACGGCAGCCATAAATAAATACAGCTGCGAATATAAGCACAGCAAAATTAACAACAGTGCTCCAGCCAAAAAACAGGGTTAAATTGTGTAATGTCATTCTTTATTCCTCATGTGCTATTTCTAAATTTATGTAATGTAAAGACAATAGGGCGCATTGCTGAAAGTAGCAAGAAGCGACCTGGTGTTTCATTTAATCATTAAAACAGCTAGATTCAGTTTAAGTTTATTCGTAAAAGTGTGAAGGGAAACCATAGTGTTAAGAAAAAATCAGGAGTCTACTTCGGTACCTGTGGCAACAATTAGAGCAATTGATATTCTTTTGTTTCTTTATGGTTGTGAGGCAACGGTAAGTGAAATTCTTGAGCACTTACGAAACAATACAGATCATGACTTAGAGCACACGAAGAACGCGGTGCGTTCCATTCAACGCACCTTAGAAGGTTTGGAAGACAGGTATGGACTGTACCGGGTTGAAAACAGCTCGGGCAAAGCAACCCTTTGGACGGTGGACTCGACGCAATTTGAAGAGCTGTTAAGGCTTGACGAAAGCTTAGCACTGGCCATGGTGATTGCAGAGCAACAGGTAAAACAGGTGGCTGAACCACTTATTTCTTCTGCCGTGAGTGACTTATTTGAGCGTGCCAAGTCGCAATTACAGAAAAATAATCGAGCGAGTGCCAAATGGCGCGAACGAGTAAAAGTAAAACCGGCGTCGCACCGATTAGCACGGCCTAAAATATGCGAAGCACTGTTTAAAGAGGTTTTATCGGCAGCATTAGAACAAGACGGTTTACGTTTTCAATATCGTCGTGCGCACGACCAAGCCAGCTCTGAAGTGGAATGTCGCGCCTTAGCGTTTTATTACCGCGGGCCACAAGCCTATTTAATTGCTCGCACCATTGAAGGCGATATTCGTCGCTTTCCATTAACTCGAATGACGGGTGTAAAGCGAGCATTGGCAACGGGCATTATGGTAGGAGACTTTGATTTAGAAGAATATGATCGCCGTGGCGAGTTGGGCTTTTTGAATACCCAGCGCATACCTGAATTGGGTGAAGTTTTTCGGTTAACGGCAGAGATTTTTGTGTCTGTGGTACGAGAAATTGAATATGCAGCCTTAGGTGAAAATCAAGAAATTAGCGGTATTGCAGGGCGCCCAGGTTATTACACACTTGAAGTCGATGTGCCCAATACACTGCATTTTGCGCAGTGGGTAATTGCCCGCGCGCCTTATATGCGAATTATTGAACCTGCACCATTTCGTGTATATATAGAAAGTGAATTACAACAGGCCCTGCGTCATATTAATACCGGTGTGCTAGATGTACCTGAGCTTTAAATAGAAATTTAAGCAGTAGAGGTTGTTATGTACGATATTATTGGTGATGTGCATGGTTATGCGAGCCGATTAGAAGCTTTATTAAAAGAACTCGGCTACAACAAACAGCAGGGCGTTTGGCGTCACTCAGAGCGTATACTTATTTCCGTAGGCGATTTAGTTGACCGAGGCCCTGAACAACGTGAAACCGTAAACATAATCCGTAATATGCAAGAGGCAGGGCAGGCTTTAGCTATTATGGGCAACCATGAGTACAACGCGGTTGGTTGGGTTATGAAAGATGTACAGGGGAATTATTTAAGACCGCATACGGACCGCAATAGGTCGCAGCACGAAGCCTTTTTGCAAGCATGTGAAGGCCATAAAGATTGGTATAAAAGTACCATTGAGTGGTTTAAGTCTTTACCGGTTTACCTAGACCTACCAGATTTAAGAGTGGTGCATGCTTGTTGGCACGGCCCTTCAAAAGAAATATTGGATCAACATACGGACAGTTCGGGCGCGTTATTAGAAGAAGCATGGCCGTTGTCGGGTGATAAACGTAATCCGCTACACCAAGCGCTTGAAATACTAAGTAAAGGTTGGGAAGTTGATTTACCTGAAGGGTATTCGTTTTTTGATAAAGACAGCCATGAACGTTTTAAAATACGTACTCAATGGTGGCGAGAGGACGGACGTACCTACCGTGATCTAGCAATCGGCGTTGACGATATGAGCCGTTTGCCAACAACAGAAATTGATGGTGCAGCATTACCCGGTTATGACAACGAAAAACCATTGTTTTTGGGGCATTATTGGATGCGCGGTAAGCCGCACTTGCAGTCGCGTTATATTGCTTGTGTCGATTGGACTGTGGTAGAACCAGGCGGTTTAATGGCTGCCTACCGTTTCGATGGCGAGCAGCAATTGTGTGACAGTAAGTTTGTGGCTGTTTAGAGCCTTCTGGCCCGTGTTCGTCGTTGCACAGCCTTTTTCTGTTTTATTTTGGGTTGACGACGGCGATGCCCAGGAGGGGCTTCAGAAGACGAATGTTCAATTGCTTTTAATAAAATATCGAGTTCTTCTTTGCTGAGATCTCGCCATTTACCTACAGGTAAATCACCTAAGCCAATGTGCATAATACGAATGCGTTCAAGCTTTTTCACCGTATAACCAAAATGCTCAGTCATGCGCCGAATTTGTCGGTTTAAACCCTGCACTAAAACAATACGAAATACGAAACGCGAGATAGGGGTAACTTCGCATTTCTTTGTCATCATGCCGAGAATAGGCACGCCATGACCCATACCGTACAAAAATTCGTCGGTAATAGGCTTGTCGACGGTCACTATATATTCTTTTTCATGATTGTTGCCGGCGCGCAGAATACGGTTGACGAGGTCGCCGTTACTGGTCATAAACAGCAGACCTTGTGAGTCTTTGTCGAGCCTACCTACTGGGAATATGCGTTCTTTATGCTTAACGAAGTCAACGAGGTTGGCTTTTTCAGCGCTGTCTGTGGTGCTGACAATACCCACAGGCTTATTAAGCACGATAAAAACGAAGTTGTCTTTGGCGGTGGGCTTAATTAATGAGCCATTTACTTTAACTACATCACCGGGGCCGACTTTCTCACCGACAACGGCCCGTTTCCCGTTCAGTTCAACTTGGCCTGTTTCTATAAAGCCGTCGGCTTCACGACGAGAACAAAAACCACTTTCACTAATAAACTTGTTTAAACGCGTTAAAGAAACGTCAGACATAGAATTCCGTTGCGATTTCGTGTGCGAACAGTAGGAGGAGGGTTATAGGGTATGAGGATAGAGAAGTTTTTTCAAGTAAATGAAGAACCCCGCACTGTTCACCGCGGTGACGGGCCGTTAGTGAAGCACTGAAACTGTCGGGTTTTTAATAGGTACTACCATTATTTTTTAGATTAGGGATTTAACAAAAGCGACCACACTACGGCCCAATGAGCTCATGTCATAACCACCTTCGAGCATGCCAATAATACGCCCTTGGCAATGTATGTGGGCGAGGTTTTTTAGCGATTGACCAAGCCAGTAATAGTCGTCTTCACGCAATTGAAACGCCGAAGTATCGTCTTCAAGGTGTCCGTCGAAGCCTGCGGATATTAAAATAAGCTCAGGAGAGAAATGATCAATGGCGGGTAACCAACGTGTGGTTACTTCGTTACGCCACTGTGCAGCACTGCTACCGGGTGGTAGCGGGGTATTTACAATATGGGGGCTAATAGAGTTTGTGCCTGTATTTGGGTACAAGGGGTACTGGAACGAAGAACAAAATAGAACACGTTCATCGTTCGCAAAAATGTCTTCAGTACCATTGCCGTGGTGTACATCGAAGTCGACAATTGCAATACGTTTGACGTTGAAATGAGCAAAAGCGTAGGCGGCTGCTACAGCGATATTATTGAAAATACAGAAGCCCATAGCTGCGTTATGTGAAGCATGGTGACCTGGCGGGCGAACGGCACAGAAGGCGCTTTGGTTGTCGCCCATCATAACTTCGTCTACGGCATTTAAACCACTCCCCGCTGCATATAAGGCTGCCCGTAGTGAGTGTTGGGTCATAATGGTGTCAGGATCAAGCCAGATCTGTTGGCCTTTTTCAGTGGGTGCTCGCTTAAAAATATCATTGACGTAGGCAACATCGTGAACTCGGTACAAGTCTTCTTGTAATGCTGGGCTGCAGTCTTTTTGTTGTAAAACAAAGTTTAAGCCAGAACGGATAAATTGATCGTTAATGGCGTCGAGGCGCTCAGGGCTTTCTGGGTGGGCTTGGTGCACCTCGTGCATGCCGCAATAATAATGGCTAAACACGGTAACAGACATTAACTTGTCTCCGTTAACTTAGTTAAAACCAGCTCTAAGTTCACTTCACCGGGCTCGTCGGTGGCAAGGCGTTTAAAGCCTACTTTTTCGAATACCCCCAGCATTTTGCTATTTCCGGCCCGTACATACGTCAGCATGCTCTGAATACCGCGGCTGCGTGCAATATGAATCAACTCGTTTAAAAGAGTTCGCGCCATGCCTTTACCTTGGTGTATTTCACGAGTAACAAAAGACACCTCACAATTGCTGCCGTCGGTACTTAGATAATAGCGACCAACGGCTTGAATTTCAGTAGCAGAACCGCGCTGGCGCACAATGCATAAAGCAATGTCTTTACTTTGGTCAACACTCACAAGGTTGCATGACTTTTCTCGGGTCATTTGCGAAGGAACTGCGTTGTAACGCATTTGCAGCGTTTCTTTGGTGTGAGAATAGAAGAACTCTTGCAAACGGCGTTCATCGCTTGGGTTCAATGGCCGTAAATCGAATGACTCTCCCTGTATTTTTAAGTGCCGAAAACCAAGTTCGCCAAGTTCTGGAATATCCACAGGAGTTTGTACTTGGTACGGAGGCACATAAAAATGTTTTTGCACTTTTTCTAATAGCTCTTGGCGGAATTTAGGGTGCGCCACACGAATGAGTTCTAAGGCGCGTTCACGCACACTTTTGCCACGCAACGAGGCAACCCCAAATTCGGTTACTACGTAATACACGTGAGCACGGGAAGTAACAACCCCAGCACCTTCGGTAATATGTGCCACAATACGCGAAATGGTGCCGCCTTTAGCGGTGGAGGGAAGAGCAATAATTGGCTTTCCTCCAACACTCATAGAAGCGCCGCGGCTGAAGTCGACTTGACCACCTACGCCCGAGTAAAACTGGTAGCCAATGGAGTCGGATACCACCTGGCCAGTGAGATCGACTTCAATAGCACTATTAATAGAAATCATATTGTCATTTCGAGCAATATTAGCTGGCGAATTTACATACTCACTTGGGTAAAACTCTACATGCGGGTTGTGGTTTACAAAATCGTAAAGGGGTTGAGTGCCAATACAAAAACTGGTGACAGCTTTGTGCTGATGAAAGGTTTTCAAACGATTATTAATAACGCCTTTGAGCATTAATTGCATAATACTGTCGGTAATGAGTTCGCTGTGGACACCGAGGTCTTTATGGTTACTTAAATATTTCAGAGCCGCTTCGCAGACTTTACCAAAACCAATTTGAATGGTTGCGCCGTCGTCTACTAATAAGGAAACGTACTGGCCCACACGCTCGATAACGGGATCGAATTTGGGTTGTTTAAGTTCAACAAGTGGTTCACTGGCATAAAAGAAAGCGTCGATCTGGCGACGATGAATAAAAGACTGTCCCATGGTTACGGGCATTTCTGGATTTACTTGGGCAATAACTATTTTGGCTGCTTTTAAAGCCGCCGCAACAACGTCGACAGACACACCAAGTGAATGGTAGCCATGTTGGTCGGAAGGGCTCACCATAATCAGTACCGCATCGAGTGGTAAAATACCTTCTAGAAATAACGAAGGAATGTCTGACATGAAAGCAGGTGTATAGTCGGCACGGCCTTGAGCGACAGCTTGCTGGACTTGTTGACCACCAATGAAAAAAGTATTTATTTTAAAGTTGTTCTTGTAGGTGGCATCGGCCCAGTTGTTGTCACCCATGGCCGCCACTTGAATAATTTCAACGTCGTGAAGGTATTTACTGTGCGCTAATAGGTTATTGATCATGGCATGCGGTACGGCAGCGTGTGAGCCTAAAAAAATACGGCTACCCGACTTTAAAATTTTCGGCCAGGTGGTTGCCTTGCCGCGAACAATAAGTTCGCCTGTGATATCGGCTGGCCGCTGCTTATTCGCCATAACTACCTCAAGTGATTTGCTATTATACCTTTGCTTAAATCTAGTATAACGCTTGAACAACAAATTACGACGACTATGATAGGGCTTCATATAAAGGTTGGAATACAACCGTTTGGTATTCTATTGCTGCTCAACTCACAGGAACAAAGACACGCATGGACGTAAAAAAAACCTATAAGCAAGCAGCTAAAAAAATAGCGAAAGGTGCTTCAGACACCAATGTACGCGAGTTATTGAGCGTGGCTGGGCTTACGGTGTATGAAGCCGATCAATTTATCTTACGTGAAAAAACGAAGCGTTCTTTTTTTCCTATACGTTGGTCGGCCATGTTAATGGCTACCTATGTATGGGCAGCGCTTCTATATTTAGGCTTATATACAGCGGGCTTATATGCAGAACTCTCTATTCAACGTCAGTCGGTTAATATAGCGACCTTTGCTTTAGCTTTGTTTGTGGTGAGCTTATTGTTTCGTCCGAAGCCGCAAGGCCGAGGCGTACGTGCTTTATTTACCACCATTGAACTGGCTTTCCCAGGCGCGTTAATTGCTTTGTCGGTAGTGCTATTTCAGCACCCAGGTTGGCCGTTACCAAATTTACCCGACAATGGAGCATTTGCCTCAACCTTATGGCCATTTCTATGGATTGGAGCTTGGTTAGGGCCACAAATACTAGCTGTTTTGATTCTATTTATTGGCCATTACGGTTTACTGAATATTCGAACGAGCTATTTTTTAAATCGGCAAAACCTATTGCTTGAACAACGTAAAGAAGCTTTGCGTGGGCACTATCAAACGGCGATTGAGCAAGCCGGCTTTGTTCCTGCTGCACAGGTTGCAAATTTAGCGCAAAAGGTAGTGAAATTATTAATGTCGAATAACGATTGGAACCCGAAATCGACGATTGAAATTTACTCTATTGGACAGCAAATTCATGTACAACCACTTGGTGGTGGGGCAGCTGTATTAACCTCATCGGCCATGCTTTCACCGGCGTTTACGGAGGAAAGCCAAGCCACTCATGAAACTGATACTGTGCAGAAATTAAATGTAGCCTCCCTCGAACTTGCCGGCTATAACGCGCAAATGGCGAGATGATGACGAAGCTTGCCTTTTATTAACAAAGAGTTAATATCGAAGTTCGAACATAAAAAGGTCACTATGATTAAAATTGTTACAACACAACAGAGTAGAACACTAACCTTTCCTACGTAAGCCGGGCGCCTTCGTAGTGTCCGGCGGCATTTCTATTTTACTTTTCAAACATAATTACTAACCGTAATGCGATTGCCCATCTGCTATGCAAGGTAGGGGCTTACGCATAAATTAGCACTAAGGAAAATAATATGAGTACGCAACCAGAACTTATTTTGTCTGCTCACGATTTAAATCAAATAGAAGAATTGATTGAGAAAGCACACCTTGCTGAAAAACTAGTGAGTGAACTTGAAACTGAATTAGCGCGCGCAACAATTGTGAAGCATCATGACTTGCCTAAAGATCGTGTTGCTATGGGGAGTCGCGTTACATTTCGAATTGATGACGCCGAAAAAGATTTTTCGAAAACCCTTTGCTTCCCACATGAATTAAAAGACCATGAAGACGGTATTTCTATTTTTGCACCAATTGGTAGTGCGCTGATTGGTATGGCTATTGGCCAAATAATTAAATGGCCCAGCGTTCGTGGTGAACAGTTGGTAAAAATAATTAGTGTAGAACAAAATGTAACGGAAAATGGGGTCGGTTAAGACCCCATTTGCTGTGTAATAATCAGCGGTTATTTACCTTTAACTCCTTCATTTCCTTTCAAATACCCGTCACGTTAAAGAATAAAACGTCACCTCAGACGTATTTTGCATTACACAGCATAGTTGTTCTTTTAAGGCGTATAAGCCTATTTATCACTTGATAAAACAGATGAAAGCAGCCAATGTTTTAAATACGACACTTACTGTCGACGTCACTCTGTAATATCTAACTTTGTTAAATCAGGTAGGAGTAAAGTGATGAATATAGAACAACTTACATCGTTTTTAGC
>Ga0079223_10001896_pt1 | contig 12734 bp, 6 predicted proteins | sample Stecom2011_FD_75072 | JGI IMG/M metagenome (GOLD analysis project Ga0079223, IMG submission 75072) | Agricultural soil microbial communities from Utah to study Nitrogen management - Steer compost 2011 | ecosystem: Environmental > Terrestrial > Soil > Agricultural land | place: USA: Utah...
AGTTTCTATTTCGTATTTATCAAAAATAGAAAATAATCTTTTAAAACCTAACTTAGATTATTTAAGTAATGTTTTGGAGGATTTAGAAATTAATGAAGAATTTCTAGCGCAATCAACGATAATGAATGAATGGTATTTAATGACCATTAAAGATTTTTTAAATATTCGCAGTTATGAAACAGAGCTAAAGACTTTTGTTAGTGAAAGAAACGATTTTCAATCTAATCTAATTGAGTTTTGCATGATGGTTAAAGAAAACAAACTTTCAAACATCCCTAAACTTGTTAAGTTGTTACTCCAAAACATTAATGTAATGCATACTGCTGAAATGCATATTTTCATGTTAGCTTTATGTCAATATTACATTAAAACTGAAAATCATTTTTCAGCTGGAGAAATTTTAAAACAATTTAATAATGAATTCGAAGATGCTAGTTTATTAAAGTTGTGGTATTTAGAATTAAGGCATGAATTAGCTTTATACCAAAGTTCATTTACATATTATAATAATGCGGTGAGTGAACTATTAAAAAATTATTTTCTATTTAATTTAGAAGATAAAATAAAAGAATTAAAAGCTAGATCAACTGCAGCGTTAGCATACTTTTTAGAACCTGATAATTTTAAAGATTATTTGGATGATGAAGAAATGTATAAGAGCTATAGATTAAGCCATGTTTATTTTAAGAGATATGAAAACTTTGAAAGTTTAGAGAAGAAAAATGATTTAGCGCAACTTTTAATTGATGAATTAAATGGGCGAGAAGATTTAGTTTTAAAGAGATGGTCAAAAGTAGAATATCGCGAAGACCCTTTTGAGTTAGCATTAAAAGAATACTTTAAGTATAAGTATGATCAAAATAACGCAAATCTTTTCTTGCAAGAAACATTGTTTGCGGGTACGGGTTCAATTCAACACCACTATGTGAGTTTGTTTGTTAGCGAAAGGTTAATGGAAAACTATAGTAGCGAACACAAGTATAAGCAGTGTTATCTTGTAAGCGAAAGAATGAGAAATCTAAATGAATCAAGAAGAATATATTTAAAGTTTTAAATATTAAAGTAATTTAATAAATACCAATGTAAGTATTAATTGGTGAAGAAAATGAAACGATTACTATTAGTATGGATTTTAATAATATGTTTTAATGGTTTTTTAATATTGGCAACAGATGAAGATATCTTTGTTTGGGGCGAGTTTAATGTGAAGGTAGAACTTGGTGAAGATATACAAGTAGTCTTAGCGAGAGTTAAGTCTAACATAAAATTAAAAGAGGGTTATGAAGACCCTGACTTTTTTGTGGAAAATAACTATGTTAATTACACAACTCAAAGTGTGATAAACACCAACAATGTAAGAACATATAGATTAGATCATAGAGCGGTCTCACCCAAATATAATAAAAAAGAAATTAGATCATACTACTTTCATGTTGTAGATTTAACTGCACCAGAAGTTATATCCTCATCTAGTTTTAAAATTGCTTATGGCCAAGACGAACCAGACTATTTAATAGGTTTAGTAGTTAGTGATAACTATACACAAAAAGACCAAATAGAAATAATAGTTGATAGTAGCAATGTAGATTACAGCAGGATAGGAGTTTATGAAATTTTATATACGATAAGTGATTGTTCTGGTAATAAGACTTTTCACACTGAAACCTTAGAAATTGTGGATTTAATTAAACCGACTATTACGAAATTAAAAGATTTAACTATTCAAGTTGGTGATGCTTTTTTAGTAGAAGAGTATTTTTTGATAGAAGATAATTATGATCCGAATCCAACAATTATTTATGAAATAATAGGTGGCACAAACGAGTTAGGAGATAAAGAAATTAATATAAGAGTTATCGATCAAAGCGGCAACGAAACTATTTATAATGATATGGTTACAATTGTTGATAATATACCGCCAACAATAACTTTAAGTAAAGATGTAGTTGAAGTTAATGTTAATGAAGAAATTGACTTATACTCGTTTGTAGAAGTTAGTGATAATTATGACGAAGTTACTTTAGATAATTTAGTAATAACAAATAATATTAATTATGCGTTGGTAGGTTCGTATGAAGTAATTTATACACTAACAGATAGTTCAGGTAATGAAAGTGTAGAGATATTAACTGTTGTAGTAAGGGACTTAATAAAACCAACTATTCATGCTAATGATATGGAAATAAATAAAGGTGAAGATGTTAACTTTTTAATGTATGCAAGGGTGACAGATAATTTATCAGAACCAGGTGAGATTAGTTTAAAAATTATTTATAACGATGTGAATATCAATAAACCTGGGATATATTCAGTTACTTTTGAAGCAGTAGATCAGTTTGGCAATCATGCATATAAAACAATTAATGTGACTGTTTTAGGTTCGACAGAAGAGCAGAAAATCTTTTATTTTCTCTTAGCTATAGGAGGCGCTACATTAGTAGGTTTAACAACTATAATTGTTATTAAAAAAAGAAAAAAGGCTTATTAATTTATGTTATACTTATATAGAGGTGTTAACATTGATAGGAGCTTTTGGTTTTTTAAGTGAATATAATCTTTTAAATAGCACTTACAAGTTAAAAGATATAATAAACGACGCGAAAAGCGAAGATTATCCGTTTAGCGCATTAAATGACACAAATAACTTATACGGTTCATATAAGTTGTTTAAGCATGCTTTAACGCCTTATATCATTGGGATGAAATTAGATATTATCCATTTAGGTTATGAATGTTCGGTTATTGCTTATGCGATGGATAAAGAAGGTTATCAAAACTTAAATATTTTATCTTCAACAATTCAGTTAGGAGAAACTAAAAGATTGGAACTTAATGATATATTACCTTTCCAAAAAGGCCTATATTTTATATCTTCTGGACACGAATCAAACATTGATAAAACAATCATCAATGATAATTTGAACGAGACTAGAAACATCTTAATTGACTATAAAGAAAAGCTAAATCATTTTTCAATTGGTTTAAGCCTTCAGAGTTATGTTCAAGAAAGAAAGGTAGCACCTAAGTTAAAGGAACTTGCTGATGAGTTTAAGATATTATTGGTGCCACTTAACTATATGGCATATAGAAAAGAAGACAAAGAAACATTTAATTTAATTATTAAAATTCAAAAAGAAGATAACGACTTTAGCGATTATGATTTTAGTTTTCAAACTTTAAAAGAATTAGAAAAAAGATATGCGTTATATCCTGAAGTCTTTAGTAATTTAAAAAGAATATATCCATTATTTAAGTTTCAATATGAGAAACCTAAGTTTAATTTACCTAAAGTAAAGGGTGTTAAAAACAGTAAAAATGCTTTAATCACTTTAACTAAAAAAGGATTAGAAAAGTATTTGAGAGAAGAAAGAATAAAAGATAAAATAGTTTATTATGAAAGATTAAAAAAAGAATTAACAGTTATTGATAGTTTAGGTTATAATGATTATTTTTTAATTGTTTGGGATTTTGTTAAATATGCGAAGGATAATGATATTTTAGTTGGGCCGGGTAGAGGTTCTGCTGCAGGCAGTTTAGTTAGTTTCGCATTAAATATCACCGATGTTGATCCGATTAAGTATGGTCTTTTATTTGAAAGATTTTTAAACAAAGAAAGAAAAACAATGCCTGATATCGATATGGATTTTCCTGATGATAGAAGAGAAGAGGTTATTGAATATATTAAAAACAGATATGGATCAAATCGTGTTTTATCAATTAATACTTTTAGTAAGTTTTCAAATAAAAGTTCAATTCGTGATGTTTGCAGGGTAAAAGGATATTCACCCGATAGAACAAATCAAATCGTAAAAATCTTAACGGAGCAAAAAGAAAATTTGAGCACTGAATTAGCTGAGGTTAAAAGACTCGCAGAAGGTTTAGATGGTCTACCAAGACAGACCGGGACTCATGCTGCAGGAATTATACTGGCGGAAGAAGACTTAAGATATTATCTACCTTTACAACAAGGACCAACAATCTACCAAGCACAGTTTGAGCATGAAGATTTAGTTGATATGGGTCTTTTAAAGATTGACCTTTTAGGAATTAGAAACTTAACAATTATTAAAAGAACATTAGAAATAATTAAAGAAAAAAGAAACATTGATATAAATATAAATAAATTATCGTTAAATGATAAAAAGACATATGAACTTTTATCTGCCGGTGACACTTTAGGAATATTTCAGTTAGAATCTCAAGGAATGAGAAATGTTTTAAGAAAATTAAAGCCGAACAAGTTTAATGACCTTGTAGCTCTTTTAGCGTTATATAGACCAGGGCCAATGGAAAACATCGATGTTTATATCAATAGAAGAAATGGTGAAAAGTTTAGTTATATTGATAATAGTTTAGCAAAAATCTTAAAAGAAACTTATGGCATTATTGTCTACCAGGAACAAATAATTTTAATTGCAGAAGAGTTTGCTGGTTATACTTTAAGTGAAGCAGATATGCTAAGAGTTGGAATATCTAAAAAAGATAAAAAGATTTTAAACGAAGAAAGAAAAATCTTTGTTGAAAAGAGTATTAAAAATAATAGACCGAAAGAATTGGCTGAAAAGATTTATGATTATATTGTTAGATTTGCTGATTATGGATTTAATAAGTCACACTCGGTTGCTTATGCCTTAGTTGCTTATCAAATGGCATATTTAAAGGCTAATTATTATGATGTTTTTATGGCGGTGTTACTATCAAAAATGGTTAATGATACAAACATCTTTTATAGCATTAATGATTTAAGAAAACGGGGAATAATTGTTTATCCGCCAAACATCAATATTTCAACAGATGAATATTTAGTGGCAGAAAAAGGAATATATTATCCGCTTTTAGGCATTAAAGGTATTGGCACACAAATAGTTAAGAGAATAATTGAAGAAAGAGAAAAGAATGGTCTATTTAAAAACTATGATGATTTTAAATTAAGATTAAATGGTGTTTTAAGCGATAAAATGTTAGAAAACTTAATCTTTAGCGGAGCGCTGAATTGTTTTAAACTAACGAAACATCAAATGTATGAAGAAAGATCAGCTTCAACTATTTTATATGAAGATTTAATTGTTGATATAATAGAAAAAGTTTATGAAGAATATGATTTAGAATACTTAGCAGAAAAAGAAAAAGAAGCGCTTGGGTTTAATTTAGATGTAAGCCCATTAACGGACATAATAAAATATGAAAAAGAACATAAGCTCACAAGTATTAAAAACTTAACATTTAAAAAGAGTTCTGAAAGGGTAGTTGGACTAGTTAAAAGGGTTTCTGAAATTACAACTAAGTCAGGCGAGAAAATGGCTTTTATTACTATGACTGATTATTTGGGTGATGTAGAAATTACTGTCTTTCCAGAAGTCTATGAAAAGCATAAAGAAATTTTAGTAGAAAACGAAAAAATTGTAGTAAATATTCAAAGTCAAAAATATGGTGGCGGCTCTTGGATATTAAAAGATGCGACAGTAATGCGATAAATAAAAAAGTCGTAATAAATTGTTTTAAAAACCAAAAAATATAAACAACTATTTTGTTGATGTACGATTGACTTTTAAGCAAAAAAAAAGAGTACGCTATACGTATAGTTTTGTTACCCTAAAAATTTTTGCTATTTGAAAACTTGGATTAATTGGATTTATACCGGCAATATGTTTTGTTACCCTAAAAATTTTTAGATCTGCGTTTTGAAAAGGAAGTTCCTGAAACAAGAACATTAGAGGTAAATGCAAATATTGTTGAATGTAATGCATATATTATTCATTTTTCAAATAATGAAGTTTATAGCATTAGCAGCAAAAAGTTCTTTGAGTTAGGTGGCACATATACTGTCACATTCAAGAATTTAGAATATGTCAAAATCAGTTATGACAACAAACATATGATTTATCATTATAAGACAGCTAAACTCTTATATACACTTGATATAGATCCTAATGTTAGATACACTTTTGAACGATATACGATTACAGTTGAAGATCTTGTTGAAGGTGAATATGAACTTAGAAAGGTTTATCGTTTTGATGATTATGAACCAATTGAAGAAGATTTAGAATTCAAACCAATTGATTTATCAAACTATCGAACAATTAAAGAATATGCTTATAAGACAGATACTGATGGTATTACAGTTTATAAAAACGGAAAGTTTTATGCGTACTATTATTATGAAGAAAATCATACAAGAACTTTCTATTTGCCAAACGGAAACATGTTGTTTTATCATGAAGAAGAATTAGATGCTGACGCAGAAGAGTATGATTTTAACGATGGATATGATAAATATAACTATTATTATTTACTATACGATCTAGCAGCTAAAAAGATTAAAAAGGTTGCATTACCAATTATTATTAACAATATAGTTCTATATGATGATGCGTTTGGTTTTATTAAAGTAGATGCAGGGCTTGATTTCAATGCGATTGATCCAAAGACTAAAATGCTTACGCGCGATAGAATAGGTTCAATCAATAATGATTTAAAAATTAAGGAAATCAATTTTGAGTTTGGTGAAATGGATGACTTCTATGCATATCATAATAATCGTTTCTTAATCATAAGTAGAGAAGCAGGCGCTTTCTTAGTTGATGGTAAAAACAATAAAATAATTAGTTCATTTGAATATGATAAGTATCTTCAATTGACACCATTACCAGGCGAAACAGTTGCACTATATGATGATTATAATGAAAAAATACACATCTATAGTTTAGAAACTGGCAAAGCTATTCATAGTGAATATGACTTATTAGGTATTATTGACACTAATATTTTACTACTTGAAAAAGATGATAAGTATTATCGTTATGATGGAAGTTTACATTTATTAGATGGAAAGCCAATTGTATTAGAATATGGAAATGTTCCAATGTATATTATTGAAAGAGATGATGGATATGATTATTATATGTCTAATGGAGTAAAACTTTTCAAAGCGGCAGATGCTAATGCACTTGTTAAAAGAGACTATATCTTTGAAGATATGAAAACATTCTATATATTCTCATATACAGTTGATGGAGTAATTAAACATTGTATAGTTGAACGTAGCCAATTTCTTATGGTTATGTAAGGTTTTGTTACCCTAAAAATTTTTGATACAATAGTGATTTAAATAGAGTTTAATAAGAAATAAAAAAGCGGCAATTCAAAAAAGGGCTATTTTATGGTAGAATAAGATAAATGCGAGGTGAAAAATAAATGAACAAGAAAATTTTGGGTATTGATATTGGAGTTGCCTCTGTTGGTTGGGGAATTATTGACCAAGATAATAATGTTGTTGCCACAGGGGTAAGGCTGTTTCAAGAGGCTGATAATAGTTCCAATGAAGAAAGACGCAATTTTAGAGGAAATAGAAGGTTAAAATCAAGACGAAAAATTAGAATAAAAGATATGCGCGATTTATTAGTAGAATATAACATCATCGGTAAAGATGAGGATGTTAGTTCTATTAATCCGTATGAAGCACGATATAAGGGCTTAACGCAAAAACTAACTAACAAAGAGTTAGCTTCTGCGCTTTTACATATTGCCAAGAGACGCGGTTCAAGCTTGGAAGTAGCTGAAGAAGAATCAACAAACAAGGATGTTAGTCCAAAAAAGATTTTGGCAGATAACAAATTAGAATTAATGGATAAGTATGTTGTTGAAGTCCAGTTAGAAAGATTAGAAAAAGGAAAAATAAGAAATCAAAAAAACATTTTTAAAACAGAAGATTATGTTAAAGAAGTTAAACAAATATTTAAAAATCAAAATTTATCTGAACCATTTAAAGAAGAAGCAATTGCAATAATTGAAAGAAGAAGACACTTTTCAGAAGGGCCAGGTTCAGAAAAAAGTCCGACGCCTTACGGAAGATGGAGAGTTATTGAAGAAGATTTAAAAAATAAAATTGTTAAAAACTTTTCTAAAGAAGAAAAGAATAATTTTGGAGCAAAGAAGTTTGTAACAAATTATGATGATGTTTCATATGTTGTATTAAAAAACAAAACGATAATTAATAAAAAGCCATTAAACTTAATTGATTTAACGAGGGGCAAATGTAGTGTTTATAGTGATGAATTAAGGGCGCCCAAAAATAGTTATTCTGCACTAATTTATAATCTATTAGATGAAATAAATAATATGACCATTGTAAGTAGAGAAAATGGTAAGTTTACAAAAGAAGAAAAGGAAAAAGCAATTCAAGTTATAAAAGAGAATGGAAGATTTAAACCAAATAACATAGATGGGTTTTTAAAATTATTTGATTTAACAATTGAAGATATAGTGGGTTATCGAATTAATGCTAATGAAAAACCGATAATAACAGAATTTAAAACATTTAAAGAGTTATTAGATATATTTAAAGATGAAGGTGTTGAACTTACAGAACAAAAAGCAGATAGCATTGCTGATATTTTAACTAAAACTCAAGTTGTTGAAGAAAGAAAAGATGAAGTGGTTAAAATAGTAAACAATGAAAATTTAGCATTAAAGATTGCTAATTTAAAAGGTTACAATGGATATCATGCTTTTTCATTTAAAGCACTTAAATTATTAAAAGAAGAACTATTGAATACAAATTTAAATCAACAGCAAATTTTATCTGCTCAATCTCTTCGAGAAGAAAAACCAATAACAAAATTAATTTTAGATGAAACATTAATTCTTTCTGCTGTGGCTAGAAGAGCTCATAGAGAAGCATTAAAAGTTATAAACGAACTTATTAGAGAGTTTGGTAATTTTGATAGAATAGTTATTGAAACAACAAGAGAGAAAAACTCTAAGGAAGCAAGAGCAAGACACACGAAAAATCAAAAACGTTTCATAGAACAAAAAACTGAGGCAATAGAATTATTAAAAGAGGCGGGTTTTTCAGATAATGATTATTCCAATCAAACAGCACTTAAAGTTAGATTGTATAACGAGCAAAATGGTAAATGTGCATATTCTGGGATGCCGCTTGAATTTGTAAAAGTTGTAACAGATCCCAAAGCATATGAAATAGATCATATTATTCCTAGAAGTATTTCACAAGATAATAGTTTAAATAATAAAGTGTTAGTTTTACATGAAGTTAATCAAGCAAAAGGCAATAGAACGCCATTTCAATATTTTAGCAGTGGACTAGCAAAAAAGAGTTATCCAATAAACAATTATAATGCGTTTAAAGAATATGTGAATGGAAATGTCAATTATCAAAAAAATGCATTTAAGAGAAGAAATCTTTTAAATGAAGAAGACATAACAAAATATGATGTACTAAGAGAATTTTCAAATAGAAATTTAATAGATACAAGTTATGCTGCGCGAAGTTTAATGACGACTATTAAAAATTATTTTAAAGCAAATAACATAGAAACGACTGTTCTAACTATTAGAGGTAAACAAACGGATATGTTTAGAGGAATCGCAAGAGGTTTGTGGAATCAAGAACATCGCCATATCAGCCCAGAGTTTAATCCGTTTAATAAAGATAGAAATTACTATAATCATCACGCTTTAGATGCGTTAATTATTGCTGGACTTAGCAACCAAAAGACATTAAAGTATTTATTTGATTTAGAAACAACAAAAAAAGAAACTTATGTGACAAAAAAAGATACTGGTGAAGTGTTTGACCTTGACCCGGCAGAAGATTCTTCACTGCTTAAGTTTTTAAAGAATGTTGGTAATTTAGATGATAAAGATATAAGATTTTCTTGGAAGGTAGATAAAAAGATAAACCGAAGTTTTTCAAACCAAACAATCTATTCAACTAGAAAGTATGATAACGACGAGTATTTAATCCAAACACATAAAAACATCTATGAAATGAAACAAGAAGATTTAAGTAAGATTTTCGAAGATGAAAAAGAGAGTGAAAAACTTTTAATTTATCAACACGACCGAGGCACTTTTGATTTAATTAAAAAGGCATATTTACAATACAAACACGAAAAGTTTCCTTTAAAAGCCTATATGGAACAGCATGGTAAAATTAAGAAAAATGGTGTTGGTCCTTATGTGACAAATTTAAAATATCGCAAAGAAAAACTTGGTAATCATATTGATATTACAAAATCAACAACCAAAAATAAAAAAGAAGTCTTACTACAAATTCGTCCTTATAGAACAGATATATATAAAGATTCTAATGATAATTATAAATTTGTAACAATTAGATATGCCGACTTTTCAAGTGATGCAAAAGGATATTATATTGATAAGAATTTATATGCTGAAAAACTTCAACAAAAAGGTATAAGTGAAAACTTTAAATTTACTAATAGTTTCCACACAAATGAAATAATTGCATTTAAGCGAAAAGATGAAGAATTTGGTTATTATAGGTTTGTAGGAACTAATAACGATGTAACAAATAGAATAGAAATTAAATCAATCAATAAAAAAGATAACAAACAAAACATGCCAGCTATAGGGAAAAAAATTGAAAAAATTTATAAATATGCTGTATCACCTGCGGGAAGAATTAAAAGAGTTGAAAACGAAAGATTGACATTAGTAAGATAAAAATATATAATGTTTATGTATCCAATAAAGGATACTCAAATAGCAAAGGTTTTTAGGACCTAACAAAACAAGGGATTATTCCCGAAATCGAGCCCGCATTATTGCGGGTTCTTTCTTTATGTAAATGAGTTGGAGAGTATTGTATATTGAGGAGTCGGATAAATTATCTTTATATTTAGATAACATAAAAGTTATTAAAAATGATGAGGAAATATTAGTACCGATTAAAGATATCCACTCCTTGATTGTAGACAACTATAAGATTTTATTGTCAGTTCATTTATTGAATGCATTATCTCACGCAAATGTAAATGTAGTTTTATGCGGAGTAGATCATTTGCCTCAAACGATATTCTTTCCTTTGTTTGGAAATAGTAATGCTGCAGCAAGTTTAAAGAAACAATTAAAATGGGATGGACTGAGAAAAAAGATATTACATCAAGAGATTGTTAGAAGAAAAATTAAACATCAAAAAGAGTTGTTAATGGCGGTAGATAAACATAATCCGGAAATTGAAATTTTATCAAAATATGAAAAAGAAGTGGAGTTAGGAGATGAAACTAATAGAGAAGGATTAGCAGCTAAACAATACTTTAAAGGCTTGTTTGGGGATGAGTTTAAAAGGTTTGAAAACGACATTATTAACGCGGGGTTAAATTATGGATATGCTATTCTTCGTTCACAAATTAGTAAAACATTAGTTTCTAAAGGACTGAACACAACGATTGGAATATTTCATAAAAACCCTACCAACAACTTTAACCTTAGCGATGATATAATTGAACCATTTAGACCTATTATCGATTATTGGGTTTATAAAAATTTAATGGAAGAAGAGATTTTTCTTAGAGATCATCGATTAGAGTTAATTAACCAAACAACTAAAGATGTATATTTTAAAAACACGAGACAAACAATCTTTAACGCAATATCTATGTATGTTGATTCGATATTAACATTTTTAGATACTGGAGATGTAGATAAATTATTCCATCCAGAAATCAAATACGATGAGCTATAAAATAATGCGACTAATGTTGTTTTTCGACTTGCCGGTTAAAACTAAGAAGGATAGAAGAGCGTATGCAAATTTTAGAAAAGATTTAATAAGAAAAGGTTATATGATGATTCAATACTCCGTTTACGTAAAAATATTTGCAAATAGAGATTCAGCAACCAACCACATTAAGATACTAAAAAGAGACTTGCCAAAAAAAGGACAAATAAGAATAATGTTAGTAACAGAAAAACAGTATGCAAAAATGGAAATAATATTAGGCGGAATTTCAATGCAAGAACAACATTTAACAAGTGAAGTTCTTACAGTGTTATAGGAGGTCAGATTGATAAATTTAAGCATACGAAATGGTAGTGAAAGAATTTCTTTTCCTTTAAGTACAGTAACATATTTTCATGGTAAAAATTACCCATTAAAGTATGAGTACATAAAGGTTATAAGGAAACATTTTAATAAAATAAATCATTCAGACTATGATTTAGAAAACAATACAACAACTAATATCTATATAGATAATGATGAAATTAATTTAAGAAATTGGAATTATTTTGAAATTGATACCAAATTTGATTTTGATTCACAATTTAAATTAAGATCAAAATCATTAATGCTTCAGTATTTAGAATCAGTATTGGTAAATATTGAATATGATGATACGGTATCAACAATTAATATTCTATTTGATGATTTAACAAAAGTTATTAATGAAAAAATTGAATTAGGGAACAGTGAGTTTTCCATTGATGCAAAACTAGAAGAACTAACATTAAAAAGTTTATTAAAACTTATTGAATTAAATATTATAAAAGAAGAATCTTTGGCAACAGAATATAATTTGACTTACACCGAATATGTTTTAACACAAATAAGACTAATAAAGAAAGTTGCTAAAACCAATGAATTAAAAAACAATTTAGTGCTTGTGCAACTTCCATATTATGATGACACAATAATTGATGAATTAAAGTGCGATTTAGAAAACTTATATTTTATTGTTGTAAATGAAGATAATGAAATAGATGCTAAAAGAGAAGAAGTAATTTATTTTGGCAAACAAATTACTCCCTTATATGATGATGTGGAACTTTACAATAAAATAATGTTAGAACACGGCGTAATAACAACATTAGAAGAATTAAATAGTGTGGTAAACGACTTTTTAAAAAATATTGACAATGAAATCACGAAAATTTTAAAAGAAAACTTATATTTTATTGTTGTAAAT
>Ga0079223_10001899_pt1 | contig 12726 bp, 11 predicted proteins | sample Stecom2011_FD_75072 | JGI IMG/M metagenome (GOLD analysis project Ga0079223, IMG submission 75072) | Agricultural soil microbial communities from Utah to study Nitrogen management - Steer compost 2011 | ecosystem: Environmental > Terrestrial > Soil > Agricultural land | place: USA: Utah...
ACGTCGTCGCCGCAGACTTCGTTCAGCTTGTCGAGATCGACATCGCCGTTTTCGTCCGACGGAATCTCGACCACTTCCAGCCCGGCCATCGCGGTCGTGGCGGGGTTGGTCCCGTGGGCGCTGTCCGGCACGATGATCTTGGTGCGATGCGCTTCGCCATTCGCCAGGTGATAGGCGCGGATCATCAGGATTCCGGCGAACTCGCCCTGCGCGCCCGCGGCGGGCTGCAAGGTTGCGGCCTTCATCCCGCTGATCTCCGCCAGCCACTGCTGTAGCGTGTACATCAGCGCCAGCGCGCCCTGCGTGGCCGTTGGGTCCTGGAGCGGATGCGCCAGCGCGAAGCCAGGCAGCCGCGCCATATCCTCGTTGAGCTTCGGGTTGTACTTCATCGTGCACGATCCGAGCGGGTAAAAGCCGGTGTCGATCGAGTGGTTAAGCTGGCTCAGGCGCACGAAATGGCGCACGACATCCATCTCGCTGACTTCCGGCAGATCCAGATCGCTGCGGAGCAAGTCCTCCGGCAGCGGCGCTTCAGGAACGTCCACTTGCGGCAGCGTCACGCCGGTGCGACCCGGCGCGCCGAGGTCGTAGATCAATGGCTCCAGCGGCGGGGGTGTCGCTTCCGCCTGCGTGGTAGTCGGTTGGGTCATCTCAGAAGTTCCCATTTATCACATCCTGTCCGCGCGCCTAGTGCGCGTGCTCATGCCCGGCGTGGGCATCGGGATCGCGCAGCGCTTCGACGAGGGTATCAATCTCGTCCTTGGTATTCATCTCGGTGACCGCGATCAGCATTTGGTTGGCGCGGTCCGGATAGTCCTGACCGAGATCATAGCCGCCGATGATCCCCCATTGTTCGAGGAGTTGTTCGTTGATCTCATCGACCGGGCGCGGGCAGGTCACGACAAATTCCTTAAAGAACGGCTTGCTCATATCCACGCTGTAGCCTTCGAGCGCGTCGATCTGCTCGGCGGCGTAATGCGCCTTGTGATAGCATAACTCGGCGGCGCGTCGCAGGCCGTGCTTGCCCATCGCGCTCATGTAGACGCACGCCGCCAGCGCCATCAGGCCCTGGTTGGTGCAGATGTTGCTGGTCGCTTTCTCGCGGCGGATGTCTTGCTCGCGCGGGCGGAGCGTCATCACATATGCGCGGCGCCCATGCTTGTCGACCGTCTCGCCGACCACGCGCCCCGCGATCTGGCGCACGTACTTCTTGCGCGTGGCGAAGAAGCCAAGATACGGTCCGCCGAAGCTTAACGGGATGCCAAGCGGCTGCCCTTCCCCGATGACGATATCCGCGCCAAGCTCGCCCGGCGTCTTGAACAGACCGAGCGCCATCGGATCGACGACCATGCACAGCAGCGCGCCAGCGTTATGCACCGCCTGCGCGAGGCCCGCGAACTCATCGATCTGGCCGAAGAAGTTGGGATAGCTGACAACCAGCATCGCCGTATCGTCGTCCAGCATATCGATCAGATCGGGGATCGTCGCGCTGCCCTTGTCGCCGACAAACTTCAACTCGTTGCCCTGGTGATAGGTACGCGCGACGGCGCGATACTGCGGGTGCACGCCAGGGCTGAGGATGATCTTGGTACGCTTGCCGCGAAAATGCGCGCGGGCCAGCGTCGTCGCCTCAGCCAGCGAGGTCGCGCCGTCGTAATGGCTCGCGTTGGCGACGTCCATCCCGGTCAGCGCGCACATCATACTCTGATACTCAAAAATCGCCTGCAGCGTGCCCTGGCTCAGTTCCGGCTGATAGGGCGTGTAAGCGGTGTAGAACTCACCGCGCAGCAGCATGTGATTGACGACGCTCGGCACGAAATGGTTGTACGCGCCCGCGCCGAGGAAGATCGCATAGTCGCCCGCGTGGATGTTCGCGGCAGCCAGTCCGTTCAGCTCAGCGGCGACCTCTAGCTCGCTCTGCCCGTCCGGCAGGTTGAGCGCCGGAAAGCGCAGCGCTTCCGGGACGCGATCGAACAACTCGTCCAGCGAGCCGACACCGATCGCCGCGAGCATCGCCTCGCGATCTGAATCCGTGTGTGGAATGTATGTCATGTACAGGTGGCTCCTCAATTACCGCTCGCCGAGCGCGACCAGGCCACGCAGCCGGGCCGCGCTCAGCAGGGGGCGATCACTCGCGGTCGGCGCAGTGCTTGGCGTAGGCCGCGGCGTCCATCAGGTCATCGACGTCCGTCGGTTTGCTCAGCTCGATCTCGACGATCCAGCCGTCGCCAAAGGGGTCGCTGTTGATCGTCTCGGGCGCGTCGTCCAGCGCAGAGTTGACCGCGACGACCTTGCCACTGGCCGGGGCGTAGACATCCGACGCGGCCTTAACACTCTCGACCGCCGCAAACGCCTCACCTTTGGTCACCGTGTCGCCAACGTCCGGCAGTTCGACAAACACCAGATCGGACAGGTGATCCTGGGCGTAGTCGGTGAGGCCGATCCGCGCCGTGTTGCCGCTGACGCGAATCCATTCGTCGTTCTCGGTATATTTCAAATCCTCGGGGGTTTTCCAGTCTGCCATATCGGTAAGTCCTTTCTTGATCGCTCGCGCTACAGATATATAAGGTATACTGCAAGCCCGCAACGGGTCGCCAGACCGGCGCGGAACAAACGGACTGAGGGCGCCAGCGCGGTCAGCAGCCCCACAAAACACAAAGGCAAACAGATCGGTCTGACTGTTTGCCCCTGTCGTCTCAGCCTGAGAGATTCACCCGCCTGAGCGAGCTTGCCCCGTCGGCGCGCCCACGACCATGCAGCGCTTTCCAGAGGAATCCGCAGGCGGTGAGTGCTGGAACCTGAGAGTTTCGCTGGGGTCGCCAGCCGCGCGACAACCCAACTTGCCCCTTCGGTGGCCGCGCGAAACGCGGCGCTCTCCCCACAGCCTGCTTTTCTGCGGCCATCAGTGCATCACTCGGTGGGCGGAACCTCCAGCCACTCATACAGCCGCTCGCGCGCGTCGGACGTGAGCACCATGTTCATCGCAAGGTGGCCGGTGGCATCCGCGACGATCGCCGCCCGCACCAGCAACTCGCCATCCGACGACAGCCCCAGCTCAAGATGCGCCTGGCCGGTGCCAACCATCCGCATCACGGTCAGGCGCGCGGTGGGCCGAAGCTGCGCAAAACTCGTCACCACATTTCGAAGCCTCGGGCGCAGCGCGATCTCAATCGGCCCATAGCCCGCCGACACGCTGAGATACATCCCCTCGCGGCCAAACCACAGCGTCGGACCGCATGGATCGTCGCCGCCCGCTGTAAACAGCAGCGTGTTATTCGCGGCGTCGTGCGAAACCGTATCAAGCGTCTGGTATTGGCGCATTGCTCGCTCTCCCGCAGCTCAGGATAGGGCGCAGCGCATCGTGTGAGGCGGGTGCGACGGCTGCACGCGCCATTATAACATCTTTTGAATCGCCACAGAAAATGATCTGCGGCCCTTCTAGGCCAGCAATTCAGCGATTATTCTGAGCCAGATATTCGCAGCCCGATGATGCCGCTCAGCAGCAGAACGAGCGACACCAGTTTCAGGGCGTCGCGCGATTCGCCGAGCCAGAGGATGCCCACGATCGCTGTGCCCGCCGCGCCGATTCCGGTCCACACAGCGTAGGCGGTCCCGACCGGCAGCGATTTGAGCGCGTATGAGAGCAGAAACATGCTGAGACCGAGGGTGATCAGAAAGCCGATCGTCGGACCGAGCTTCGAGAACCCGTCCGACTGCTTGAGCAGCAGCGCCCACGCCATTTCGAACAACCCTGCGATAAACAAGATAACCCAGGCCATACCAACCTCTTGGGTTACAACAAGGGGTCGTCCCCTGAAGAACAAAACCGCAGTTAGGCCATCCCAACGCGGCGCTGAGAACGCGATCAAGTGGATGTCGCGGCGGGTATTATATAGAAGACCATCCGAACAATCTACCCTGCGTTCGGTGCTGATCAGGCGCCGCCGCCCGCCTCATCAGCGGGAGCTTACCCGGTATGGTTCACGTCTAGAAGCAATTCGCGTAATTCTTGTCACCTGCTATAATGGTGGCCTTATTCGACCCAGACAGGCCGCACGGGGCCTCGGAGCGGACACGGCCTCTACACAACACCGTTATGTTTGCGTTTTCACTTGAAGCTCAGCATGGCGCTGCGCGGGCCGGTGTCTTCCAGACGCCACACGGCTCCATTTCCACGCCGGTATTCGCCCCGGTCGGCACGCAGGCGACGGTCAAAGCCGTCCAGCCGCGCGAGCTGCGCGAAATGGGCGCGACGCTAGTCCTCGCAAACACCTATCACCTGTATCTGCGGCCAGGCGATGAACTCATCGCTGACTTTGGCGGGCTTCATCGGTTCATGGCATGGGATGGCCCAATGCTCACCGACTCCGGCGGATTTCAGGTGTTTAGTCTGGGTGAGATACGCGAAATCGACGCTGACGGGGTGACGTTCCGCAGCCACCTCGACGGCGCCAAGCACCGCTTGACGCCTGAGAAGTCCATCCAGATCCAGCATCATCTCGGCGCGGATATCATCATGGCGTTTGACGAGTGTTCGACGCCCAACGACCGCGCCGCTGTCCTTCCGGCCCTCGAACGCACGCATCGTTGGCTGAAGCGCTGCCTTGACGAGCATCTGCGCAGCGGCGATCCGAATCGCCAAGCGCTGTTCGGCATCGTGCAGGGTGGAATCTACCGCGACCTGCGCGCGCAGTCAGTCGAAGCGGTCACCGCGCTCGATCTGCCGGGCTATGCGATTGGCGGGCTGGCTGTGGGCGAAACCAAAGCGGAGATGTACGAAACCCTCGAATCCACCACGCCCCTGCTGCCAGAAGACCGGCCGCGCTATTTGATGGGCGTCGGAAGCCCTGAAGACCTGGTGCATGGTGTCGCACGCGGCGTGGATATTTTCGACTGCGTGTTGCCCACGCGCATTGCGCGGAACGGCGCGGCGCTGACCCGCACAGGCCGGATCAACATGCGCAACCTACAGTATGCCAGCGATCACGAGCCAATCGAGGCGGGCTGCACCTGCTATGCCTGCCAGACGTTCTCGCGCGGCTATGTGCGCCACCTCGTCAAAGCATCCGAGATCCTTGCGCACCAACTACTTAGCCTCCACAACCTGCATTTCCTGCTCACGCTGATGCGTGAGATGCGCGCCGCCATTTTAGACGGCACCTTCACCGACTATGCGAAAAACTTCCTGGCGACCTACGAACCGGTCGCCGGGACGCAAGAGGGCGTCGGCGCTCTGCCATCGGGCTAACCCACTCCCAATGCCTGCGCGGCATCTCTCGCAGCCGGTGATGAGACGAGGTGCGGCTTCGCACCGAGTCTGGCGCTCGCTTGCCGGGCGCGGGAACGAGCACGTTTTACCTGCTTTATGCTTGATCGTGTGTGGCGCATTGGCCGCCCGCATGCTGAAAGGATTCCCGTTGGATCTCATAGAAGCAATCGTACTTGGTATCTTGCAAGGCGCGACTGAATTTCTGCCTATCTCCAGCTCCGGCCATCTGGTGCTGGTTCCATGGTGGTTGGGATGGGACGATCCGCCGCTCACGTTTGATGTGGTGGTCCATCTCGGCACCTTAACGGCTGTGCTAGCTTATTTCTGGCGCGACTGGCTAACGCTGTTGCGCGCCGGTTGGACTGCGCTAAGAACGCGCTCAACCCAAACGACCTCTCCTCAAGACGTAGATGCTCGCTTGTTGCTGCTGCTGATCTTGGGCAGCATCCCCGCCGCGCTAGCCGGGCTGCTTCTGGAAAGCAAGTTCGAATCGATTAGCACGCCGCCCATTGTGGCTGCTTTTCTGCTGGTGACCGCTGGCTTGCTGGTATTCAGCGAGCAGCGTGCCGCCTCGGACCGCACTCTAGGTAGCCTGACCTGGCGCGACGCGCTGGCCGTTGGCACAGCGCAAGCGCTTGCTATCTTTCCGGGTATCTCCCGCTCCGGCAGCACCATTGCAGCCGGAATCGTGCGAGGGTTGCCGCGTCCCCAGGCGGCGCGCTTCAGCTTCCTGCTGGGCACGCCGATCATCCTGGCCGCAGGCGGAAAGCAGGCGCTTGACCTGATCCTCGGCAACGAGCCGCTAGCTAGCGGGATGGCGCTTGCGCTGCTCGCTGGCTTCCTCTCGGCGGCGATCGTCGGCTATGCGTGCATCTCGTTCTTGATGCGCCTGCTCCAGCGCAGGCGGCTATATGGGTTCGCGATCTATTGCGCAGTCTTCGGCACGCTCAGTTTGCTGGTAGCCCTCTTGTAATGAGAGGGGAGGCATGAAGCGAGCCAAACGCACCATCGTCATACTCAGCTTGGCGCTCGCGGGGTGTCGCGGGGCTATCGGGCCACCGGCTGCTACGCCGGATGTCCTCAGCCTGCACATCCTGACGACTCCGGCAACGGCCACGCTCATTCAAGAGCTGGCGGCTGAGTATGCACCGCGCGGGGCGGTCGTGAACCTGCGCAGCGTCACGCAGAACTGGAACGCCATCGCAGAGCAGTTGCTGGCGGGCCAGGCGGTGTACGCGCTGACGACCTACCTGCCCCCCACCGCTGGGCTATGGACCGCGCCCATCGGTTATGATGCGCTCGCGATCATTGTCCCGGCGTCGCTCCCGATCGACACGCTGACGCTCGATCAGGTGCGGCGCCTGTTCCTCGGCCAGATCGCATCGTGGGACGAGGTCGGCGGGCCAGACACGCCCGTGACGGTGGTCGTTCAGGCGCCAGAAGCCGACGCCAGCCAGGTCTTCCAGTCGCAGGTGATGCACGGCCAGCGCGTGACGTTGGCGGCGCGTCTGGCGCTGAGCAACGCCAGCATGGTGGAACTGGTCGCGCAGACGCCAGGCGCGATTGGCTACGTCAGCATGTCCGGGCTGGGCGAAGGCATCCGCGCCGTGCCGCTCCGCACCAAGGACGGCCCAGCGGTCGAGCTCACTGCCCAGACAGTCACGCAGGGCGAATACCCGTTGCGCACGCCGATTCTCGTCTCGGGTCTCAGCGCGCCAGACCCTGGGAGCGCGTTCTACGCGTGGTTCGCGTGGATGCAAAGCGCTGAGGGGCAGGCCGTTATTAGCCGTCAGTATGGGGCGCTCCGCCCGTAGCCCTCCCACTCACCGCACATATTTTTGCTGAATACTATAGGCGTCCGCTCCCCATGCCATAAGTAACATCTTGGCGTATAATAGCATTGAGCCACCCACACGGGGCTGCTTGTGGGTGGCGGCGCTAAAACATCCACGGTCAATTGGGGAGACAACGATGAAACGACGCATATTGACTTGGCTGCTGGCACTTACACTGATTCTCGGCGGCGCATCCTACGTTGTACGCGCGCAGGAAGCCGCGTTAAAAGCGGTCACCGTGGCGACTGCGCAGATCTACCGGGAGCCAGCCGACGAAGGCGACCCACTGGGCACGCTTGACGCGAATACGCTGGTGACGGTGTTGAGCACGGATCCGACTGGCGCGTGGGTGCAGATCGCAGTGTCCGCCGGAGAAGGCTACGTGATGGCCGACGAGATCGTGATTTTGACACCTGCGCCGCTTGCGCCAACGGTAATGGTCACCTCAAACCAGGCGGGCGCTCCAATCTTCGACACGCCGGACATGGCGGCGGAGATGATTGGGTCGGCGTCGTTTGGCGACACAGCGCGCCTGCTCGGCGAGGATGGCGAGTGGGCGTATATCGTGACGTGGGAAGGCATGACCGGCTGGTCGATTTCATCTGCCTGGGAGCGCGTGGACAACGTTGAAGCGGCGCTGATTCAGCTCCGCGCGACGGACGCGGCGGGCCTGTTCGCCGAGCCGAACATCACCGCAGTGCTCACCGGAACACTTAACGAAGGGCAGCTTGTCTACGTCACAGGCGAGACCGACGACAACTTCGTAGAGGTGATGACCGCCAACGGGACGACGGGCTGGGTAGATAGCCGCTACCTCGCGCCCCTGCCCCACACATTCGTCGACGCGACCGTGCCGCGCCCACCAAGCGTCGCCGGGCTGTACACCGCGCCCGACTTCGGCGCGGACCTGGTGGGCGGTGTCAAGAGTGGCACAACTTTGACCTACATTAACAGCCCTGATAGCTTCTGGCTGGAACTCTACTCGCCCCAGTTTGGCACCGCGTATGGCCTGACGAGCCAGTTTAGCCCGGTCTACACAACCGCCACCGTCCGCGCGGCCAGCGCGAACGTGCGGCTTGGCCCGGACGCCGATCTGTACAATTCGATCGCCGAGCTTGAGACCGGGACGGAAGTCGTCGTTACCGGCAAAACCGAAGAAGGCGACTGGGTGAAGGTGCTGCTGCCATTTGATGCGATCGACTATCCGTATCGCGGGGTCGAGGGTTGGATGGCAAGCTTCCTGTTTATGGATGCAGCGGGCGAGACAGACCTGAATCTCGACATCCTTTCAATCGTCGAATGATCGATTTGCGTTCCCGTCCTGCTGATCAACCGGCGCCCGGTGCGGTCGCGCCAAGCCGGGCGCCAATGTTAAAAACCTCATGCTACTGATTCGCATCGGATCGCTGGTTCTGCTCGGTTTAACATTGACGGCCTCGCACGCCGGGCGCTCTGCTGCGCGCGCGCAGGGGCCGGATCCGTTTCCGCGCACAGTCACCGATGGCGCCGGGCGCCGCGTCACGATCATCCGGCCGCCGCGCATCATCGCGCTGGTTGGCGGCGCGCCCGAAGTAACCAGAGTGGTCGAACCGGCGGCGTTGCGCCGCGCCGATCCGCTGGCCGACGATCCATCCGTCTTTGATTGGACAAATGTGGGGCTGGTCGTCCTGTCCGACCTGTTCGCCGCGATCAATCCGGGTTGGACAGACGCGGCAGAGGCGCAAGATATCCCCGTGTTCCTGCTGAGCGAAACCGCCAGCCTGGACAACTGGCGCGCGACCGTCGAGGCGCTTGGGCAAGCGACTGGACGCGACGATCGCGCTGCCGCCGCGCTGACACGGCTTGAGAACCGTCTCAAGCGGCTGGCGACGCGCGTCGCCGAACACCCGCCCCGGCGCGCGCTGGTGCTCACGCCCGAGGGCTACACCTTCGGTCAGAAGACGCTGATTGGAGACCTGCTGGCGGCGGTCGGCGCGCGCAACATCGCCGCCGAGGCCGGATTCGAGGACTATCGCCAGATCGACGCGGCAAGCATCCGCGAGCTGGCGCCCGACGCGATCTTGCTCTCGCCCACGTGGACCGCCGAGCAGACAGCACGCCTGCGCGATGATCCGGCGCTGCGTACCGTCCCGGCGATCCGACGCAGCCAGGTGTTCCGCCTGCCCTTCTCGCCCACTCTGCCGGAAGATCCGGCCGCTGCCGCGTTTGCGCTCGCGCTGCTGTTGCATCCCGCTGCCCTGCTGCACTAGCCGGCGGCGATCCGCCTGCCAGCCGCCCGGTAGCGACGCTCGCAAATACGCTATAATCACGGTAACTTCAAACGGCAATCCCGCCGAACCGCGAAAGGATAACTCATGCGTCGCCAACTCATTGTGATCGGATGCCTGCTGCTCGCGCTAATCGCGGCGCCGCTTGGAGCGGCCCGCGCCCAGGATGGCCTCAGCCCGGAACAGCAGGGTGCCGTGGACTCGGCTCGCCGCGCGGTAGAGGGGTTCTTCGCGCTGGACACGTACACCGTCAACCATACGCAGTCAATGGCGCAAGCGATCAACGTCAGTCTTGCCGGTGAAGGGATCACCATCGACCAGCAGATCGATCAGCAGGGCGCCACAACGACCGATCGCCAGGGTGATAACCGCTTCGACAATCAATCGAGCACGCTGGATCAGACCTTGACGCAGACGCTGCGTAGCGCCGACGGCGCGCAGGAGCAGTCGGTCACCGTCGAGCAGACCCTGGAAATGGTCGTGGTCGATGACCGGGCATATCTGCGCGTGTCGAGCGAAGACCCGATGCTGGCGAGCGCGTTCCCCGAGGGGTGGCACGACATCACCCAGGGCGCCGAAGCGTTCCCTGGCATGGAGATGTATGATATCGAGCAGTTGCTCAGCACAACGAGTACCGCATTCACCGCAGAGATGTTCACCGTCCTGTTCGACGCGATCGCCGAGGTCGAGATGCTTGAGCCGGAGACCGTCGACGGCATGACTGCAGAACGCGTCCGGCTGGTGCTCGATCCGGAGCTTGCATTCTCCGGCGAGGGCGCTGCGGGGCTGCGCGAGATGTTCAACTCTGCTGCGCTGCCGCTGGACGTAGAAGGAATCATCGACCTGATCTTCACTGACGATGACACCTACTACGAGATCACCCTGCTTTTTGGGGCTGACGACGAGACCTTGTACGGGTATGATGTCATCCTGAACATGGACATCGACATCCCTGGCGAGATGGTTACTGACCCCTCGCTGGCGGGCGCGGAGATGTCCCTGGCGCAAGACAGCGAAAGCTCGCTGCGTTTCACCAATCTGAACGAACCGGCCGCCATCAGCGCGCCGGAGCTTGAGGAGTAAGAAAGCGTCACGTATGGATCGCCGTTTGTACCGCCTGACTCTACTCGTTATGCTAGCGCTGCTCGTTTTGGGCGGCGCAGGGCTGTCACAGGCGCAGGACGACGCGCACGCGCGCATCCTCGACGCTTACCGCGCGGTCGAAGAGTGGCAGTCGTATCGCGTCCAGCTTGACGAGACATCTGACTATGCCATGACCGCGCAGGGCCAACAGGTCGCGACGTGGCAACGGCGCGAGCGCGATCTGGTGCTGAACGGCCAGTATGATGTGACCGATCAGGAAAATGCGCTGATCGTGCTGGATGTTCGCAGCCGCGTCTCCGGCTCCACCGAAGAAGGCGGCACGCAAACCCCGACCGCGTGGGACGTCGATCTGAGCGTCGTGCGGATGGATGACGCGACGTTCTGGCAGGGGCAGCTTGACGCCGAGCCCGACGAAGCGTTTTCGCTGCCGGAAACCTGGTCCCCGCTCGCCCACGCAGAAGCCGATGAGGTCCCGGCGCTGGCCGATCTGCGGCTGAGTCGCTACCTGCTCGAAGACGGGGCGGAACCGTTCCTGATCGATGCTGAAGCGTGGCTCGGCGCGGCGGAAAGCATCGAGGGGCCGCGCTCCTTTAACGTGACGCGCACGACCACCGGCGATCTGTACGTCGCGACGCTCAACCCGGCGGATGTGCCAGAGCTGTTCGAGGGGCGCTTCCCGGCGCTGACCGAGGGCCAAGGCGCGCTGGTCGGCGGGGAAGACCTGCTCCAGCAACTCGCCGAAACGGGCACCGTCTTATGGGGCGCCGCGCTCGATCCCGAGACGAGCGCGCTCCTTGCGCAGTTCATCCAGATCGATGTCGAGGCCGAAGTAGGCAGCAGCCTGCTCCAGTCACCCTATGGGACGATGTCGCTCGCATTCAGCAGCAACCAGACCATCGTCTTCAGCGCGATCAACGAACAGGTCTCGCTGCCGGGTGACTTGCCACAGTCCTGATTATCATCCACCATCGAGCGCCAACGCGCCCCGGCTGACCACCGGGGCGCTTTCGTCTTACCCATCTGCACGCAGCGCGCTAGGGCTCGACGATTGGGACGGTGTCACAGGCGCCCGCCACTTCGACAGTCGTGATCTCGCCCGAGAACCAGCCCAACTCGCCGTTGTGCCGCGCCTGCCACCACTTCCCATCGCCAGAGCGCCCCGTCACCGGCAGGCTGAGGCCGGGCGTGGTCGTGTCGATCGACGGCCACTCCGTCCCAGGACCAAGCCTCATATTCACCTCGGCGCTAAAGCGCAGCCAGCAATCAACCGGCGTCGCCGTTGGCTCAGGTGCGGGCAGCCCGGCTTCGTGCGTCGTGTCTGACAGTACACACGCGTTGTACTGCTCGCCGATCTCGACGCGATAATCGACCGTCCGGTTCGGGTCTGGCTCGCGGATGACGTGCGCCTCGTCAATGCGCAGCAGGTGGAGCAGATCCGGCAGCGGGCTGCCCTTACTCAGCCCGGTGTAGTCGAAGATCACGCTGCCCTCGCGCCGGACGGTCGGCCCATCGTCCACCACGCGCGCCGCATAACCCGCCCAGGCCAGCCGGTCTGCAGCCACCTCGGCGAAACCCGCGTAGAGGTACGACGCGTCCGCGATCTCGACGCTGACCGCCGCACGGCTGAGACGGTTTTCGGTCGGCGGCGTCAGGAAGTCCCGCAGCAGCGGGATCAGCGCCTCGCGCACCGGAAGCTGCACCGCGCGCCCGTCATCCGGTGTCAGAAAGGGGCGATATTCCACGCCCTGCGAGCCGGAATAGCGCGCGATCTGCGCCGGTTCGAGCGCCAGCGCCAGCGGCACATAGCCGGTCATGTCGCGCAGGCTCATATCCGTCTCGACACTCTCCAACAACTCCGGCCCCAGTTCGGTCAACTGCTCGAACAGCCCCTGCTCCCGCGCCTGCCGCCAGATGGCGCGTAGCACGTCCATCTGCCGCCGCCCGCGATCGAAATCGCTGGTCGATTGGCGGCTGCGCACGTACCACAGCGCCATGTCCGGCGACAGCGTGCGCCGACCGATAGGCAGCGTGAATTGCTCCCAGCTTTCTTCCAGCGACGGATCGAGCGACGGATCGATCAGACGCCAGTCACGCAGCGCGCAGTCCACGCTGACTTCAAGCCCGCCCAACAGCCCGATGATCCGCTCGAAGTCGGTGAAGTTGACCAGCGCGTAATGGTCGATCGGCAGCCCAAAGTTGTACAGAAACGTCTCCTGCAACAGCTTGAACCCACCCTCGGGGCCGCCGCCAT
>Ga0079223_10001900_pt1 | contig 12726 bp, 7 predicted proteins | sample Stecom2011_FD_75072 | JGI IMG/M metagenome (GOLD analysis project Ga0079223, IMG submission 75072) | Agricultural soil microbial communities from Utah to study Nitrogen management - Steer compost 2011 | ecosystem: Environmental > Terrestrial > Soil > Agricultural land | place: USA: Utah...
AGCTGTTAAAGGAGTTGAGATTGGAGCTGGTTTTAAAGTCAAAGATATGACCGGTTATGAATCCAACGACAGGATGCACTCTGAAAATGGGAAGGTAATTTTTGAATCCAATAATGCTGGTGGTATTACTGGTGGACTGGCAACAGGACAGAATATCGTTGTACGTCTTGCGGTGAAACCTACACCTACAATAGATAAAAAACAGAATACAATAGACAAATATACTCTTGAAAACAAAGAATTGGCTGCAATAACGCGCCGTGATCCTACAATCGTGGCAAGAATCTGGCCAGTTGCAGAAAATTATACATCTCTGGTTCTTCTTGATCATCTTATTGCTCATTACGGGTATCAAATGCTGCGAAAAAAAATGTAACAATATATATTCTCTTTAGAGAATATCATGGGATTGCCGATGCCAAACGATGAACAGGTTCCAGGAAACAATCATGCACTTAAACTATAATACCCCTTCATTCCTGGTGATTTTTGAAAAGTACAGATTCGATGTTGCCTGGATCAGTAATGAAATAAACCATTAACAGGCACTATTTACGATGAGTTCTTTGGTAATAAAAATTCTTAGTGGTGTTATAAGCGGTGCAATATACTATTTTTCTTTAATCGGATAAAAACCAGCGATAACCAAATTGAACTGGTTTTAGCTGATTATGCACTAATTCGAAACAGGAAATATTGTTGTAAGGGAAGGTTAATTGTTTATGCGATTTATTTTAGCGGTTCAATTAATTGTATTACTCAGTTTCGGTTTTATTTCTTCAATTTCTTCAGTTTCTGCTCAGGATGATCCGTTTGCTATTGATGTTGATGACTGGCCAGACATCGATGAACCTTTTGATGATTTCCCTGAAGAAATCGATGAACCAAAATCTGAACCGGTTGTCGAAAAACCTCCGGTTAAGGAACCGGTTGTCGAAAAACCTCCGGTTAAGGAACCGGTTGTCGAAAAACCCCCGGTTAAGGAACCGGTTGCCGAAAAACCCCCGGTTAAGGAACCGGTTGCCGAAAAACCTCCGGTTAAGGAACCCATTGTTGAAAAGAAACAGCCAATCGTGAAACCTGAACCAGTAAAAACGGTTGCTCCAAAAGTATCTATCCCTCTGCCGTCTGTGAATTCTACTGTTAAGAGATCCGGTCCTCCCCTGATACTAATCTCAAGGCCTGTATATGCACCATATTCAACAGAAGCTAAAACACAGTATATAGCAGCAATTGCTGAATCATATTTTCATTTTAAAATAGGGATGCTTCCAGGATTTCAGGTTTTATCACAGGAAAAAATTGCACATAATTTGCAATATTTCAGGGATTTTTCCCGACGTGTTTCAAGAGCCTCTTATATCGAAACTGCTAAAAAACTTGGTGCATCATATCTTTTTTATCAGGAATATGAGCCTCAGGGAAAGAGTGTTAAATTTGAGATCGAAGTTTATTCGTTAGCTGATAATAACAAAGTTTTGTCCAGTACTCATAACTTTGATCTTAAGGATTTTGAAGATGGGTTATATGAGTGTGTAATGGAGATAGCAGGTGAATTGGTTGGTTCAATCCCTGTTGATATCCAGAAAATTCTTGGAGAGAATGTATTGGCAAAAAGCAGTAAATCAATTGAAAGGTTTGGAGCTTTGGTTGCATCGGCAGGTGAATATTCGCAGGCAAAAGCAGAAGCTGTAATCCCAGAATACGAAAAAGTACTTAAGCAGGAGTCACAGTTTCATGTAGCAAGATATGTAACTGCAGCAGCATGTGCAATTGCGAATCAATTTGACAAAGCTATTGAACATCAGGACAAGCTTATCTCGAAATTTGGTAATTCCTACCCGGATCTTTATCTCCAACTTGCTTCTTATTACAGAGAAGGCGACAGACACAGTGATGCTATTTATGCAGCGGAAAAAGCCAAACAAGAGAGTACACTTGAGATACCTGCTAATATCGAAATTGCAATGGCTTACGAAGCAAAAGGAGATCTTCAGCTTGCCCAGAGTGAATATCTTTCAATTCTTCAAAAGGGTGGTGAAGATGGTGAGATCTATTTCCAGTTAGCACTTGTCAGTATAGGGCTTGGTAACCTGTCACAAAGTTCACAGTATCTTTCAAAAGCAGCTTCAGCAGGGCGTTCACTGGATAGAGGTGACTATTTTGATTTAGGACTTCGTTATGCTGCACTTGGCACAGCAAATGACAAGGCGATTGAAGCTTTTCAGAACAGTATGGGTATACAGAAAGACAATGAAGACGCATGGAGGCAATTGGCAGAGCTTTATTCAAATATGGGACGACAGGCAGATGCTGCAGAGTGTTATATCAGTCTTTTCCATATTAGTAATGAAGCGTATAAAGACTATCTCCCCAAAGCGGGAATGATATATGAGTCTGAAGGTATGCGTGAGAAAGCAAAAGATGCTTATGCACTTTTTATCGCAAGAAATTACCACAATAAAGAAGTAAACTTGCGACTGGCCAAGCTGGAAGTAGAGGATGGTAATTGTGATGATGCAGTGGAGCTGGTTTATGGAATGGATACAATTACCGGAATAGGTGAAGATGTAAGACAGATAATGCAGCAATGCGGACAACCGGAGCGAAGAGTAGTCATACCAACAGAAACCGGTGAACAAAAAAAATGGGCAGGAGTATTTTTCTGGAGAGTGGTTTCTGGTGCTGTTTCTTTAGGAGGTGCTGGATTGGGATATTTTTGTAATACAAAAATTGATGATAATCTGAAAGCCTACAGAGATGAAAGACGTCCTCATCATGTAGAAAGGTTACATGATGAAATTGAGAAATGGCAACTAATGAGGAATCTCTCCTATATGGGAGCAGGTGTGGGAGCTGTTTCACTCAGTTGTTCAATTGCTTTACCAATTCTTTTTTCTTCACGGAAGTGAGGCGGTGTTATGAATTATTTTAAATTATTGACAGTTTTTCTTGTTGTATTGTTTATTTCAAGCTGTACGGATGTAACATTTGACAACGCTCTTGATTTAAGAGGAACTAATGAGTTTACTCCAGAGGATTCTCTTCTGGCAAGGCCTTGGCCACCTGATGATCCTGATGCAATTGCGTGCAGGTTTAATCCCGATTGCCCAGATTATATCAAGGACACAATCGGTCCGGTAATTACTATTTTTGGTCCGAACCCTGCTAATATCCCTTATGGAGACCCACAAAACATTCTGGCAACACTCAGAACCCAGGTTGAGGCTTTTGATGAATTTGAAAACAAGAAATACACTTCTGATTTAATATCTGCAAGGGATAACGTTGCAGTTTTTTCTGAAGGTACATATGAAATTCATTACGAAGTTACTGACGAATCAGGCAATCCTGCAACAGCATCAAGAACTGTTATCGTATTACCTGAGGACATTCCTGAAGAAAATACAAAACCGGTTATTTTTGTTAAATATGTTGGTGACAATATTTCTATATTTCAGGGTGATGAATTCATAGTCAGTAACTATTTTGGCGCAAATGACAAAGAAGATAAAGATCTGGGTGATGATGATCTTGTAGTAACAGGTCAATACAATACAAATGATACAGGTACCTATAACCTGACTGTTTCGGTAACTGATTCCCAAGGAGCTACTTCATCACGACAATTTACTCTTGTTGTCAAAAAGCGGGAAACCAAGAACAATCCTCCTGTTTTGACCCTTAAGCCACCATTAAAAATGGAACTTGATTTCTTTGATGATTTCGTTGAACCTGGCTGGGATGTTGAAGATCCTGACGGAGATGATGTTACTGTTGATACATCAATTCAGGATTTGGGTAAAACCGTCTATATTATATATCAGGCAGAAGATGAACATGGTGCAAAAAGTGAAAGATTAAGCCGTGAAATTTCATTACGAACTGATGATCCTGTAATCATTGTTGATAGTGATGATACGATCAGGATCTTTGTTGGTGATGATTTTGAGCCACCTGATGCTACTGCTTATGATGGGGATGGAAATCCGATCAGTAACATACAAATTACAAATGAGGTTAATACCAGGGCTGAAGGAACATATAAAGTCGAATACTATGTTATTGATACAAAAGGACGTTATGCCAAGAAAATTATTACTGTGATGGTCAGAACTAAAGACAGGGAACCTCCTGAAATTACAATATTGGGCAATAAGGATACTACGATAACTTTGGGTGATCCGTATACTCGTCCTGAAGCTACGGCATATGATGAATACGAGGGAAAAGATTTGACCGATTCCGTTGTAGTTTCCGGTACAGTTAATACAGATTCGGCTGCCACTTATCTTATTATTTACACTGTGTCTGACTCAACTGGAAATGTTGCCAAAGATACTGTAAAAGTAAAAGTCAAAGCTCCAACAGAATACTTTCTTGATAAGTATGGTGTTCCATTACCAAATGCTTTGCCGATGGCGCAGGGAACATATACAATATCTGATATAGATTACAGTGATGATGAAAATACCGTTAATTTAAATTCTGTACAAAGTTTAAATATTAGCTGGGAACCTGGACAGTATGGTGGTATGCATCAATTCGGGTTACAAATTTCAAACCAGTATAAGGATTATAGTGGCACACTAAAACATAATTTTAATTCTTCTGAACCAAGTTTTACTCTTTCTGGCACTCCTGTTGAAGCATTAAATCAGGAATTTTATATCAATGTTATAGACGGAGATGTGGTCTGGGTAGCTGTTGATGGCAGTTTTGCCATTATCTGGTCAAAATAATCCTGAACTTTTGGTTTTAATCGGTAAGTTTCAAAGGAGGCAGGAGTTTGCCTCCTTTTTCTTATAAAAATTTTCATCATTTGGTTTAAAAATTACTATTGGGATAATCTTTAAGATTCACAGAATACCATATAAAATCAGTAAAGATGTCCATAATTAATATTGAAAATCTTAAAAAATTTTTTGGTAAATTACCTGTACTTGATGGAATAAATTTGTCTGTACCACAAGGAACCATGCTTGCGCTTCTTGGACCCAATGGTGCCGGTAAAACCACAACAATAAAGATACTCAGCACCCTGTTAAAACCAGATGGCGGTCGGGCTATTGTAAACGGTTATGATGTTACATGTGATCCGCGTGGTGTTCGAAGAAGTATAGGGTTAACAGGACAATATGCAGCAATTGATGAGTTCCTTACCGGAAAAGAAAACCTGGAGCTTTTTGGAATGCTTTACCATATGCACAAAAAAGATATTAAACGGCGTATTCCTGAATTGCTTGAGAGATTTGAACTTACAAATGCAGCCAGTCGCGCGGTAAGAACTTATTCAGGTGGGATGAGAAGAAAGCTTGATCTTGCTGCATGTATAATAGCTTCCCCACCAGTAGTTTTTCTGGATGAACCTACAACAGGATTGGATCCAAGAAGCAGACTGGCCACATGGGAAATAATTCGTGAAATGATGAGATCACAAACTACAATACTGCTTACAACTCAGCAGCTTGAAGAGGCTGATCAACTGGCAAACAATATAGCCTTTATAAATGAAGGAAAAATCATCGCAGAAGGCACTTCTGATGATTTAAAACTGCGTGTGGGAGGCAGAAGACTTGAAATATTATTAAAAGATAATAAAAACGCTGTTACAGCCTCCCAAATATTAGAAATTAATAATATCAAATTTAATATTGAAAACAGAGCTGTAAATATACCAACCAACGGAAATATTTCTTCTTTAACCAATATTTTAGCTCTAATGGAAAAAAACAGTATACAAATTGATACTTTTTCCTTACGCAAACCTACTCTTGATGATGTCTTTATGTATTACACTGGACACAAAACAAAAGATTTCAAAAACTAACTTACATCAAGATAACACGAAACCAATAAGAATTATGTCAAATGATTTCACGAGAATAGAAGTATGTATCAAGCCCAAAGAACCACATCTGTTTACAGATCTCTTAACTGACATCTGGGTTTTGACACGACGCTCACTTTTACATATCATTAAAAATATTGACCAGATTTTGGGCTTGACCATTCAACCTATAATGTTTATGCTTCTTTTCTATTTTGTATTCAGCGGAGCCATAGAGGTTGGTGACGTAGATTATCTCAGTTTCCTTTTACCTGGTATCCTGGTACAAAGCCTTGCTTTTGGATCTCTTTATACCTCTTTAAGTGTTGCTACAGATCTTCAGCGTGGAATAACCGATCGCCTCAAATCACTGCCAATAAACAGCACCGCTTCGATTACAGGACATGTACTTGCAGATCTTGTTCGTAATCTGATTCAGGGTATAATTCTTCTTTTCACAAGTTTTTTTCTTGGTTTTAATCCTTCTGCCGGTGTTAAGGAATGGTTGATAATCATAGCTTTGTCCGCCGTGTTTACCTTTGCTATTTCTTGGCTCTCTGCAATTATGGGTTTAGCTGCAAAAACCATTGAATCTGTTAACTGGCTTGGATTCATTGTAATTTTTCCACTCACATTTGCTAGTGCAGCATTTGTTCCAACAGAAACAATGCCTTTTGGACTAAGACAATTTGCTCAAAATCAGCCTGTAACACATATTATTGAAGCGATTCGGGCACTTTTACTTGGAATGGAAACCGGCAATCATATAAAGATGTCTCTAATATGGTCACTAATAATAATAGCCATTTCAGTTCCAATAACAACAATCCTTTTTAAACAACATGGTCGCAATTAGAATCAAACGTCATTGACGTTTTTTATCACTATAAATATTTAGAATAGTTTATAATTTTGATTGTTAACATTATAAAGTGTTAAAAGAAACTCTTCTACTTTGCTTTATTTATTATCTGTATACTAACTTCAATAAAATTTAAGGAGATATATGATTTATTTTTTTCGAATTTTGAGTATTATGATGATACTGACAAATCTATGTTGGGGATATTTTGATCCCACCCGATTCAATTTCGGAACAGACTGGGATTTTCTCGGTAAAGACAATAATGATAAAGGATCAGTGGCTCAAGCAATTGATTATGTTACTATCTGGCTGAACGATCCGGAATTCAATCAATACTGGCATGGAGCCATGTTGGAATTCTGCAAAAAAAACAAAAAAACGCCTGTGTTTTATGCATACATTATTGCAAAAGCTTCAGGACTTGGTGATAGTGATGTTGGTGGCCGTCTGGATCAGGAAGGTGGTAATTGGTTAAGAGGAAATTTTAATACGGTAAAGCAACGTTACGAACATTATGCAGAAGAAGCAGCAAAATACTTCAGTAAAACAGATCCAATAATCTGGTTGATGGAACCAGACTATTATCAATACTGCAACGGTTACGGTAACGATATAAGTATGCAGGAAGCAGCCAATTATATGCATGAAATGATTGGCTGTGTAAAAAAGTATCTTCCAAATGCACTGTTTTCTTTGGATATTTCTCCCTGGAATAATGACCAGGCTTCCTATATTAATCATTTTGATATGTCGGAATTTTCTTTTATGAATACCAGTGGCGGACGCACAGAAGCTGGCAGTGATCGTATCAGATATGATAATAACAACAATGTAACCTGGAGCAGTGTAAATAATATTTCCGGCAAATGCATAATTGCTGATGATGGATACGGTACTGGTGGTGGTACAATTGGTCATGATCCAACCTGGGATGATATAAATAACCTTAGAAACCGAATTCGTGATGGTGTTGCTGCAATCACACAAAAATCACCCAATTCAAACTGGGGTTCAACAATAAACAGTCTTAAATCTAGTCTGAGTTCAGAAAATACAAAATGCAATTTTGAGTTCCCGTCACCAAAGTATTCCATTAAAGTCACCATTAAGGGTGAAGGTAATGTCTTGATGACACCAAATGAGTCTGCATTTGATTCTGGAACAACGGTAACACTTACAGCTCAACCCGGTTCCGGTTACAGATTTTTATCCTGGGATGGCGATGTAAATGGAACAGATGAAACTGTTTCTTTAAAAATGATTGATGATAAAAATGTTACTGCTTCGTTTGTTGATATCAATGCTAAAACCAAATTTATTCTTACAATCAGTACAAATGGATCCGGTATTGTTGAGATCGAACCAAAACAAACCGAATTTGACAGCGGATCATCTGTAACTCTCACTGCACGAACAATAAATGGTGCCGAATTTATATCATGGAGTGGTGATCTCTCAGGAATAAACCAAAGAGATAGCATTGTTATTGATGGTCACAAACAGATCAACGCCTCTTTTTCTGGTAATGATATTTCCATTGAAAATCTTGTTGAAAATGGTGATTTTTCGGATGGAGATGCTCAATGGGCTTTCGGTGCATATGAAAGTGCAGAGGCTGAGGGCGTTGTTGAGGAAGGAAAATTCCAGGTCGATATAATGAATAAAGGAACAGAGGATTGGCAGATTCAGCTCATGCAAGAGGATATTAATTTGAAAAAGGGTACCAAATACCAGCTTTCATTCAATGCATCTTCACAAGAAAATGCAACCATAATCGCCTTGATTGGAATGGGAGAAGAACCTTATGACAGCTACTTGCGTAAAGATGTCAAACTGACTTCTGAAGAAAAGAATTATAAATATACTTTTTCGATGCGATCAGAACCAACCTCTTCAGACCGTATCGAATTTACTTCAGGAACAGCCGATGCCGGATGGATAATTGATGACATCACACTTACAGAATTCATTGAACTTGATCCATTTACTTCTGTAAAACCTCGTTCTCATTTTACATCTAAAAAAGTATCTGGTATTAAACATGCAACCGTTATCCAGTATGATTATTCAGGGCGAGCGATCAAGAGAAGTATTGGCGACTATAATAAAATAATGAAACAGTTCAAACACCATTCTCCAGGGTGTTACATAACAGTGGTAGACATTGATGGAGTAAAAAGCGTCAAAAAAACTGTTATTACAGGAAGGTAACAGTTGAAAAAAAACGCAACGCCAATATCAATTTATTGTTCTCTTCCTGTTTCGATTTTCGGTTTTCTGATTGTTCTATTTCGAATTTTTAATAGCTATCGCGCGGGGATCGTGTGCGCCCGGCGAGCATGATTATTTATAAGGTCAGAAAGATAATTTCAAGCCTCAACTTATTTAAACAGTTCCATTATATCGTTCTGTGTAAGCTTTTTAAAAAATGACATTTCAGTCTGTATTACGCTGTCTGTAAGATTACGTTTTTTTTCCTGAAGTTTAAGTACCTGTTCTTCAATAGAATCTTTCGTTATTACCTTGTAAACAAACACCGTCTTTGTCTGCCCTATTCTGTAAGCTCTGTCTGAAGCCTGATTTTCTGCGCTGGGATTCCACCACGGATCAACATGAATCACATAATCTGCACATGTAAGGTTAAGCCCGGTTCCACCAGCTTTTAGACTTATGAAGAAAACGGCGGCACCATCCTCCTTCTGAAACCGTTCGACAACAGACTGACGATCCCTTGTTGCACCTGTAAGTATCTCACTTGTAATATTTTTTTCTGATAAACGTGCTCTGAAAAGTTCCAGAGCTTTAACAAACTGCGAAAATACAAGTACCCTGTGCCCTTCAGAAACAACTTCTTCAATTAATTCTTCAATAAGCCGGAACTTCCCGCTATCACTGCACATTGATTTATCAACAAGGTCAGGATGACAGCATATCTGGCGTAATCTAAGCAGTCCTTCAAGAATCTGAAATCGTGATTGCTCCATTCCCTGCTCATTTATTGATTTGATTACCTTGCCTCTGTATGTTTCCCGCATAATTTCATAAAATGTGCGTTGCCTCGAAAGCATTTCTGCAAAGATTGTTATTTCGTTTTTTGGTGGCAGATCTGTTGCTACCTGTTCTTTTTTTCGCCTTAATACAAATGGGAAAATAAGCTTTCGAAGTAGTTCAGCAGTTTTTTCGTTAGTTTCCCTTTCTATGGGTTTTATGAAATTTTTACTGAAATTCCGATATGGACCCAGCATTCCAGGATTTATAAACGAGAATAATGACCAAAGTTCTGAAAGGTTATTTTCTACAGGTGTACCACTTAATGCAAGCCGATACCTGCAATTCATTTTTCTAAGTGTACTACTGATCTGTGAGCCTGGATTTTTTATCGCCTGAGCTTCATCAAGAATAACATAGTGAAAATCGATTCTTTCGAGTGACTCAATATCACGTAACACAGTACCATAAGTTGTTAAAACTACATCAGCCATATGCATGATATCCAGGTATCGGTGACGTCCTGAACCATGATAAAGAAGCAAATTCAGTGATGGTGCGAATTTCTGAGCTTCACGCTGCCAGTTAAAAAGCAAGGATGTTGGTACCACAACGATAGAAGGCTGTCCCTCCCCTAACTGCTTTTCATTTAGAAGAAGAGCCAGAGTCTGAACCGTTTTACCTAATCCCATATCATCTGCCAGACATCCCCCAAATCGATGCTTTTTCAAAAAATAGAACCATTCATACCCGGCAATCTGATATGGCCGCATTCGTGCAGTAAACGTTTCTGGAAGAGGTATCGTTTCCAGACCAGAAAAATTCCTGTAGAGTTCTTCCCTTTTTCTTTTAAATTCCGAATCACAATACTGTTCATCAGCCATATCTAACAGCATATTCGCAAGTGATATGTGTGTGGATCGGATTTTAATGGTTTTTTGTGAAGAATCAATCTCCATTGCGGCAAAAAGACCAGCAAATTTCTCAAGCCAATCCTGAGATAAAATCCCTGAACTCCCATCATTCAGAAGGACAAAACGGTTTCTCTGTTGAACAGCCATAATCAATGATGCCAAAGTAGCAGAAATACCATCAAAACTCAAATCAAGAGAACAGTCAAATAGATTTTCTTCAGAGTTTATTGAAACACTCAATTTGGGTGCAGATTTTCTAGCATTGGCAGAGCGAAGATCATCCTCCCCATAAATCTCGAACCCCTCTTTAGCCAACAGAGGAAGCTCATGAAGAGTCCAGATACGCGGATCACAACATGGCGTATAATATCCGGTTTGATATTGCATTAATTCGTATTGTGCGAGTAAAGCAGTTACGGCAGTTTCTCTTGCTTTGGACCGAAATATTTTATAAAATTTCCCGTCTTCGGAGGGAACCAGGCGATTCATATTACTGTCGAGGCGGGTAAATTCTACATCTCCGTTATAATACGAAAACCTTAATTCCACTAACAACATTGTTTCACATTCAGAAAGATATAAACGAGGAATCGGTTTTTGTGGAGGGATTTCTATTATTAACTGCGGGTCTGGTTCGTTGTACTCATCCGGAACCTTTTTATTTGGTTCATCAGCAATGGTTTCATTAATTTTGATTTTGGCAAATTCGTTTTCACCATTGGATTCATCAACATTCCAATCTATTCCTACCTGAATTGCCTGATATGCATTAGCTGCCATCATGACTGCCACTACATGTTCACACGCGCCCCCAAAAGAAAAATTACATGAACAATCAAACCGGGTTTCATCATTTTCTTTACGTATAACAACCTTGTGTTTAACAGAATCGCAGCGGACTGAAGCGAGTATATCATTTCCGATAAAATGGAGTCCGGATACATTTCCTTTATTATAACACCCCCGGCCATCATCTATAACAGCTGAAAATGCGTACTTCCTGATTTCTTCGTCGGTAAAAAGTGCCACAGAAACAAGTATTGGAGATTAATAAATAAACAGGAAAAATAGATAGCGCACCGCAAGAATCAAATCGTTATTTGTTATTGGCAGCCATATTGTCGTCGGGTCTGGATTTCCAGTTTATTCTCTGTGCCCATTCCCTGAAAAGAGACCACGATGCAAGGTCTGCATCAATACGAAAATTAGGCTCACCCCGTTTGTGTTCATTAAACCAGAAAAAAGCTTCAAAACAGGTATTTGAATCAAAAAACTCGAGAAAATCACGTAGCCACTGGTATCTCCTTGGATCGGAAGGACATCCTATCTCTGCAATCCACATTGGTTTACCAAAACTCATTAAACCGGTAATTGAATTTGCATAAACTTTAAAAAAAGATTCCCACTGATGATACTGATCGTGATTATCTCCAAAATTATACCCATCAAGTGCAACTATATCAACATACTGATCTCCGGGGTAATAAGGAAGAATATCTTTTTCAAAAGTATGAGGACCCCATACAACTCCCGGGCTGAACACCCACATTACTGAATCAGCTCCCTCTTTTTGAAAAATTTTCCATACGTGTTTCCATGCATTTACAAATTGCTTTTCTTTTTTTCCCCATGGAAACCAGTTTCCGTTCATTTCATATCCAAACCTGTAATAGACTTTGACCTCCATGTCCCTTGCCATTGCAGCAAATCTTTTGAAATAAGAATCCCACTTACCGTTTACAATTTCTTTTAAGACTATTTCATTTTCATCTGGTGATAACGCATCTGATCGCAAATCCTGATTGATAACCGTATAGATTCCAAGGCTTTTATTGTGTTCTGCAATTTTAATCGGAAAATCATCACCCATTTGTAGATACCATAATATGTACCCCGGAACTGCACCAAATACATCAATTTCCTGTTTCAGGTTTTCTTTGTAATTTTGCCACAATCTGCTTGAAAAAAAACCAAATCTTTGTGAATTTGTGTATGGCAGTTCCGATTTGCGAACACTACAAAGTAAAAAAGCAGCACTTTCTGTATCATTAGATCGCTTAATGTATCCATGATAGCATGAAAAAAAGAATAATATCAGAGTACAAAACAGTATTGTTAAAAATGCTCTC
>Ga0079223_10001901_pt1 | contig 12725 bp, 10 predicted proteins | sample Stecom2011_FD_75072 | JGI IMG/M metagenome (GOLD analysis project Ga0079223, IMG submission 75072) | Agricultural soil microbial communities from Utah to study Nitrogen management - Steer compost 2011 | ecosystem: Environmental > Terrestrial > Soil > Agricultural land | place: USA: Utah...
CTTGCCACGACGTCGTTCTGAACGATTCCATCATCGAGCTTGTCCTGGCGGACCGCCTCATAGGTGGCTTCCGGCACGCGGACCGCCCACTTCGCCACAACTTCCGTGGTCCCGGTCTCCTCGTTCCGGATCGGCAGCATAAGGCGCTCTCCGTCGGGTGTGATCCCCTCAACGATCAGGTAGTAGTTGCGGGTGCCGGTGTTGACGTCAGGAATACGGTAGATGCCGCTATCCTCGCCCGGCCGCGAGACGATCCGGACTTCATAAGTCTGCAGGAGGTCGTTGCGAAGCCGCTCCAGGGCGTCGAGGGCGACGCGCGCCGCCTCCGCATCGGAGCGCGATAGCGCCTGGCCAGCCTCCGCCTGCAGAAGCTCCACGCGCCGGCGTGCCTCCTCGCTGTCAGCTGCTGACAAGGCAGCGGCACCGACCTGCTCGAGTTGGTTTGGCAACGTCTCCGTGATCTCCACGCGCGCGGCCTCCGCCGCCCGCTCGGCGCGATTATGCTCCCAGAGCGACCAGCCCATCCAGACCGCGGCCAGGAAGACGGCCGCGGCCAGTGCTGTGCCGATGAACTTCCGCTTGACCCAAAGGCCGGCCAGCGTCCGTGAAAAACTGGGAGGCGTGGGCTGGTAAGTGAAGCGGCTCTCTCGAAAAGCCCTAATGCCCTCCTCCAGTATGCGATCGGAGACAGCCAGGCCCTGGTCTTCGTAGATGCCTCGCAGCCGTTCCTTGAGGAGATCATCCCGCCCCTCCTGCTCCAGCTCGCGAAGCGCGACACCTTCCCGATGACGGAGGGTGTCGACCACGTCCATCGCCAGCATCACCTCGCTGAGCGCAGGTTCCTCAGGTTCCGCAGAAGCGGAGGCGGAACGCTCCGCTTCTTTTGCCACGGTGGACATTCCCGGTGGACGCTCAACCGACCAGCATTAGCGCATTCCCCTCCGCGGCCAGCCTAGCGATCCGCTTCTTCCCGTCTTCCACGGCCTGCCGGATCTCTTCGCTGTTTCTGGTGGAGAGCTCCCGCATTTCGGCAATGATCTCCACCGACCGGGTCTGGAAGTTGACGACGCTGTCCACGAGCTTTCTTACGGCGTCGGCGCGGATGGTGGGCCCATAACCTGCCTTCAGCGCCTCCTCCTGCACCTTCCCACCAATTTCGGCCAGCACCTCAAGCGACGAGGAAACCCCCTCCTTCATTTCGTTCACCGTCTGGGTCGCCTCGTGCAAGCCGACCATTCCGGTGAAGGAAGCCGTTAGCGCCGTAAGCACCGATTCGTTGGTGGAGAAGAAGGTGATTGCCTGCTGATAGAGCCGCTCCTTGGCATTGGTGGTCTGGATCAGACGCGCCATCACGACTTCGGAAGTATTGTAGCTGATGGTCAGATTGTCAGCGAGATCCTTGGCAATCTGGTAGCGCCCCTCTTCATTCTGCACTCGGCGCAGATGTTCATCACGCAAGAGCTCCGCCTTCGCCCGCTCCGCCACCTCTCCTTCGGCGGGAACGGCAGCCACTCCATCGGTGGCTGCCTTCAGGCCGGCCTTGGCAGCTTCCAGCTTTGCCTCCGCGGCCTCCAGAATTTCGAGCGCGGCGATCTCCCCGTGCTTCAGCGCACCGCGGAAGTCGCGATAGGCTTCGAGGATCGTCCGCTCCCGGTCAATGTTGGCCTTGGTGTCGCGGGAAACCTCGAGATAGGTATCCTTGATCTCGTCAAAGCGGCTCGCGATATCACCGCGGGTGATCTTCATCCAGATGTTGGTGGCCCGCTCGAAGAGGTCGATCTGATTGTCCTCCAACTGATCGACCATCGACTTGGCATCCTCGCGGATCGAATCGAAGGCTGCGGTGATCTTCTCGTAGCGCTCCCCCACCGACATCGCGGCCACCTGCTGGCGCACCACCTCGTTGAATACGCTCATTTTCTGAAGCGTCTGGGTGATGATGGCGACCTTTTTCGGGTCGATATCCTCGATCCGCTCCAGCAGCCCGGTAATCGGACTTTCCTCAGGCACATCATTGACCAGGCCAAGGTCTCGCAGGGCGGCCATTGCACCGTCCAGGTATTGCAACGGAGTCTTGACAGCAACGTCTCCCATGCGCGCCTCCTTCAGGCCGGTGTGCAATCATGCAACAGTTTGCATGGGGAACAGGCTAGAGCGAATCCCAGTTCCCGTCCTCGGCGTGAGGGGTACAGCTATAGCGGATCGCGTCTGCTCTAGGCCTGGCCGTAGCCGCCGCCACCTGGTGTTTCCACCAGGAAGACGTCGCCGGGCTGCATCTCTGCCTTGTCGGTACCTGAAAGCTCTTCGATCCGCCCGTCCGCCCGGATGACCGCATTACGCCCAAGGGCGCCCGGCTCTCCGCCTTCCAGCCCGAAGTTCGGCACCTTGCGGTGGCTCGAAAGGATGGAGGCGGTCATCGGTTCGAGGAAGCGCAGCCGGCGAATTGCGCCGTCGCCGCCGCGCCACTTGCCACGGCCGCCGGAACCCCGTCGGATCTCGAAAGACTCCAGCAAAATCGGAAAGCGCCATTCCAGGATCTCGGGGTCGGTCAGGCGAGAGTTCGTCATGTGCGTATGGACCGCGTCACACCCATCAAAGCCCTCGCCTGCGCCCGAACCGCCCGCAATGGTCTCGTAGTACTGATAGCGGTCGTTGCCGAAGGTCAGGTTGTTCATCGTGCCCTGGGCGCCGGCCAGGGTGCGGGTGGCGCCATAGAGGCAGTCGGTGATGGCCTGGCTGGTTTCCACGTTGCCTGCCACCACGGCGGCCGGTGGCACCGGATTCAGCATGCATCCTTCAGGAATCACGATGTCCAGCGGCTTCAGGCAGCCTTCGTTCATCGGTATCTCATCTTCCACCAGCGTGCGGAAGACGTAGAGCACTGCCGCGCGGCAAACGGCGGAGGGCGCGTTGAAGTTGTTGGAGAGCTGCGGGCTGGTGCCGGTGAAATCGATCGTCGCCTGGCGGGCTTCGCGATCAATGGTCACCCGAGCCTCGATCTGGCTGCCGTCGTCCATGGGATAGATGAAATGGCCGTCATTCAGGCGATCGAGAACGCGCCGGACCTGCTCCTCCGCGTTGTCCTGCACATGGCCCATATAGGCCTGCACCACCTCCAGGCTGAAGAGATCCACGATACGGTGGAGTTCGGCCACACCCTTCTGGTTGGCGGCAATCTGAGCCTTCAAGTCGGCGATGTTCTGCTCGACGTTGCGCGCCGGATAGGTGGCCGCGGCGAAGAGCGCCCGCACCTCCTCCTCGCGAAAGCGCCCCTTCTCCACCAGCTTGAAGTTATCGATGAGGACACCTTCCTCCTCCACCGTCCGGGAGTCGGGCGGCATGGAGCCAGGGGTCGTGCCGCCCACATCAGCGTGATGGCCGCGGCTGCCGACATAGAAAAGGATGTCCTTGCCGGCCTTGTCGAAGACCGGCGTGATGACCGTGATATCCGGCAGATGGGTACCGCCGTTGTAGGGGGCGTTCAGCATGTAGACGTCCCCTGGCGCTATCTTCCCCTCGTTCTCGCGGATGACCGCGCGTACCGACTCGCTCATCGACCCCAGATGCACCGGCATGTGCGGGGCGTTGGCCACGAGATCCCCAGACGGGGTGAAGAGCGCGCAGGAAAAGTCCAGGCGCTCCTTGATGTTTACCGAATAGGCCGTCTTCTCGAGCGTCGAGCCCATCTGTTCTGCGATGGACATGAAGAGATTATTGAAGATTTCGAGCATGACCGGGTCGACCTGTGTGCCGACCGCCACCTCGCGCTCCAGCGGCACGACACGCTCCAGGACCAGGTGATCGCGCACCGTCAGGCTCGCGCGCCAGCCCGGATCGACCACCGTGGTCGAGGTAGACTCGATAACGATTGCGGGACCGTCGATCGACTGGCCCGGCGCCAGGTCTTCTCGACGATAAACCGGTGCTTCGTGCCAAGCACCGCCGCTGTAAATGGCGCGGCGGGCCGCCGCTTTTGGTGCCGCCGTGGCGTCCCCGGCTGGTAGTTCCGGATCCTCCGCGGCATCGGTGTGCCCAATCGCCTCCACGGAAATGGCTTCGATAACGTGAGCCTTCTCAGGCATGGTGAAGCCAAAGCGTTGGGAATAGGCAGCTTCGAACGCTGCGATGATCGCGTCCTCTGATCCATGGTCCACGATCAGCGCTGAATCAGTGCCTTCATAGCGCAGATGCACCTTGCGAAGCACCTCCGCGCGCAGCGGCGCAACGCCCTGCGCCACCAGTTCTTCGCGTGCCTCGGACTCGAGCTGTTCGAAAGCGTCATTAACCTCCGACAAGGCTGTTTGCAGATGCTTCTCGACCGCTTGCTCCTTGATCACCCGCAGGTCCGCCAGCCCCATGCCATAGGCCGAGAGCACGCCGGCGTGGGGATGAAGAAAGATTCTGCTGATCCCGAGGGTATCGGCGATATCGCAGGCGTGCTGTCCGCCGGCCCCGCCAAAGCAGTTCAGAGTGTACTTTGAGACGTCATAGCCACGCTGGATGGAAATCTTCTTGATGGCGTTCGCCATGTTCTCGACAGCAATGCGGCGGAAGCCCTCGGCCACTTCCTCCGGCCTGCGGTCGTCCCCCGTGGCGACCCGTATCTGCTCCGCCATTTCGGCAAAGCGCAGCTTCACCGCCTCCGCGTCGAGTGGCTCATTAGCGTCGGGGCCAAAGACGGGCGGGAAGAAGTCAGGCTGAATCCGCCCCAACATGACGTTGGCATCGGTCACAGCAAGCGGCCCGCCCCGACGATAGCAGGCCGGCCCTGGATTGGCGCCCGCGCTATCAGGCCCGACACGGTAGCGGCTGCCATCGAAATGCAGGATCGACCCACCGCCCGCGGCAACGGTGTGGATCTGCATCATGGGGGCGCGCATCCGTACGCCTGCCACAAGGGTCTCAAAGGCGCGCTCGTACTCCCCATCGTAGTGGGCCACATCGGTGGAGGTTCCACCCATGTCAAAGGTGATTATCTTGTGAAAACCGCCCATTGCCGCCGTACGTACGGCGCCGACGATCCCGCCAGCCGGCCCAGACAGGATCGAGTCTTTCCCCTGAAAAGCGTGAGCGTCAGCAAGTCCACCATTCGATTGCATGAACAGAAGACGTACAGCCAGCTCCGCTGCCTCTCCATCCGATGTCCCGCCAAGATGGCTGGCAACCTGGTCTACGTAGCGCCGCAGGATGGGGGAGAGATAGGCATCCACCACGGTGGTGTCGCCCCGCCCGACCAGCTTCATCAGCGGGCTGACCTCGTGGCTCACCGATATTTGGGTGAACCCGATCTCGCGACCAATTCGAGCTACCTGCTTCTCATGGTCCGTGAAGCGGTAGCCATGCATCAAAACGATCGCGAGAGACCTGATGCCCGCATCATAGGCCGCTTGCAATCCCGCGCGCGTTTCCGCCTCGTCCAGCTCCTGCAGAACCCGTCCGTCGGCCATAACCCGTTCGGACACTTCGACCACTTGCTCATAGAGCAGTTCCGGCAGCTCGATTCGCCGCGTGAAGAGGTGGGGCCGGTTCTGGTAGGCGATGCGGAGCTGATCGCGAAAACCTTTCGTGATAGCCAGGACGGTGCGATCGCCCTTGCGCTCCAGGAGAGCGTTCGTGGCCACCGTCGTGCCCATCTTCACCGCTTCTATCAGCTGTGCGGGAATTTCCTCTTCGCGTTTTAGCTCCAGAATGTCTCTGATGCCCTGGATGGCCGCGTCTTCATAGACTTCTGGATTCTCGGAGAGCAGCTTGTGGCTGACCAGCGAGCCGTCGGGGCGACGGGCGACGATATCGGTGAAGGTGCCGCCGCGATCGATCCAGAACTGCCACCGCTTGTGATCCGCCACTGCCTCACCCGCCATCTTGTCACTCCCGTTATCGTCGCCGATGGTCGGCCTTCAGCCGCCATCCCACCCTTTCTGGGCAAAGAGAATCCTCTGGCCCGACTGGTAAAGCAAATCGGGGCCTGCGGGGAAAGGCTTTTGAAGTAGCGCTGCTCTCCCGGTCGCGGATCAACCTGCGCTCAGTGAGACAACGTCCGCTGCAGTCTCTTTGGGATCAAAGATTCTTCTACTGATTGGCAGCAATCTCAGGGGTCACGCGAGAGACCTCGCTCCTCCAGATTACGCAGGTACTCCGCCCAGAGAGTTTCTTGCTCTTCGCCGAGCTTGTAGAGGTAATCCCAGGAAAAAATGCCGGAATCATGGAGATCATCGAAGACGATCTTGATCGCATAGCTCCCCACCGGCTCGATGGACATGATACCGACATGCCGTCGGCGAGAGACTATCTGCTTCTGACCGGGCCCATGACCCTGCACTTCGGCAGAGGGGCTTTCCACGCGCAGCAGTTCCGCAGGCAGGGAGAAGTGCTTGCCATTATCGAAGGTGACCTCGAGCCGCTTTTCCGCACTGACATAGCGGATCTCGCTCGGGTGATGTTGGATATCGAACTCAGTCATCTAGCTGTCGCGCCTCATCCACCAGCATGATGGGAATGCCATCGCGAATCGGATAGGCCAGCCGAGCTTGTCGGCTGATCAGTTCCTGGCGCTCCGAATCGTACTCCAGCGGTCCCTTCGTCAGAGGGCAGACCAGTATTTCGAGCAGTTTCCGATCAACCTTGGCTGCCTCAACCATAGATCAACTCCCGGTGCGTTCAACAGAGCGCCCACGAAGAAAGAGGGGCGCGGTCTGCTCGAGTCCATCCCTTCAACGGGTTCATCTATCTTGGCCTGAACCCGGAGCGATCCGATTGAAGGCCATCTGGCCTAGTGCCGCAAGGCGTCACCCTGCTCGAGCGACGCCATTTCCAGCAGAGCCGTCATGGTTTCCGCCCGCTCGCCCAGCGTTGCCGCCTCAAGAAGCGCCTGCTTTTCCCGGACGTCGAAGGGGCACAGCATCGCCAGCGCCGTTACCAGTTCACTATCGGAGGCGCTGCGGATCGACTCCCAATCCCCCTGCAGGCCAGCAACCGTGAAGTAGCCGCGCAAGGCGTCGAGCAGGCGCCCCCGATCCCATCGCGTATCACTCGACGGCTCCTCAGCCTGATCGAGGTCGATGCAGTAGAGCGACCAGTTCGGGCAGATCCGCCGATAGCCGTCTTCCGGCGCCAATTCTTCCATGACCTTAAAGCGCAGCAATCCCGTCAGGGTGATCAGATAGCAGCCATCGTCCGTCTCGCCAAAGGCGGTAATCCGCCCAGCGCAACCTGTCGCGAACACAGGCGCGGCGCCAACGTCCTCTTGGTCGTTCTCGATATCCTTGGGGATCGGCTGCACCATCCCGATCAAACGGTCGCCGCGGAGTGCCGCCGATACCATCGCCAGGTATCGCGGCTCAAAAATATTGAGTGGAAGCTGCCCACCCGGCAGCAGCAATGCGCCCGGGAGGGGAAAAATTGGAAGAACCTCCGGTAACTCTTCGAAACGGGGATTGAAGCGGCTCATGCGAACAGCAGCGACGAAAGACGGCGGCGAGCATCCTGGGCCACGGGATCCTTAAAGCCCCAGGCCTCGAAATACTTGAGAAGCTGCTTGCGCGCGGCCTCCTCGTTCCAGTCGCGCTGCCGCCGTACGATCTCGAGAAGTTCGTTTGCCGCCGCCTCCCGCTCGTTGTTGGCATAAAGCGCCTGAGCCAGGTCAAAGCGAGCCTGGTGGTCGTCGGGATTGGCTGCAACCTTCTGCCTCAGATCCCTGACATCGCCGCTTTCAGCCGCTTGCCGCGCGAGTTCGATCGAGCTGGCGATGGCCTGCAACTCGGGTTTGAGGCGCATGGCCTCGGGCAAGCCTTCCAGGGTTTCTTCGGCTCCATCCAGATCGCCCATGTCGATCTGGCAGCGCAACAAACCGCCAAGGGCGGCCGCGTTCTCCTGATCCTGCTGCAGAATCTGCGCAAAAAGCTGCGCCGCCTGCTGCGGCTGCCCACCCGCACGGAGTTCCTCGGCCTGCTGCAGAACTTCCTCGATATCTGCGCCACCGTCCTGCCCGGCCATTTGCAGCAGAGACGCGATGAACTGCTTCACCTGGCTTTCGGGCAGGGCGCCCTGGAAGCCGTCGACGGGCTGGCCCTGGTAGAAGGCATAAACGGTTGGCACCGACTGGATGCGCAGCTGCGCCGCGAGCTGCTGGTTCTTGTCGATGTCAATCTTGACCAGCGCGACCTTTCCACCAGCCTCCCTGACAGCCTTTTCAAGCACAGGGGTCAATTGCTTGCAGGGACCGCACCACGTCGCCCAGAAGTCCACCAGGACCGGACGCTCCATGGAAGCTTCAAGTACGTCAGCTCGGAAACCTGTAATATCGGAATCCTTAATGACACCTTCAGCCGGAGCTTGTCCCGCAGCTGAAGCACCGTTCGACAACGAACCGATGATCGGATCCATGAGGCAGACTCCGCTCAGATTGATTGCTTGGTTGCGCAGCAGGCGCCAGTTGATCTGGAAATGGCCATGCGCAAGGAATGAAACAAGGCAGCTGCCCGCCTAAACTCAGTAGCCCCGCTCAAAATCGACGATATTCAGCGGCGGCTTTCCCGCCTCCATGCGCGCAATGTTTTCGCCAACTGCCTTCGCAGCGGTCTCCGGCATGGTCATGGAGGCAATGTGCGGCGTCATCACTACCTGCGGGTGGTTCCACAGCGGGCTTTCCGGAGGCAGAGGCTCCTCCTCGAATACGTCAAGGCTGGCTTCCTTGAGATGGCCGGAGTCCAAGGCCGCCAGCAGATCCTTCTCCACCTGATGCCCGCCGCGACCAACGTTGATCAAGCAGGCGCCTCTCGGCATCTTGGCAAAGAGTCCTGCATTCAGGATCCCTCTCGTTTCAGAGGTAAGCGGAAGCAGGCAGACGAGGATGTCCGTTCGAGCCAGTATTTCGTCCAGGCCATCCTGTCCGTGATAGCAGGTGACGCCCTCGACCTCCTTGGGAGAGCGACTCCAGCCCGCGACATCGAAGTCGAAGCGCGCCAGCATCTTTGCCGCGTCTTGTCCCAGTACCCCCAGGCCAAGAATGCTCACCCGACGCTCCTGGGCCGGCACCTGAGAGATTTCCTGCCATAGCCGCTGTTCGGCCTGTCGGCGATAGGTCAGCATGTTGCGGTGGTGGTACAGCACCTGCATGACGACAAACTCGGTCATGCCCGCGGTAAGCCCCTCCTCCACCATTCGAACCACGGGCAGGTGCTTCGGCCGCTCCGGATCCGCTGCAATGTGATCGACGCCGGCCCCCATGGAGAAGATCGCCTTTAGGTTTGGCAGGCTGGCAAGCAAACCCGGCGGCGGCTGCCAGACCAGGGCGTACTCGATATCCGCCGGATCTCCCACGTCCGGCCAGAGGCGCACCGGCCGCCCCTGCAAATGCCTTTCCAAGGCGGGGACCCAGATGTCGTAGCGGTCGAGATCGGACTTGAACAGAAGTGTCATGTTGAGACCTTAGATGTGCAGCGGGCGCCCATGGACGGCCAGTGCGGCCTCCTTCACGGCTTCGTTCAAGGTGGGGTGCGCGTGGAAGGAGCGAGCAAGATCTTCCGCTGAACCGCCGAATTCCATCGCCACCACAATCTCGTGCAGCAGATTTCCGGCTTCCGGCCCCAGGATGTGCGCCCCCAGGATCTTGTCAGTCGCCTTGTCAGCCAGGATCTTCACCATGCCCTCGGAGCTGTTCATGGCCCGGGCCCGCCCGTTCGCGGTAAAGGGAAATTTACCCACGCGGTAGTCGATCCCGGCTTCCTTGAGCTGCTCTTCCGTCTTGCCGACGCTTGCAACCTCCGGCGACGTGTAAACGATACCCGGCACCGTTTCATAGTTCACATGCCCTGGAAGACCGGCCAGCATCTCAGCAACTGCGACCCCCTCCTCTTCCGCCTTGTGAGCCAGCATCGGACCTTCGATGACGTCCCCGATGGCGTAGATGCCGGAGACGCTGGTCTGATAGCCCTCGTCCACCTTGACGCGTCCGCGCTCATCGAGAGCGACGCCCACCTCCTCCAGACCCAGACCTTGGGTAAAGGGCTTGCGACCGACCGCGATGAGCAGCACGTCGCACTCCAGGTTTTCCGTCTTGCCGGACTTCGCTTGCTCCAGAGTCAGCTTGACGCTCGAGCCCTCTTTCGTTGCAGAGGTCACCTTCGTTGAAAGCTTGAATTTCATCCCCTGCTTCTTGAGTACCCGCTGGAAGGTCTTCGCGATTTCCCCGTCCATCCCGGGTACGATGCGGTCCAGAAACTCGACCACTGTCACCTCGGCACCGGCACGCTGCCAGACCGAGCCCATTTCCAGGCCGATGTAGCCGCCGCCCACGACGACCAGGCGCTTCGGTACTTTGGGCAGATTGAGCGCGCCAGTCGAGGAGACGATGCGCTTCTCGTCAACTTCGATGCCAGGTAGGTCCACATGGGTCGAGCCGGTGGCGATGACGATGTTCTTGGCCGAAACACTCTCGCCCGCGACATTAACCGTACCCGGCCCGGTAATGCGGCCTTCGCCCTTCAGCCAGTCGACCTTGTTCTTCTTGAAAAGGAATTCGATGCCCTTGACGTTGGCGTCGACCACAGAATCCTTGTGCGCGAGCATGGCGGGCAGATCGAGAGATACTTTGCCGAGCTTGACGCCGAACTTCCCGAGAGACTTGTTCGCTTCCTCGAACTTCTCGCTCGCATGCAACAGGGCCTTCGAGGGAATGCAGCCAACATTGAGGCAGGTTCCACCCAGGGTGCTGTCCTTCTCGACGCAGGCAACCTTGAGGCCCAATTGCGCAGCGCGAATGGCGCAGACGTAGCCACCGGGCCCGCCACCGATCACCACAACATCGTAGGCATTCTGCTCGCTCATCGACTTCTCCTTAGCTGCCCGCGCGGGACCTTGCCGCAAAGCGACGAGTTGGACAAGTCAGGCGATAACCACAGCCGTGGCGGGAGAACCAGGCGTGGTGGAGATCAATACACTCATCTCGGATGTGAAGATCGGCGAGGCGCTGGTCTGGGCCTGATCAGGAGGAGATTTAGGGAGAAGGTAAGCAGGAAGAGTCCATCCCTTGATTGCCATTCCATCTGACGTTAAATACCGTCAACACAGTGGCACCCTGGACAGAGATCACGATGAACCTGGCTCAATATGCTGATAACGGCCTTCTAGCGCCTCAGAAAATCGCCACCGCGTTCCGAACGACAAAGGAAGAGATCGCGAGCAGCGCTGGACTTGGACGAGACGCGGTTCAGCGCAAAGAACGCTCTCGATCTGATAGAACGCAGCGGCGCCTTCGGGAGATGGTAGAGATTATCAACAAGGCCGAGCCACGGTTCGGCTCCGCCCTGATAGCTTATGCCTGGTATCGCTCCGAGCCTCTTCCTGGCTTTTCCGGACGCACCGCAATGCAGTTGGTTAAGGAAGGGCGGGCCGACGAGGTCCTTGAATACATCGACGCCGTAGACGCGGGAGTGTTCGCCTGACTGTGATAGGAACATCGCTTTCCGGGCTTCTTTATCGGGCGCTGAATCCTTATTACGCGCGCGATCCGCTCTCAGGTGCCGGAGCGGGGCGATATGGCGGACGCTTTAACCCCAAGGGTCTTCCCGCCCTCTACACCTCCATGTCTGTTATGACAGCCATCAGAGAGGCTAACCAAGTTGGCGTCTTGCAGCCGATAACACTGGTAGCCTACCGCGTACACATCCAAAATCTTTTCGATACGCGCGATGGGGTAGCCTTGTCTGCGGTTGGCATGAGCCACGCGGATCTCGCGGATCCCTCCTGGCGCGACACCATGCGAGACCATGGAGAGGCTCCTACTCAAAAGCTGGGGCGCATGCTTTTTCAGGAAGGCTACAATGGCATCATTGTTCGGAGCTTTGCCAAGGGAACCAGTCCAGACCAGTTAAACGTGGTGCTGTGGAGCTGGGGGACGGAGGGCTCTAAAGTCAAGCTGGTCGATGATGAGAATCGCTCACGCCTGAACTGATTTCAATGGCGCTGGGAAGCTTTATAGAGAAAGCAAGAGCTGTGAGAGCGGGCCCCACAGCGAAGAGGAGACCTATAGCATCCGGTAGCTGAGCCCGGCAGCCAGGGGCAAAAGCCGTGTCCCGCTTGCTGCGGCGGCCGCGCCCATGTCAAGCTCGAGCGGGAAAGGCCAGCGAGGGAGAGCGTCGCCCGTGACTGCAGACGGCTCTGAAGTCGCGACTCAGGTTCGCCCGAAGTTCTCGGATCCGTCACTGACGGCGAGTGGTCAGAAGCGTGCAAAAGTTGCACTGGCGCAGCTGAAGACGCTTTGGTTCAACACCGGGACCCTCTGCAACCTCAGCTGCACCAACTGCTACATCGAGTCGAGCCCCCGCAACGACCGGCTGGTTTATCTTACTAGAGAGGAAGTTCGCGCCTTTCTTGATGAGGCAGAACAGGAGCGTCTGGGAACCGAAGAGATCGGTTTCACCGGGGGCGAGCCCTTCATGAATCCGCACCTGATGGACATCCTTCGGCTTTGCCTGGAGCGCGACTACCGGGTGCTTCTGCTGACCAATGCCATGCGGCCCATGATGAAGCAGGCGGAGGGGCTGCGTGCGCTCCTGCCGCTCGCGCGTGGACGCCTCACATTACGTGTCTCTCTGGATCACTACGCAGCAGCCTTTCACGAAAGGGAGCGAGGATCGCGAAGCTGGGCGCCGACCATCGCCGGGCTGCAATGGCTCTGCCGAGAAGGCTTCCGGGTGGATGTCGCGGGCCGCCAGCTCTCCGGGGAA
>Ga0079223_10001904_pt1 | contig 12721 bp, 12 predicted proteins | sample Stecom2011_FD_75072 | JGI IMG/M metagenome (GOLD analysis project Ga0079223, IMG submission 75072) | Agricultural soil microbial communities from Utah to study Nitrogen management - Steer compost 2011 | ecosystem: Environmental > Terrestrial > Soil > Agricultural land | place: USA: Utah...
ATTATATCGTTTTCGTTTAATTCGTCAAGCCGACGCCCATCTTTACTGACCAAAGCATCCCGGTATTCTGCACGTTCCAGTACAGCACCCAGCTTTAATCCCTTTGGGAGTTGAGTAGGTAAATCTTTTAAACTGTGAATTGCAATATCAACCTGATTATCCTGTAGAGCATTTTCAATTTCTTTGGTGAACAATCCCTTGTCTCCTATTTTCGAAAGTGCAACATCTAGTATCTTATCACCTTTTGTTTGTATTACATTTATTTCAACATCCAGCTCAGGAAATTTCTCCAGCAGTTGCTTTTTTGTAAGTTCTGCTTGATATAAGGCCAGTTGACTTCCTCTTGTTCCGATACGGATGGTTTCTTTTTTCATTAGATGATAATTGTTTAAAACGACCTGTTGAAACTCGCATGAGGAATTTTTAATTCCATAAGTGATCACTGCACCATGCTTGTTTTATAGTTTAAACCTTATAATTCGCCAATATTAAATAATTCATTTACAAGTTTTAGCGAATCTGTCTTTTTACCATTTGCTGTGAGATGTTTTAGGTTTTTAATAAACAGGCGGGTATATTTCTGTGTAAGATGTTTTGAAAATTCATTAACAGCAAGCTGTGTTTCTTCTGAGTCTGATTTGTAACCTGAAAGTTCTTCTTTTGTAATTTTAAGCATATTATAGGTAATAGCTTTAATAGCAGGACGCAACGAACGGCCTGCAAGCCATTCACTAAAATCATCCACCATTTCTTCAATTATGGTATTAGCAGCATCAATACACTCCTTACGTTTTTCCATATTGCTGTCAACAACCACTTGCAGATCATCAATAGTAAATAATTTTACATACTGCAACTGTTCGATATTGTTCTCAATATTTCGGGGTACCGATAAATCAATAAAAACCTGTTTCAGGCCTGTCCTCCTATGCAAATTATTTTCAACCATTTGTTGTGTTACCAAAGGTACAGGAGAACCGGTGGCTACAATAATTATATCGAAATGATATAAATGGGCGCTAACCTGATCAAAGTGTAGTAAATTACAATCATGCCTCTCTGCCAGCTTTTCTGCTTTTTCTGCCGTTCGATTTGTTACTGCAATTGTCGGACTCCCATTCTTTCTGAAATTTTGCAAGACCAGCGTACCTGTTTCACCCGCTCCTATCATCAAAACTTTTTTATCCGACAGTTCTTCAAATTCTTGAGCACATTTTTGAACAGCAGCACTACTGATTGAGGTCGTCCCCATTTTGATTTTTGTCTCTGTTCGTACACGTTTTCCTGCTTCAAACGATTTTTGAAACAGCCGCATCAATACTGCATCGGTTAATGCTGCTTCAGTGCAAATCATATAGGCTTCCTTGATCTGCCCTATAATCTGATCTTCACCGATGATCATTGAATCGATGCCTGAAGCTACCTGAAACAAATGCCTTATTGCTTCATCATTTGAATAACTATAGAAAAAATTCCAATATTTATTTTTAACTTCTTTAAAACGTTTTAATGTTTTATAAATGAGCTTTGCTGCTACGTTAAATTCATATTTATCCTGTGAGAAATATATTTCAGTACGATTACATGTTGATAAAACAACTATTTCTGAAATATCTGTTTCTTTTTGCAGGAGTTCTGAAAATGGAATTATTTCATCTTTTGATAGTGAAAATCTTTCCCGCACATCAACCGTCGAAGTCTTATAACTGATCCCTGTCAGACCTACCATAATTAGTTTCTTCTGATATTTTTTTGATTAATGGTGAATATACTCAGGTTAAAGTATCCTTCTTTATGCACAAAACCACCTGAACAGGTTTTTGTTTAATGCATTTCAAGATTCTTTAGAAAATAACGGGGGGTGGACGATTGAAAAGAATTCCCTTGAAAGTACAACTATTGTGCTTGATCAAATAGTATCCGTTGTGTATTAATTTCTTAAGCGGACGGAAAATGAAGGGTACCTGGCTTCCATAACAGCCTTTATCATTTTTATCTTTTTCATAAAAATAATGATGTATTGACTGTTCTAAATGGTGTTCATAAGCTTGTTCAACAGAAATAAGTGATTTACCTGTTTGTAGTTTTTCTGCAGACCCGGTATCGAAACCGATCATCCAAAAAAAGGCATAGAACATCACCAATGCAATGTAGGGTAGGTGTGTTGTGAATATGCCCAGTGTAAACATTTATTTTTCTATTAATGGATCAACAGGCTAAAATATAAAAAATAAATTGAATAATGAATTTCTATAGTTAATACTTATTATTTCCTGAAATATTTTACGAAAAAACTACACGGCTTCATATAACGTAAAAAAAACAACCCGAAGTTGTTGTGTTGAAGTATTAATTTTCAATTTATCTTTGCTATGATTATTAATCTATTTAACAAATAATGAATAGTTTATGCAAAAGTGTAATACTTATTATATTTATAATGAATTCCTGCACTGTTAAAAAGCCGGCAGATCTGATTGTGGTTAATGCCTCTGTTTATGTGATGGATGAGGATTTCTCAGTTGCTGAATGCCTGGTAGTGAATAATGGTAAAGTTGTTGCCTCCGGACCAACCAATCAAATAACTGCTCAGTTTAAATCTGAAAACGTTATAGATGCTACCGGAAAATTTATTTATCCCGGATTTAATGATGCTCATACTCATTTTACAGGCTATGGGCTTAATCTTATGCAATATGCTGATTTAAGTGGAACTAAGAGTCCTGATGAAATTTATGAAATCTTATTGCATCATCAATCTAATTTCAATGGCAAATGGTTATTAGGCAGAGGGTGGGATCAAAACGACTGGGACGTAGCTGAGTTTCCTGACAAGAAAAGACTGGATGAATTGTTTCCGGATATACCGGTTTATCTTATCAGGGTCGACGGCCATGCCGGTTGGTGCAACTCAAAAGCTTTATCCCTGGCAGGAATTGACAACAATACTACAATTGCCGGGGGTAAGATAATAATAAGTAAAGGGGAGCCTACAGGCATTCTTATCGATAATGCCATGAACATGGTTTCAGCTTTAATCCCTGAACCTGATTCCGGCCTGCTAAAACAGGCTCTGTTAAAAGCTCAAATTAAATGTTTGGAGGCCGGACTTACTTCTGTTACCGATTGCGGAGTTGATAACGAAACAATTATTATCATGAAGCAGCTACATGAGGAGGGTAGTTTGAAAATGCGGATTAATGCCATGATCAATCCTACAGAAGAGAATTTTGAAACTTTCTTACCAAAAGGTCCTTCTATTGAAGAACGCCTAACAATTAATTCAATAAAATTATTTTCGGATGGTGCTTTGGGATCACGTGGTGCACTCCTTCTTGATGATTATGCAGACGATCCGGGTAATACAGGAATTCAAACAAGAAGTCATGAATACTTTGATTCGATTTGTCAGCTTGCATACAAACATAATTTTATTGTTGCCACTCATGCAATTGGTGATGGAGCCAACAGGATGATGCTCGATATTTATGGGAATATTCTTAAAGGTGAGAACAATCGTCGGTGGCGTATTGAACATGCACAGATTATTTCTCCTGAAGATTTTGAAAAATTTGCTGCTTATTCTATTATTCCTTCCATACAGGCCACGCATTGTACTTCAGATATGGGATGGGTGGAAGATAGAATTGGAAAGGATCGTATTCCGGGAGCTTATGCTTATCAAACCTTGCTCAGACAGAACGGTTGGCTTCCAAATGGAACTGATTTTCCTGTAGAATCAATCAATCCTCTATATACCTTTTTTTCCTCTGTCTTTCGTACCGATCATTATCATCAACCAGTAGGTGGCTGGAGGCCTGAGGAGGGGTTAACCAGAGAACAAACCCTTCGGTCTATGACTAGCTGGGCTGCGAAAGCTTCATTTGAAGAAAATGTTAAAGGTAGTCTGGAATCGGGTAAATATGCCGATTTCATAATTATTGATACTGATCTAATGTCTGCGAAACCTAATGAGGTTCTTAATGCAACCATCGAAAGTACCTGGGTTGCAGGCAAAAAAGTTTATGACTCCAATGAATAAATATTTTTGATGAACGAATCATTAAATTTTATTGCTTATATATGACAGCATAGCATTCGTTCAGGCTATCTTTGCATTTCAAAATTTATTATGGCTACCTTTCTATTTGATGATATAATATTTGGTCCGGTTAAAAGCCGCAGACTTGGAGTTTCTTTGGGTATAAATCTGTTACCAACTGATGTTAAGGTTTGTTCATTCGATTGTATTTACTGTGAATGTGGATTCACCCCTACCAAATATGCCCAAAAAGCTGTCCTCCCTGCTCGTCCTGAAGTATATCAACATTTAGAAAGTAAATTAAAAACTATGGCAGCTGATAATCTGTTGCCCGACGTAATTACTTTTGCCGGAAATGGTGAACCTACACTTCACCCGAATTTCGATGGAATAATTATCGATACCATCAACCTTAGAAATAAATATGCGCCGAAAGCACGGATAGCTGTTTTATCAAATGCTACTATGCTTCATAAACCTGATGTCTTTGAAGCTTTACTAAAAGTGGATGATAATATTCAAAAACTGGATTCAGCATTTGAAGATACGATCAGGTTAATTGACTGTCCTCGAGGTAATTTTAATTTGGAAAAGGTAGTTGATCAATTAAAACAGTTTAATGGAAAGGTAACCATACAAACACTTTTTCTAAAAGGTTCCTATAAAGGCATTCAGGTAGATAATACTTCAGAAAAAGAAGTCGGGGCATGGCTGAAACTGCTCACAGCCATTCGTCCCGAAATGGTCATGATATACACCATTGCCAGAGATACACCTGTTGATACCCTCAAAAAAGTTACACCCGAAACCCTGGATGCAATAGCCAACCGGGTAGAACAAATGGGGTTCAATATTCAGGTTTCTTATTGAGGATGTCCGGTTCAAAGGTATAATCTGTATGTCTGGCACTAACTACTTCGCCATACTTATATAATGGGGTAAGATTGTCGTTGGCATCATTTTTATGATTTTCATAATAGTTCAAGCCGGTAGTTTTATCCTATACTTTCTCCTTTCAGGAAGATGAAAATTATAGTTCTTCAATGCTACATTTCCATACCAAGTCCAGTTCAAGTCCAGTGTTGGTTCGATAAAAACTGGACTTGGTATAGCCAGGGTCTTATCTAAGCCTTGTTTTTTAACCTTAACTTTTACTATGGATTTACGAAATAGAAAGAAAAGTTTTTAGAAGTATAATATGCCAAAAATTATTTGTCTGTTCGATACCATTCCGAAGTACGTCCCAAAAATCTTATTCCGGCAACAAATCCCTTAAGTTTGAGAAGGTCGTTATTTTCAAGCCAGGAATAGCAGTCGTAAGTGTTTCCTGACTTTGGATCATAGATTTTACCATTTTTCCATTCTTTTTTCTTTGCATCGTATTCAAAACCGCTCAATATTTGTAAACCTATTAGAGAACGGTTTTGTAGTGAAGCATCCGGGTTCTTTTCATCTTTGGGTGGTGCACCGTCGACATATCTTTCAGGAATGATGTAAATAATGGTTCCTATATATTTACCATCTTTTTTTCCCACTTTTATTTTTGATGTTTTCTCATCGTTCCACCAAATCCCTGTAATTTTATCAGCTTCCTGGGCGATTCCTGGCAATCCTGTTATGCTAAGTATGAAAAGCAGCAAAAGTTGTTTCATAATTAATTAATTGATTATAAATTTATAAAGTTAAAAGTAAAACAATTTGCACTTCATATTGCTTCATTGATGTATATTTTAAGCTTGTAAAATCATAAACAAATGAAACTATTAAAGCGAATCCTTCTGATTTTATTGGTCATCGTATTAATTGTTATTATTGGGGGGCTGCTATTTATTTGGAGACTACGAACCTCTGCACTTCCTGATTATTCTGAAGATGTGAATATTAATTCATTAAGGGACGAAGTAACCGTAATGAGAGATTCATTTGCAATTCCTCATATATATGCCGGGAATGACAGAGATTTATATTTAGCAACAGGATATACTATGGCTCAGGATCGTTTGTGGCAGATGGATTTACTACGACGTGTAACGCAAGGCAGATTATCGGAAGTGATGGGGAAGGAGCAGGCAGAAACTGATCTGTTTATGCGATCATTGCGTATACAGGAGAAATCTGAAAAGGTGTTGGAACAGACCACTCCTGAAATACTTTCTGCCCTTGAAGCTTTTTCGGAAGGTGTAAACTATTATATAAACAACCATCCTTTACCTCCTGAGTTTACTGTGCTGGGATATAAGCCTGAACCCTGGGAGCCCGTTCACTCTGTTAATCTTATTGGTTATATGTCGTGGGATTTGTCATCAGGTTGGGGCCAGGAGTATCTCTTGCACCAACTCGCTGCCGAAGTGCCGGCAGAATTAATCCGGGAGTTTATTCCCTCGTCGGAAGCACATTCTGTTCCTGTATTTTCCGATATTACTTTAAATCAGGGTTTAGATGAAACCCTTTTGTCAGCAAATACTGAACTTGAAAGGCTGGGAGCCCAGATTTTCTATGGAAGTAATAACTGGGCGGTTTCCGGTAAGAAAAGTAAAACCGGATTACCGTTATTGGCTAATGATATGCATCTGGGATTTATGTCACCCGGTATTTGGTATCAGATGCATCAGGTTGTTGAAGGTAGCTTGAATGTTACCGGGTTGGTGTTACCGGGTCAGCCTTTTGTGATTTGCGGACATAATGATTCGATAGCCTGGGGTATGACAAATGTTACGGTTGACGATCTCGACTTTTATGCAGAAACAATAAATGATGATACCACCAAATACTTACTCAATGGTAAATGGCATGATTTTTTGATAAATGAGGAAAAGATCGCAACAAAGGAAGGGGAGGTGGTCAATGAGAAACTGCGTTTTACGCATAGAGGACCTCTGATTAATAAGTTTAAGAATGAGAAGGAAACACCTTTATCCATCAGATGGATGGGTAATGAAATGAGTAACGAATTAAGAACCGTTTATTTATTAAACAGAGCAGCTGACTGGGAGGATTTCAGAAAGGCTGTTGTCTCTTTTAAATCTGTAAGTCAAAATATTGTTTATGCTGATGTAATGGGGAATATTGGATTGCAGACAGCTGCAGGCATACCGATAAGGGAGGGGACCGGTATTTCCATTTATCGTGGCGATACGAGTTTATACGATTGGCAAGGTTTTGTTCCTTTTGAAGAACTACCTTATGAATATAATCCCGATCGTGGTTATGTGTCTTCAGCCAATAATAAAACCGTTCCGGATGATTATCCTTATTACATCGGATCCTGGTTTGCTGTACCCGATCGTATAACCCGTATCAGGGAATTACTGGATGAAACAGAGTTGCATGGAACAGAGGATTTTGTGCGAATGCATGATGATTATAAATCAGTGAAAGCCGAACGATTTCTACCTTTTTTTTTAAATGCCATTCAACCTGGGAATAATAATATGGAGATAGCTGCTTATAGAATACTACGGGATTGGGATTATGTGATGAGTGGTGATAGCCGGGCGGCAATGATTTTTGAAATTCATTACCGGAAAATATGTGAAAACCTGTTGAAGGATGAACTATCACCGGAGCTTTTTATATCATTAATGGGACAAAGAATTCTACTTGAGAATCTTATGGAGAATATTTTAATTGCCGGCACTTCGGAGTGGATGGATAATAAGAAGACACCGGAAACAGAAACTCTAAATGATATCATTCAAAGATCTTTTGAGGAAACTGTGGTGGAATTATCCGAAAAACTGGGGGATGACTTGGAAAGGTGGGAATGGAGCAGGTTGCATACATTAACGATAAGTCATCCATTAGGTGTTGTAAACATTCTTGATAAAGTTTTGAATCTGAACAGAGGACCAAAAGGAGTAGCAGGCAGTTTTCATACAATTACCCCATATTCGTATTCATATAATAACTTATATAAGGTTAGCCATGGTGCATCATACCGGCATATTTTCAATCTTTCTGACTGGAATGCTTCAAAAACGATAATTCCAACAGGAACAAGCGGGATTCCCGCCAGCGATTATTACCTCGACCAGTTTGAAATGTATCTCGAAAATAAATACCATGCCGACCCCTTTACACAGGATGAGGTAGAACGATTGGCAAAATATTCTTTAAAATTATTACCTCAGGGTTCAGAATTATTATATTGATATTTTGAATAAAACCCGGTTTGAAAAGGTTTGTTATGATATAAAGAATTGACAACATGGTAAGTATGAATAAGAAAAATCCACCACCAATATATGTAGTTTCAGGAGGCCGTGGCCTGGCAGGCAATAACCTGGTGCAATCGTTATTGATTCAATACCCTGATAATAGGATTCCGGTAGTTATTCAACCAAATATAAATACTGATGAAAAGGTAGAGGAGGTTGTGAAGCAGGCAAAAGATGAAAATGCACTTATAACCCATACGATGGTCAACCCTAAACATCGCAAGTTACTTAACCGGTTGGCAAAGGAAAATAATGTATGCTGCATTGATTTCATGGGAGATCTGGCTAAATATCTCGACCAGCAACTTGATATTGAACCTCTTCAGCATCCCGGGCTCTATAGGCAAATTAATCAGGAATATTTCGAAAGAATTGAAGCAATAGAATTTACCCTTTCTCATGATGATGGTATGGGTCACGAACGATTGCAGAATGCAGAAATTGTCCTTACCGGTGTTTCACGTGTAGGAAAAACTCCCTTAAGTGTTTACCTTGCAATGTTTGGGTGGAAGGTTGCTAATGTGCCACTTGTTAAAGGTATCCAACCTCCTAAAGAATTGTTTGAAATAGATCCGAAAAGGGTTTTTGGATTACATATTGGAGTTCCTCAGCTTATTGCCCATCGTAAAAAACGTTTGAAAAGTTGGAACAATCATAAAAATGAGCAGTATGTTGATGAGAATTCAATTAAGGAAGAAATAAGGAATGCATTATTTATATTTGAAAGGGGAGGATTTACAATTCTGAATGTTACCAATAAACCAATTGAAAGTACTGCCAATGAAATTCTCAATATGATTTCTGAACGTTTCTCTTACAGAGGTAAAAAACTAAGTACAGAAAATTAATTTAAAATTCAACGCAAGAATTTTTTAATTCCCGTGTCTTATACCTAACTTCAATGAACTAATGATTGAATGAAGGAAGAAGACTTAATACAAGGCATAATCCGGAGAGATGAAGATGCTTTCAGGGATATGGTTGATACCTACAGAAAAATGGTGGTTAATACTTGTTTTGGATTACTTCATAATATGGAGGATGCAGAAGATGTTGCCCAGGAAGTGTTTATTGAAATTTATCGTTCTATTCATAAATTTAAAGGAGATTCAAAATTATCGACCTGGATATACCGAATTGCCGTAAATAAAGCATTAAACTATATTCGTGATACTAAAAGATATTCATGGTTACAATCTTTTAGTAACCGTTTAAATACTGAAAATCAAAAGCTATACCGGATAAAAGCTGACGATGAAAGTAATCCCGATTTTGATATTCAAGCATCACAGCGTGCAGACATACTTCACAAGGCGATTGATTCTTTACCTGAAAACCAGAAAATTGCATTCATACTAAGCAAATATGAGGAATTAAGTAATAAAGAAATTGCTGAAATTATGTCTCGCACTGTGGTGTCGGTAGAATCTCTTATACATAGGGCAAAAATGAATTTACAGAAAAAATTATATCAATGGCACAAAAAAAATTACATCTGACCGCAAGGTTGTGTTCTTTTCAGGGTCTAACTAATAAATGGTTATAAAAATGGACTGCAAATCAATACATAAAAAGCTGATTTTTTTCATCGATGGAGATTTACCTGCCGATGAAATGAAAGTTGTTTCAAAGCACCTGATAGATTGTCAGGAATGTAAAGTGTTTGCTGATTCTTTAAGAAAAACGATGGAGGTTGTGGAGGTAGAGAAACAATTTGAACCGTCACCATATTTTTATACAAAGTTAAAAGCAAAGCTCGAAAAACAATTGGAACCGGCTCCGGAAAAAACAGGTGGTTTGATGTGGGAAAGAATTCTTCAACCTGCCCTATTTGTAATTTTACTCCTGGCGGGTATGTATGAAGGGTTCTTGTCCGGACGAATGGCTGGTGAAACATCCTTCAATACGAATCAACAGGTTACTGAAGTCATTCCATTTTTAAATGAGTTGGAGATCGAGCCTATTGAAACCTTTTTAATAGAATAAATGATGGTATCGCAGCAAAAATATAAAATATTGATTTGGGTGGTAGTAATATTAGCTTTAACCAACTTGTCAATGGGGCTATCATTTCTCTATCACAGACAACAGGAAAAACAACTTTTGGCAGACAAGGAAGAGCAGAATATTGAACTACCAGCCCAACAACGAACCCGTTTTTTCAGAGAACAGTTAAATCTGGATCGGCAACAATTAGAACAGTTCAGGACATTAAACCGCGACTTTAACCGTACCGCGTGGAATATTAAACATCAACTCTCTGAATTGCGTATTTTAATGATAGATGAACTTAAGCAGGATAATCCGGATGAACAAAAGTTAAATGCCATTTCATCTCAAATTGGAGCACTTCATAAAGAACTGAAAGATGAAACGATAAATTATTATCTGGGTATGAAAGAGGTATCTAATATTGAACAACAGGAAAAATTATATGAAATATTTATGTCTGTTCTCGAAGAAAACGAAGAGGTGCAATTACCTCAAAGAGGACGAGGTTTCAGAATAAACAATTAATTAGAACGTCAACCTTAAAAATCATTTTATTCAGGAAATCGGATGAAATTTTATGATACGTAAGCTATAGGAAGTAGAAAATTTAAAAAAAAACAAGATGAAAACAAGAAGTATTTTTTGGACCTTTATGGCTTTGATGCTCATTTCAATTGGAGGATTTGCACAAGGCCGTAGAATGATGCCCCGTTGGACAAATGCAACCGATTCAACTCCGGTAACATGTATCAATGTATTAACAGACTTAACTGAAGATCAAAAGGCTAAGATTACTGAAATGGAGGCAACACATCAGTCAGGAATGGCTGAATTGCGTTTGAAACAACGTTCTACTTTTGACTTGACAGAAAAGAATAAAGTACGTGAAGAAATGATCCAAAAAGTTATTAATCATCGTACCGAAGTTCGTAATTTGTTAACTGAAAGTCAGCAAAAACAGTATGATATGCTGCATGCTCAAAACGGTTTTGCCGGTAGAAGATTTTATGGTAACCGGGCAGGTGGACGCTGGCAGGGAGGCTATGGTAGACGTGGCTATGGCGGAGGATGGTAGTGGTATAGTTTTTAGATGAGGTTCTTAAAGGTGCAAAGTGAAATCGACAAGTAATATTTTAATGGTTATTGTCGGTTTTATTGCACCTTTTCTATTTTATTGCTTTTTGTATCACTTTTACCTTTGTGGAAGATGTTAATTTTAACCGTTGTAAATCAATACCGGTTAATAAATTTATTCCCGGATTTTTCCCCTTTTCAAAGCTTCCCATTTTTGAAGATATGCCAAGTGCATCAGCTCCATTTATACATGCCCATTCTATTAACTGTTGAAGGGTGACTTCAGGAAATTTTAACTGAAGTGTTTTCATTTCTTCTAAAACAGATAATCGATGATTTGATGCAAGACTATCAGTGCCAATACAAATATTTACTTTTTCGGATAGTAATGTAGGTACCGGAGGCAATACATTTTCAATATGCAAATTTGAATTAGTACACAGAACAAAAAAGGTATTATCAAGACTACGATATTTTCTGAGGATCATTAAATCCCTGGTTGTTAAAATGGTGTTATGCACTAAAAGCAACTTATTTTCTTTAGGTAAAATGGAGTAAATTTTTTCAGCAGGAGAATCTTGATTATTATCCAAATCTGTACCTTGAAGAAGTTGCATTGGCCTATGGTTGTTCGTAGTAAGCATACTTTCTTCTTTACTTTCGAGGTGGTGGACTGAAAGTATACTTTTTTTTGTGCGGGCATTTTCACTAATTATTGACAGGAGTTCTCCGGAAACAGAATAAGAAGCATGAGGTGTTATGGAAACATTTAAACCTGCTTTTAAAAATTCTGCCTCTACTTGTTGAGTTTTAAAGTATACTTCATTAGTGTGGGTAGAATCCATTCCGAATGATTCAGCGAATGTGTGGTAATAAATATTGCTCTCTTTCTTGGTTGAAAGTGTAAGAGTAGTATTTGATATATCGCCAACTGCAACAATGCCACTCATTTGCATAAGAAAATCATACTTTCGAATTGCCTCAGTAATGCTTATTGGTTCTGCATCACGTAATCTTCTAATATGATTTAAAAACCTTCTTAAGCCGGTTTTCTCAGGTATTTCTCCTATAAGATATGATAACTCTAAATGGCAGTGGGCATTAATAAAACCCGGGACAAGAACTCCGCTATAATATTCAATGCCAGCTTGTTCCCTTAAATTCCCTTTGGTATCAATCAGGTCTATGATGGTTCCATTATTACTACAAACCAGTATTCCGTTTTTTATGGGAGGCAGGTTACCCGGGAAAATATAAGTAGCTGCAATTTTTCTCATTGCGAGCGTTTCTGAATTTCAAGTTCTTCCAATTGTTCACTACGTCCCGAATATTCCTGTTCCAGTTCGGTGAGTTGATTCATTACTTTACGGTACATCTTCTCGAAACGCCGTGGCTG
>Ga0079223_10001905_pt1 | contig 12719 bp, 9 predicted proteins | sample Stecom2011_FD_75072 | JGI IMG/M metagenome (GOLD analysis project Ga0079223, IMG submission 75072) | Agricultural soil microbial communities from Utah to study Nitrogen management - Steer compost 2011 | ecosystem: Environmental > Terrestrial > Soil > Agricultural land | place: USA: Utah...
GATTGCATCTATTGTCAGCATTCTTGACTTTGATCTGAAGTATAGCTTGGGATTGAAACCCTCTGACTTTTCCATTGTGTTCCTGGTGAACATCTTCCCCATGTTGTAGTCTCCAAGCTCCATATAGAACCGACCCAAAAAATCCATATAATGAACTTTAACCTCTTTTTCCAAAATGGGGTCTTCCTTGTTCAGTTCTCTTGCCTTGAGAAATATCTCGCTGGCTGCTTCTATGTTGTTCAGTGAAAGCTCAAGAACCCCTTTATATACATTACCATGGAACTCGATGATCCTGTCTCCATTAATGTGGGATAGTTCAATGGTCCTTTCAATGTAGGTTCTTGCATCTTCATATGACCTTAGAGTGAGATACACATCACAAATGTTACTCAATGTAATTGTCTGAAGTGATGATAGTCCATTTTCATCTGAAACCCTCAGACATTCAAAATAATACTTAAGGGCTTCCTGGGGGTCTCCAATTATTTCATTATAAAGATTTCCAATATTGTTTAGTGGTTTAATCCTATCAAATTCCCTCTCAGAGAGAACGTATGTGTCAAGTGAGCGTTGATAGCTTTCCAATGCCTTTTTATGGTCTCCATTCAGATAATTACCTATTCCCTGAAGATTATAAAGGTCACCGTCATGTTGGTGAATTCCATGCTTATGGGATAATTCCAAAGCTCTGTCTATTGCACCCTGGGACTCCTCCAGTCTATCCAAGACCTGATGTATTATTGCCTCTAGCTTGTACAGGTTAATTCGATGCACCTGGTTTCCAGGCCTAGCTGCAATTTCTTCATATTCAGTTATCTTTTCAAGAGCCTCAGTGTAGTCTCCAGAATGGATAATGAACTCAAGCTCAAACAGGTCTGCGTGAATTTCATGTCCAGAGTCACCTAGTTTTCTTGCCAGATCACCGTATGACTTTGAAAACTCAATACCTTCAGTGTATCTTCTTTGAGCCAGCAGAGCCTCGGTCAGGTATTTCAGTATCATCAGGGTTAAGGGATGGTCCCTGCCCTTCAAATTCCCATAACAGGTGCTTAGAATGTTTACCGAGTTTTCATTATACCGGTTGCCTTCATTTTCTAGCCTCTGCAATCCTAGTTCAACCATTTTATCCAGTTGGCTTGACTCACTTAAATGATATATCAGGGAGTCAAAATTGATGGCATGGCTATCCTCTCTATTGTTTAGGATCGCATCAGCAATCCTGGTGTGAAGCTTGACCCTATCCTCATCCATCAGGTCGCTGTAGACCTGTCTCTTGAAATCACCATCCACAAAGGATACCACTGTCTCTGGATGTCTCTGGATTTTGATTATCCCCTTATGGGTAAGCTGACCGATAAGTTCCCCAATGTCCGTCCCATCAACTTCAAGTACATTGATTAAGGTCGTCAGGTTGGCAGGATGATTGAAGCAGGATAATATGCCAAGCACCTTCAACTCCATCTCATCCAGGGTTTTAATCTGCCTTAAAATGGTCCTTTTCAAGGCTGCAGAATTATAGAAAGCCCTGTAATCATCTGTTGTGGTAGTCCAAAATCCATTCCTGCCAATACATATGACACCATTATCAAAAAAATGTTTTACCAGAACCCTTATATAACGGGGGTTTCCCAAGGTTTCATTGTAGAGTTCATCCGTCCATGCCTTTGGTGCCTTGGTGTTTCCAAGAATTTCATGAATGTAGTCCTCAGCTTCATCCTTGGAAAGGTTCTCAAGGCGAATCTTATCCAATAGGTTGTTCTTAAGCCATCGGTTTACTATGATAATCTTCCTTGTGTCAGACAATTGATTGTTTTGAAGGGAAAACAGGAAATGTATCCTCTTTCCTCTAGACTTTGTAATAATAAAATCCATCAGGTTGAAAATCTCAATATCAGCATCGTGTATGTTCAGCAAGCCGAAAAATACATGTTTCCTTTTGGAAAGTCCAACGAACTCTTCAGTTATGCCATTGAACAGCTTGAGCTTTGAATCCAACTGGTCCAGTCTGAAGACCTCAAAAGTATCCTTAAACCTAATTTTCATATTGTTGGATTCTGGATCAATCTTATATTGAATAAGAAGGGCTTCGCATAATTGAACAATGAATGCCTTGAAATGGTCTATGCTTGAAAAGTCACCCTGTCCAGCTTCAAGCAGATATGTCCTGCTGCCCTCAAGACTTCTTCTTCTGAAAAGCTCATGGATGTATTTCTTCTTGCCGATTCCTCCATTGCCTTCAACTATCAATCCTGAATAGCCCTTCTCGTATAGTTCATCAAATGAGCTACTGGGAAGAAATCTCCTGAAGCTCTGTGAATTTCTTTTTGGCAAAACAGATAATTGCAAAATTTCTCTTTCTCTTCTGAGGTCCCTTGGATAATCAATGTCAAATACACTAACCAAGGCATCCAAGTGGTTAGCCAAGGATTTTCTATTTGCATCCTTGCCTTTTGTCATCAGATCTTCGATAATCTCCCCTAATACACCCTGCTTCTCAAGAGACAAGTCTGATCTTATCCCTGAGAACAACTTTTCCGCAACAATCCCAAGGGACCAGAAATCCGCTTGTGGGGTTTTCCCATTGCTTTTCCACCTGCCATCATGCTCCATGTTGTCACTGGTTTTTTTCAGATTTTCCATTTGCAGCTTGTAATGTACAGTGGATGCAATATTTAGAAGCTTCACGTCCCCTTCCTGACTGACAAATATCTTGTCAGGACTTAACACATCATAGGTAATGCCCCTAAAATGTATGTAGTCCAGGGCTTCAATAATCTTCAGGAGGATTGAAATACGAGAATGGATGCTCAATCCATCCATGACAGCATCAAGGGTTCTCCAGGGTGTATATTCTGAAAGGATGTAGTACATATCTGGAGCAGACTCCTTGAAATCCAGTGTTTTAACCAGACCAAAATCAATTGTTGACAGGATACCCTTGTGGTTTATACTCTTATAGAAGTCGATATTTTTGATATAATCCTGAATCAGCTGTTTATGTTGATTCCCATCCAGGATTCGTACAAAGCTCTCTTGTCCAGTTTTGTCCAAAAGTTCACACACATAAGCCTTTTCCGTGTTTTTGGAGTCAAACTTTTCAATCAGTCTTATATTGTCATTTAAAAGCTTCATGTGGACCCTCCCTTGCTAGACTTCTTCCTTCATCCCCATATAAAGGTTTTTCAAGGCTGTACTCAATGTCTGTTTGTCCTCTTCTGTTACTCCCCTTAGCTTGTCATCGAGAAACTCTATCCTCTTTTCCAGTACCCTTGCAAGAATATCATGCCCTTCCTGGAGCACTTCCACCCTTACAACCCGTTTGTCCTGGTCGTCTTTTTTTCTTCTGACAAGGTTTGTCTTCTCCATCCTGTCAATCAGATCAGTTATGGTACTACAGGCAAGGTCCATATTCTGACTGAGTTCACTTATGGTCATCTCTCCATTGTTTATCAGTATCTGCAAGGCAGTGAACTGGGGAACGGTTATATTGAAATCACTTAGTATTACCCTTCCCTTTCTTCTGATTATATAATCTACCTTTCTCAGGTACTCTTCTATGGAATCAACGTGTTCCGACTTTTTATGTGTCATTGGCAACCTCCTAAACCAGTATTTTCAATCCTTTTGGTATCACCTTAAAGTGGGCTGGCAGCTTTCCGCCATATTCTCCATCAACATCAACAACCAGGGCATCCTCGGCATCCATACTAACTTCCCGGGTTTTGTAGTAGACTACCTTGGGGTGCCTAATGTGTTCTCCTGTAAGTACGTTGAGGAAAATATTTGCCAACTCGGCAATATCGGCATTCTTTATTAGGACAACATCCAGCAGGCCATCAAGAACATCTGCTTCAGGGGCCAATCTTTTGAATCCACCGATGGATGAACTGTTTGAAACAACAAACATCAGTATCTCTTCCTCCCCAGTATGCTCTTCACTTGTGATCTTTACCTTTACAGGCTCAAGACCTTGGCTCACAAGCTCCCTCAGGCCTTCCAGGTAATAGGCCATCCTCCCCAATACAGCCTTCATATCTGAAGGCACCTGGTATCCTACTTTTGTTAAGAGTCCTCCTGCTGCAACGTTTACAAAGTAGTCATCATTAACCTTGCCAAGATCCACTTCAATGATGTTCTCCTTTTTAATCATGTTGAAGAATTCTTCTGAAGTTCTGGGGATCTGGAGATAGTTGGCAAAATCGTTAACTGTCCCACTGGCCAAAATCCCCAAGGGTACCTTGTTGTCGCTGGTCATTATTCCCTTGACCACCTCATTTACAGTTCCGTCTCCACCGCAGGCAACTATCAGGTCAAAACCCTCCTTACAGGCCTCCCTGGCTTCAAACATCGCGTCATACTTTTTCTTTGTGAAGGATTTGCCTACAATGTAGCCATCATCCAATAGCATCTTGCATAGGTTGTCAATTCTTTTCTCCATGGCTTGTCTGCCAGAGGAGGGATTTATAATGAACTTAATCTTTTTCATACTTATTCTCCATTCCGTGCTTTGTCATATGTTTATTTATGGGCATATCACTTTATTATATTATACCAGTTATCTGCCACTTGTCCTAGTTATTTAAACAAGAAAAAAAGAGCCCCTTCGGGCTCAATTAGTACTTTTTAATGCTATCTCGCACTATTTCAATTATCTCTTTGATAATCTCAATGTACGATGTAACTGATTTGGCATTGAACTGAAATGCCAATGCCGTCTCCGCCAATGTCTCTGATAGTACATCCACAGTGTCTCCAACCTTGTGGCCAGTATTATCGATTACATTAGCCATGTCATCAATCTTGGTGGTTATTCCATTTACATTCCTAACCACACCTGTCAAGTCAGGTGACATGTCTGAGATCATTTTATTTGCTTCATTGGTGATCTTGTTAACATTCTCGGTAATTTCAGGCAGTTGCTTAATTGTCGCATCAATTTCATTCATGTTAGCTTCCAAAACGGTTTCCGCTTGACCGAGAACCTTATTGACATTCCTTAAAATAAGAAGTAAGTATCCAAGAACCCCTATGCCCAATAGAAACAGAACCAACTTTAGCAAATCCGCCAGCGTCAAGGTTACATCCATTAAAATCCCCCCTTAGATTTGCTATTTCTTGATTTCCTTCTCTACATCTTCCTTAGTGTCTTTGGCTACTTCCTTAACTTCCTCTGCACCTTTTTTTATCTCGTCAACTACGTCTTCTGCCTTTTCAGCAGCTTCATCCATTGCTTCTTCAGCTTCATTCTTTTCCTTCTTAGCCTTTTCCTTCAACTCAACCCAGCCTTTTTCAACATCAGTCTTTACCTTTTCCAGGTGTTCTTTGGTAGTATCAAGTTGGTCCTCAACCTTAACCTTTACAGTTTCTGCCACTTCCTTACCCTTGGTTGAAATTTCTTCCCTAGTTTCCTTGCCTGACTTTGGAGCAAATAAAAGTCCTGCCGCTGCACCTAATGCGGTACCTATAGCTGTACCTACAGCTACATTCTTGGCAGTCTCCTTTTTCTTGGCCTTTTCCATTTGTTTTCTCTTTTCCTCAATGATCTTATTCAATTTCATCATTATATCTCCCCTTTGTAATTTTTCTATACACACACTTTACCCCCAAAATATCTGTAATAATCAAACTTAGACAAATTATTTGCTGAACAGGCTTATTTGGGTTCATTTTAACCTGCTTATGAAAATAACCATCTAATTTGGAAAAAGGAGGAAAGTTTATATAAAACTTGGTATAATGTTATTTGACACTCTGGTCAAACAAGGAGGATAATGATGAAATCATTTTTGACTATAAAGGAATATTTTCTTGAGCACAAGAAATATTACATCATGGGAGTATTATGGCTAATAGTAATAGATGGAGTGCAACTGATTGTTCCACAAATACTTAGAAGGCTTACAGATGACCTTCAGTTTGGAAACCTGGACCGTGGCAGGTTGATTTTTTATGCCTTTCTTATTGTTGCCACAGGTCTGTTCATAGGAATAGGCAGATACTTCTGGAGGATTTATCTGATTGGAACTTCCAGGGAGATTGAGTATAAGCTAAGGAACAAATTGTTTTCGCATTTGTTGAGCCTATCCCCCAATTATTTCAACACCCATAAGACAGGAGACCTTATGGCACATGCCACAAATGACATCAATGCCGTTAGAATGGCCCTTGGGCCTGGTACCATAATGATAGTGGATTCAGCATTCCTATTGATGTTCTCCCTTATCATGATGGTTAGAACCACAAATCTAAGTTTGACGGCAGCAGCCGTATTCACCCTTCCCTTGATTATGTTTTTGGTGACACGATTCGGGAAGATAATCTACAAAAAGTTTAAGGTGGTCCAGGAAGCCTTTTCAGACCTTTCGGACATTACACAGGAAAGCTTTTCAGGCATAAGGGTGATTAAATCATTCGTACAGGAAAAGCTGGTTTCTGAGAACTTTAAAAGGGTCAACCAGAACAACTTCAATAAAAACATGGATCTGGTGAAGGTGCACGGTGGCTTCCACCCCCTTCTCCAGCTCATAAGCTCAATAAGTTATCTGGTTATAATATTCTATGGAGGACGGCAGGTAATCAATGGCTCAATTTCATTGGGGGATTTTGTTGCCTTCAACTCCTACCTTGGAATCATAATCTGGCCAACAAGAGCCCTTGGGATGGTTATAAATGTCCTTCAGCGTGGTGCTGCTTCATTGGACAGGCTAAATGTCATATTTGATGAAAAGTCTGATATTGTCCAAAAGGAATCGCCTGTGAAGCTATCCCCCCTAAAGGGTGAGATTGAATTTAGGGATGTAGCCTTTGCCTACCCAAACTCAAACCATGAGGCACTGACAAAAGTCAGCTTTAAAATTCCAGCCGGTAAAACTCTTGCCATAACCGGAAGAACCGGCAGTGGGAAAAGCACCATTGCAAATCTCATTCTGAGATTGTTCGATACAAGCACAGGAGAAATACTTGTGGATGGCCATAACATAAGGGATGTGTCACTTGATGACCTTAGGGGTAACATTGGATTTGTCCCCCAGGACAATTTCCTCTTTTCACAGACAATAGAGGATAACATAGCCTTGGCATATGACAGGAAACCAATGGAGTCAGAAATTATTGAAGCCAGTAGGATTGCCCAGCTTCACGATAATATCATTGAATTTCCGGATAAGTTCAAAACTGTCATTGGCGAACGTGGAGTAACCCTATCCGGTGGTCAAAAGCAGAGGCTCAGCATTGCAAGAGCAATTGTAAAGAAGCCATCTGTTTTGATCCTTGATGATAGCCTGTCTGCAGTTGATACTCAAACGGAGGAAAAGATACTCAGCGGTATCAGGAATTTTTCAAGAGATATAACAACTATCCTGATCAGTCACAGGATATCTACAGTCAAGGGTGCTGATGAAATCATATTCCTTGATGACGGTACCATCCTGGAAAAGGGCACTCACCTGGATCTCCTTGAAAAGAAAGGTGAATACTACGACTTGTACCAAAGACAATTATTGGAAGACCAGGTCAGAAGTGAGGAGGATGAAAATGGACAGACTTCATGAAGAAGAAGTGCTTGGAAAAGCCTATGACTGGAAATTGATGAAGAGACTCTTGAAGTATGCAAGACCCTACTGGGTTCTTCTTACTGTTTCCATCCTCCTGCTAATAGTAATAACAGGTCTGGAACTTTTGAATCCATACCTTGTGAAAATAGCCATAGACGACCATATCAGTGGATATAACAGGCCTCTGGTTCAGGTCCCATTGGAGGCAGGCCCCATTGAGGATGGTATTGTTGTAGACAATCACATCTATGTGTTGAAGGAAGAGTATGAAAACACAGGTAACTATCCTGTGAGAAGCATTGTACAGAGAGCCGAGGGCTACTATCTGGTGGATGCTGATGATCCAAGCTCTCCCGGGGAACTCCTGTCACAGGAGGATTATGGTGCCTTCAGAAGCAGGGACATCGAGGGACTGGACAGGGTAGCGAAGCTGTTTGCTGCAGTTATTCTTCTAACCTTCCTTCTAAGCTACCTGCAGATATACATCCTAAACTACACAAGTCAGAAGATCATCTTCAAAATAAGGGAAGACCTATTCAACCATCTGCAGAGCCTTGCAGTCAGATACTTTGACAACAATCCCATCGGAAGGCTGGTCACAAGGGTGACAAATGACACAGAGACACTAAATGAGATGTATACAAACGTATTGGTCAACCTTTTCAAGGACTTTTTCATGCTGGCTGGAATAATGATAGTAATGATTAGGTTGAACCTCCAGCTGGCACTGGTGTCCTTTGCCTTGATACCGGTGATACTTCTCATATCAATTGTATTTAGGAAGTACATCAGGGAGGTCTACAGAATCAGCAGGGTGCAGCTGGCCAAGATCAATTCAAGTCTGAATGAGAACATATCTGGAATGAGAACCATACAGATATTCAAGAAGGAAAGGAAATTCTTTGAAAACTTTGACAGTATAAACAGGGACTATCTAAATATCCAGAAAAAGGAAATCACATATTTTGCTATATTCAGACCTTCCATTGAAGTGATAAGATCACTTGGAATCGCGCTTTTGGTCTACTATGGCGGTGGTAATGTAGTCTCGGGAAGTATCCAGTTTGGTGTCCTGTTCGTATTTATAAACTACCTCCAAAAATTTTATGAACCCATTATGGACCTGACTGAAAAATATAACATACTCCAATCTGCCATGGCTTCCAGTGAGAGGATATTCAAAATTCTAGACACCGATATGAGAATCGAGGACCCCCATACTCCAGCAAGAATTGAACATTTCAAAGGAGAAATCGAATTTAGGAATGTATGGTTTGCATATAATGATGAGGACTGGGTATTGAAAAACATAAGCTTCAAAATCAAAAGGGGTGAATCTGTTGCTATTGTAGGAGCCACAGGTGCCGGAAAAACATCAATAATTAACCTATTGACAAGGTTCTATGATATCCAGAAGGGTGAAATACTCCTGGATGGTGTTAACATAAGAAACCTGAACAAAAACACCCTCAGACAGAAAATTGGAGTTGTCCTCCAGGATGTATTTATATTTACGGGAAATATCAGGGACAATATCAGACTTAACAAGGACATCAGTGATGACAAGGTGATTGAAATTGCAAAGCATGTCAATGCCCACAGATTCATATCCAGATTGCCACAAGGTTACGATGAGCCGGTTATGGAAAGAGGGTCTACCCTCTCATCAGGAGAGAGACAGCTAATGGCATTTGCAAGAACCCTCGTTTATGATCCCCAGATTCTGGTTTTGGATGAGGCTACCTCAAGTATAGACACTGAAACCGAACTGTTGATACAGGATGCACTTCACAAGCTTGTGGAGGGCAGGACCTCCATAGCAATTGCACACAGACTATCAACCATTCAACATTCAGATAAGATTATCGTTCTTAAGCAGGGGGAAATCAAGGAAATGGGTTCCCATCAAGACCTGCTTAAAAATAAAGGTCTCTACTATAATCTGTATCAGCTTCAATACAAGGAGAACTTCCAGTAAAGCTGAAAATCCCTTGATACTTTCACTCTTGCAGAGGGATGGCATTAAGGGTATCATTGAATTAATAAGAATTAAAAGACAGGAGTTGTAATTAATGTACGATTTTCATATTCACAGTAATTTTTCCCTGGACTCCAAAGCCACCATGGAGTCCGTAGTCAAAACTGCCCTTGAAAAGAACCTTAAGACCATTTGCTTTACAGACCATGTGGATTTTGAAGCAACTGAAGATAAAATCGATCTTCTTTTCAGACCTCTTGACTATTTTAGGGATATTAATAGGGTCAAATACAAGTATAGGGACAGGATTGAGATTCTTGCAGGGGTTGAAATTGGAATGCAGCCTGGACTTGAAGCCCGTTATGACTCCTTTATTGAGGAGAATGGGTTTGATTTTGTCATAATGTCCCTGCATACCATAAATCGCAAGGATATTTTTCATGACTACAGCAGCACCGAATTGTCCTCCTCTGAAATCATATCAAGGTATTACGATGAATTGCTCTACTGTGTGAGATCCTATGACAACTACGATGTTTTGGGCCACATAGACTTTATTGACAGGTACATAGATGACCAGGACGTCATTAAGAAGTATGACCTTTATATGGACAAGATCGAAAGCATACTCAGGACAATCATAGACAAGGGAAAAGGTATTGAGATTAACACTGGTGGTATGAGGTACAGACTGAATGTACCCCACCCCAAGCCATCTATCCTAAAGCTTTATAAGGACCTGGGTGGAGACATCATTACCTTTGGATCGGATTCCCATGTGGCTGACCATGTTGGCCATGAATACCGTTCCAGCGAAAAGATGCTCAAGGAAATGGGATTTAAGTACATCTATTTATATAGGAACAGGAAAAAGTTCCCGATACAGATTCAATAAAAATAGTTAAATTCAAGGTGAAAATGGTAAAAAAAAACACCTGAAGGTGCATTGTAAAAAAAAAGTGAAAAAATTCTATACTCAATAAATAAAAACCCTTGTAAAAGGGTTTTTATTTTCAGATTAATTCCCGCAATGCCGTCCTCTCGTCTAATTCAGACCCGCGTAAGTGCAGGTGGGTGTCTAGCCAAAAATTTCTAACTTCCCCTCATAGAGGGCTTGTTATCCACTTTCGAACATCTGACTCCCGTATTTAATATGTCGGTTGAATTATATGAGAATAACGCACACCGCAGAAACATTCCTTGAGTACATTATACTACTTATTCCACTGTACTTCAATGCATTCAACTAAATTTTTGAAGATTTTAAGAAATTTAAGAGATTTTTCATATCTTCCGGCATTTCTGCATGCAAAGATATCATTTCATCTGTTCGCGGAGAAACAAATGACATTCCATAGGCATGAAGTGCCTGCCTGTCTATGTGACTCTCCCCATGTGAGTATAGATGGTCTCCCATAATTGGATAGCCCATGTGAGATAGATGTACTCGTATCTGGTGTGTCCTTCCAGTGAGGAGTTCCAGCTCCACCAAGGTCCCTTCCCCCACTCTCTCCAGCACCTTGAATCTCGTCACTGCCTCCGCTCCATCATCCCTCACAACTTGTCTGATGCCATCCTCACCCTTGCCCAGAGCTAGGTTTATTTCCCCCCAGTCCTTAGTGATATTTCCGTGGACAATGGCCAGATACTTCTTCACTACCTTACCCTGCGCCGTTTGGGCTGCAAGCTGTTGCTGGCCAACGGAGTTTTTGGGAAATATCATTCTACCTGAGGTGTCCCTGTCCAATCTATTCAGGATTCTGACCTTTCTTTTTAGTCCGCACTCCAGAAAATAGCTGGCCACCCCATTTGATAGGGTACCATCAGGATGGTTGGGAGTCGGGTGTACCAGGGTGAAGGGTTCCTTGTTTAAAACAAGAAGATCCATGTCCTCATATATTATCTCCAACTGCATCTTCTGGGGCTTCATGTCACTGTCCTCATCAGCTAGCCTAATGCATACTTGCCTATCCATGGGTACAATTTCTCCACCCTTACATGTGGAATCCCCCATGGAGATGTCCCCGTTAATCAGGGCTCTCCTTATCATCCTACCCGATAGCCCCTTTTCCCTTAGGAAGGAAGTCAGGTCTCTTGGGGCTTTTTTATTTGTAAATACCAGTGTATTAGGATCTTCTTTATGCATTAATCTTGTCCTCCATATCTTTTATTACTTCTTGTGATGTGTTAAAATCATTATATCAGGATTAAGGGTGAAGTTAAGTTTTGAATCAAAAATTGAACTCAAATAGTCTATAATACAAAGGGTGTGTAATATGAGTGATGAAAGAATAATCAACATTATTTCAAATAGAAACTATGAATCCAGAAAAACCAAGAAGAATTTAATGTATAAGCTTAGAAAGAACGGTTTTGAACCTTCTGAAACCTACAATGACAAGGCTGAATTGAACATCTGCATTGGAGGTGACGGAGCCTTCCTAAGGGCTATCCATAGGAATGCCTTCCCTGAAACTCCCTTTATAGGTATTAATACAGGTCACCTGGGATTCTTCCAGGAGCTGGTTCCGGGTGAGATAGATTCCTTTATCCGCAGGTACAAGGCCAAGGATTATCAGGTTGAAAAAATCTATATGGTGGACGCAACTGTATGTACAAAAAACAAGTGTTTCTATCTAACAGGCATAAATGAAATTGTAATAAAGGGTGTCCGTTCCAAGGTTGTTCACCTTGAGGTTTTCATTAATGACAACCATTTACAGAGGTTCAGTGGAGATGGCCTGATAGTATCAACCCCATCCGGTAGCACTGCATACAATTTCTCAGCTGGTGGAAGCATAGTATATCCCAGTCTGGAATCATTTTAGATAACACCCCTGGCACCAATCAACTCAAGTGCCTACAGAAGTCTTCCAAACAGTGCCATTATTCCAGGAGATGCCACAATACAGATTAAGCCGGAATTAAGGTACGAGAATTCCATCCTGGTATTAAATGATGGTATGGAATTCAAGTATGACAGCATTGTCTCAATAGACCTTACAATGTCGGACAAAAAAATCTATAAGCTTAACTTCAGTAAGGACATGTACTGGAAGAACCTTAAAAGCAAGTTCCTTTAGGAAGAATGCTCCCAAACGGGAGCATTTCTAATTTGTAATATTATTGAGGGCAAAGTTAATTATTTCTCTGGCTATTGGTGCGGCTGCCCTACCTCCTGAAGCCCC
>Ga0079223_10001907_pt1 | contig 12687 bp, 15 predicted proteins | sample Stecom2011_FD_75072 | JGI IMG/M metagenome (GOLD analysis project Ga0079223, IMG submission 75072) | Agricultural soil microbial communities from Utah to study Nitrogen management - Steer compost 2011 | ecosystem: Environmental > Terrestrial > Soil > Agricultural land | place: USA: Utah...
CGAGGCCAGTTAACGTTTCAAGATATCAAAAATAATGGAGAGTATATGAGTTTAAAGTGCGAAGTTCAGTAGCATCTTAAATAGCTTATACAAATAAAAAGAGAACCTGATAGGTTCTCTTTTTTTTGATAAATAACAATGAAGTGAGGCAATTAAGGAGCCCACCAACAACGAGGCCTTTCCTGTTCTAAAATACCTGCCACCATCGTATCCAGTCGACACTGGGCTGAAGGGTAGAAAGTAGGAGAAAGATCCATCTTGGTAACAACGGATGTATCAGGAGTGTCATAGTCCACATCCTGACCTTCTTGAACTTGAGTGCGTAGGAAGATCTTTTCAACTTCTAGAGTTTGAAATCCTCGATGGCACAGATAGATATCCTCGTCGGTATTAAAATGCTTTAAACAGAGCTCTTCAGTGTAAGGAGTGGGTGCTAAGACGGGTGCACTTTCTGGAAGAACTTTAAAGATTCTTTTTATACAGTGTCTTGCAGCGTAGTAGTCGGATTGTCCTTCAGTAGAAGCTGGATAATCTAAAGGATCTTTATTCTTCATAGGGTAGCCCCCGATACCATGGCCAAGTTCATGGCATAAAGTCATAGCAACTCCATCCATCGTCATTCCTTCCATCCGGGCATAGCCACCAAATAAGTATAAATTATGATCGGTACCAGATTCATCAGAGAATGAAGTATAGGAAGCATGTACTACATCAAGGTCCCACCAATAATTTGGTAACTGTGGGGCAGGAGGGCGGTTAATATATAAGGTTGAATTTCTTTGTTTTAGTTCCTCTGAAAAGACTTCGTGGAAAGCATCGCTAACCATTTTGAATTCCATCAAAGAAATTTGAGCATAAGTATTAATAGAGAATACTAGAAAAGATAATAAAAATAATTTTTTCATAAGGACGTTTTTATCAGGATTTGAATCCCTTTCAACTCCTTATGAATTATTTTCAGAAGCCTTTTTTTCTATGACAGAAATTTTACCATTGGTCTCTAAGGTAGCGTATTCGACCTGTTTAATGTCATTAATACCGTTCATACGAAGAGCTTCTTTAAGTTCTATTTCAGATATCTCTTCTTTTTTTAGTTCTTCTTTACATAAGTCACCATTTTTAATGAGAAGGATGGGGCTGCCATTGAGAATCATTTCAATCTTTTGAGATCTAAAGGCTAATTTATCTAAGATGACAGAAAGAAGAATAAGGGTGGTGGCCCCAATAGCTACGGCAGTTATACTTTTATCATTTTGAATAATGGCGGATTCCACTAACTCAGAGATAACCAGAAGTAAAATGAGGTCGAATCTGGATAAATCCCCTGTATGTTTTTTACCTATTACCCTGAAAAGGATGAAGAAAAGAAGATAGATCAAAGATGATCTGATAACGATATCATACCATGGTACTGTTAATTCCCACATAACTTACCTCAAATAGATTGGATGCTTTATTCAAACTAAAGACAAGTCCTGCTAAATCATGAGTTTTTTACATGATTGCTAAATTCCTATGAGACTTAGAATTTTTTCAGGCATTATGGGGCAATGAGATATTTATTGATGGTGCTGTTGATGAGTGCTTTTACAGTTGAAGCAGGAGTTTTAGAATCTCCCGGTAGCTTAGGATTTCTAGGAAAAAACAAAGTTGTATTCAATCTCTATAAACGACAACAGAATTCTAATCCATATTTATATGAAAATAGAATCGTAGGAAGGATTGGAGATCACTGCACGGGAACATTAATTAGTCCTCGTCATGTTTTAACGGCAGCACACTGTGCTTATGACCTCAATACTTCTCGACAGGCCAAAGACCTCTCCTTTAAACCAGGACAAGTAGATAAAGATACACTTCCTTTTAAGGCCATTAATTGGAAGAAAATGTACTTACCAAAATCATTTGATGTGAACCTGATAGATTATTCAACTGATTATGCAGTCATTGAACTTTCTGAAGAAATTGGAAAGGTTGTTGGGTGGGCCGGTTATAAAGTTATGAAAGAATCTCTCTCAGTGCCAGTTTCCCTTACAGGATACCCTCACGACAAAGATGAGGGGACTCAATGGAGAGCAGAGTGCCCGGCCAGTATACATTATGAGGAAGTGACCTATAAGTGTGATACTTTTGGAGGAATATCTGGGAGTGCTGTTTTTGAAGAAACTTCTGGTGATAACGGGCGTTTTATCATCGGTATTCATGTCTATGGAAATAGGACGGTCAATGGGGCAGTCAGAATAACTGATAGTCGCTTCAGGATGATTCAGGCCTGGGTTAATGGCAAAGTTTCACGGGATACTTTAGTGATTCATAATTAAGTAGGTAGTCTTTTCAGACCATCTTTTCACTGTTACGAGATCTTGTTAAATCCCCCATATGAGACAAATTCTACTTTTCTTAGGACTGCTAGGTCTAAGTGCTTGGACCTATGCTTTAACAGGGCCCATTGAGCCTTCTGTTGGTCGTTGGGGAAAGCAGAGACATCTCAGAGGGATTTATACCCGAACTCAAATTAAAAAAGCTTACACGTCAGACCTTAGAGTAATCGGAGAGCTAAGTAATCTTTGTACAGGGACGTTGATTGGTCCTCGCCATGTATTAACAGCAGCTCACTGTGTTTTTAATCAACAACTCAAACTATGGCAAAACAACTTGGATTTTATTCCAGGAAAAGTTGATAGTACTCAGGTCCCTTTCGGTCGTTATGAGTGGAAAGCGGCCTATGCTCCTCTTGCATTTTTAAATGGTAATTTTGATCCGGCCTATGATTATGCTGTCGTTGAGCTTGAAGAAGCTATTGGAGATGAAATTGGCTGGGCCGGAGTAAGGGCCCTTGAAGTAAAAGAAGATATAAAGTCCATTCGCATGACAGGTTATCCTGGAGATAAGCCAGCTGGCTCCATGTGGTCAGTAACTTGTCCAGGAGAAGTGCAAGAAAATAAGGTGATCTATTTATGCGATACATTTGCAGGAATGTCTGGAAGTGGGCTCTTTGCATTTGATGAAGAAACTTCCGAAGTTTCCCATATTATCGGAGTTCATAGTTATGGGGGAATTGACTCCAATGGTGGAGTGAGTATTAACGAAGAAAGATTGAACATCATTAAAGGCTGGCTAAAGGGTATTGTTCCAGAAGGAACCATCAAGCATGAGAATCAGGAAATCTACAGTTATTATAAACTCTTTGCTCTTAATAACTGCACGGAGACTATTGATAGTTATTTCAGCTTTTTTGATTATATATCAGGCTTCTGGAAAAATGATAAAGAGATTAGTTTATTACCTGGGCTGAGAACTTTAATCGGTCGAACTCCCAATACCTTCTACTACTTGTGGGGAGAGTCATATCAGAAAATCTGGAGTGGAGAGAGTCTTATCCTCTATAACTTTAGAAGGATTCCAATGATCGAGAGCCGAGTTATGCTACCCACGTGGGGTTCATGGACACATCAACTCGACTGCCAATAAGTTTCTTATTTTTGGGAGACAACTTCTTCTTTCATCACTTTTTTAGCAAAGATAAAAATGATGAAGGCTACGATGATAAAATCGATAAAAGAAGCAATTACTTTACCGTAGAAAATTCCATTATAAGAGAGCTCGGCAATTTCATTGACTCCTGCTGCATTAAGAGCAGGTTGGAAGATAAGTGGTGTTAACAGATCGTTGACAATACTTGAAACTAAAAGATTTAACTTACCTCCGATAATAACCGCAATAGCAAGCCCAATGACTCCATACTGTTTTAAAAAATCTAAAAACTCTCTCAACATAAAATCTCCTTTATAAATAAAAGAATTTCAATTTGAAAAAACTAAGTCAAGACGTATGATGACCATATGAAAATAGTTGTTTTTGACTTTGATGGAACGATCGCGAATTCATTTCCATGGTTCTTAAGTCGAATTAATCATGTGGCGAAGGTTTTTCGCTTTAATGAAGTCAGGCCTGAGGATGTTCCGTTGTTAAGGGAGATGGGAGTGAATGAAATACTCAATCATCTGGGTATCTCCTCCCTGAAATTGCCCTTTATTATTTTCTACTTAAAGTGGCTGATGATGAGAGAGTCTCATCAAATTGAGCTTTTCCCTGAAGTTGCAGGACTTTTAAGCTCTTTGCACTCAAGAGGTATTAAAATATTCATTCTAAGCTCTAACTCTCAAAAGAACGTTAAGCTTATCCTGAAAGATAAGACTGCATTGGTTACAAAGTATTATTGCGGAGCAGGGCTAAAAAAGAAAGACAGCTATTTTAAAAAGATTAAAAACCATTTTCCTGATGCTGAGTTAATTTCAGTAGGAGATGAACCGAGAGACTTAATGGCTGCTAATAAAGCAGGCATTCTTCATTTTAACGTCTCTTGGGGATATGCTAGTAAGAAGGTCTTTGGACAAACTGATGTCATAGATTCCTTCAAGGGTTTAGAAGATCGGATTCTTAGGCAGTTTAATATGAAAAGTTGATCCCTTACCAAGTTCACTTTGAACCCAGATTTTTCCGCTGTGGCCAGTGACGATCTGATAAGTAATATAAAGTCCCAATCCTAGTCCAGAAACTTCATTAGGTGAAATTCCCGCTCGTTCAAAACGATTAAAAATTGTTTCTCTAAAGTTTTGATCAATCCCTCTGCCTTCATCCTTTACTTTGATTAATACGTCGCTATTCTCTTCTACGACTTGGACAGTGATAGGAGAGTTTTCCCCATATTTTATGGCATTAGTCAGAAGGTTCGTTATAACTTGTTCAATTCGCAACTTGTCCCAATAAACATTGATTTCAGGATTTGTAATAATAAGCTTAGGGTCGTTTTCTGTGCTAAACTGTGGGCCCATTCGATTGATTAAATCTTCCACAAGTTGAGAGAAGTTAAAACGTTCAGGTTGAAGACTTAAGTTGCCTGTTCTTATTCTAGAGATGTCAAGAATATCGTTTACTAATCTTTCCAGACGATCGACTTGTTTGACGATTTCAGTAGAAAAATCTTTTATCTTTTCACTGGTCAAATGATTGTTTTGCAGTTTTCTAATAGCAAGTTGAGCTCTAAGTTTTAAAGAGGTGAGCGGAGTTTTAAGTTCATGAGAAGCTAGAGAGATGAATTCATCCCGGGCCTTGAGGCTTTCTTGCAGATAGTACTCGTTGATACTACTTTGTTCGGCTCGTTTAAGAGTATCATTTATAAATTTTAAAACGAGAAAAGTAAAACTTAGTCCTAAAGTGAGAAGCAGAAAAGACGTACGTAAAAATTCTATATTTTCAGAGCGAGGATAAAAGTAAAGATAGAAGTCCTGGCCGAAAATACGCATATGCTTTTTAAATTCAAACTCACCATTTTTTTTGTCTTTTTTATCACCTAGGGTGTCGTGGATAATATTTTCAGGTGATGAATCATCTCCAACGAAAATTTTAAAGTAAAAATCTTCTCCAAAATACTCCACAAGACCATCAATGAAAAAATCTTGATAAAGAAAAGGAACAAAAATAATACCAATAAGATTTTTTTTAGAAGGACTAGTCTCATCTTTATATAGTGGACGAAAAAAAATAAAGCCTGGATCAGTTGAAGTTGTTCCCTTTTCAAGGACGAAGTTTATCTTTCCTGTCATGATCGTTTCTGCAGACTTTATGGCACGCTCTATAGCTTCTTTTCTCTTGTTTTCACTTCCTTGGTTATAACCAATAGTTCTAAAAGATTCTGGTGCAAGATATATGACAGGAAAGTAATCCTCGTCGTCGTTTAAAGGCCATACTTCAAAATCAGGGATTTCCTTTCTTATTTCCTTTAGGAAATCTTCTAATTTTTCGTTAGGAACATACCTGGTAAAACCAAGTCCTTTAATTCCATAAAAACGGGAAATGTCTTTTAAATTATTATAGTAATTATAAAAGTTCTTATTATTAATTTCTTGAGTGGTTATAAAGAAGGCTTGAGTCTGAGTGATAATTGTTTCATAGATTTTAAATGTTGAATCAATACGAGAGATGGCCCTCTCTGCTTTAAGATTCATCTTGTTCTGAAAACGTTGTTTTTGATTGTGATAATAGTTGTAAGCAAAAAAAACACTCAGTGATATACCGAGCCAGCCCAGGATCCATTTCAGTATTTTAAATTTTAACCAAGGCCATTTTCCTCGCTTCATAGAACCATCCTACATTGATCACAGGTATTCTTAAACCTGCGATCAACAAGGATGGTGTTTTATTTTTTCTAAAGTTTTTTTGCTAAATCGCGAACGATATAACCTACTGCATAGGGAACGGAGTAGGGACGTTGAGGCGTTGCTTTAGCATCATGTCCAAAACCAAGTTTGTGCAACCACTCATGCATCATATTTGTTGTTACTAGTGCGGGAGTGTTTTTACTAAAGTACTTATTATTCATCCAAACGCGATTTGTATTAGGGTAAGTATAGCCCACAACATTGGTACTGTTATCAGTATAGAGTTCAAGATCCAAATCCATTTCATTATCTTTTGACGGACGCAGTTGTTCTGCTCCCTCTAAGATCTTGTTATAAATTTGTCTATTCGTTAAACCATTATTGTTAGCAAACTGCTTCTTGCCATTATAACGGTGATTGAGTACTCGATTTTTAAACTCTTCACTCGCCACGACTTCTTTGATTAATTCTGCGGCTTGCTCAATTTTTTTACGGCCGCTCGCACTGAACTTATAAGTTCTGATATTGGTATTGAACGTGACAGCATTAGTAGGAACACCAGGGTTTTCATCAGTTGGTTGAGTACCCGTCGTGTTAGCTTTACCGTCAAGGATATCTTCATCCGCCACTATAGCTTTACTATTATTCTTTGCTGTTTCTTTACTTAATTCTGCTTTACTAGGAGAGTCGCTTCCTCCGCCGCCTCCGCCTCCACAAGAGATTAACAGACTTAAACTCATCAAAAATAATGTGCTAGTTTTTTTCATCATCTACCTTCCTGGAGTTGAAAATTAATAGCTTTGCTTTGAAAGCTATAATTAAACTTAATCTTTGGGGTAGATGGATTATGCTAATTCGAAAAACTATTCATCAAGAACCAATTTGGGACAAAGAGTCTTTCGAATCATTTAAGTCAGATGAATTTTGGGACGAATTTCCACGGAAAAAAACAGAATAAACACTCCATACTTAAGAAGTGAATGACATTTCGATCAATTATCTAATGGAGAAAATGAGTCGAGATTTGGGAAAAATGCAACACTAATTTTAATTAGGATTTGTGTGTTAATTCATCATACTGCCTAATACGGGAAGGAATTTCTCTCTTTGGAACTTTATCCTTAGGAGTGAGGTCATAAATTTTATAGGGGTGTCGAATCACGGGTTGGGCCACATTACGAACCGGAGTTCCTCCAGGTGTTTGACCCTTTTCAATACCGCCATGGGCATGACCATGAAAGACAATATCAGCGGCGCCATAGTCAACTGCTTCTGCAAGATAGTAACAACCCAGGAATGGGTAGATCTCTTTTTTTTCACCAGAAAGAGTTTGGGCGGTAGGTGAATAATGAAGAAGAGCAATTTTATAATCCACATCATCAAGCCCTTTAAGAGCTGCTTCCAGGTTTCGGGCCTCTTGCCTTGAGTGCCTCATGAACTCTTTCATGCTTTGCTCACCGAAGTCACTGCCACAAGCTCCTACAAAGCCTCCTCCAAAACCCTTAGCGCCAGCAATTCCTAGTTTCGTCTGCCCTATATCTAAGGTGATGGCATTTTGTTCCAGAACAATAATTCCTTCATCTTCGAGCATTTCAGAAATTTGTGGAACCATATCCATATGGTAGTCATGATTTCCCAGCACGCTGATGATAGGAATAGGGCAGGCCCGTAAGTCATGCACTAAAGCTTTCATTTCATCAGGGTGTCCTATTTGAGTAAGATCACCTGCAAGTAATAGTAAATCAGCTTTATCTACCAAGTCAGGAAGGAAAGGAGCAAAGCGATTACGAGATAATCTATCAAAATGAAGATCTCCAACAGCTGCAATTCTTATCATGAAATAGCCTCATTATTTCCTTCAAAAGGTGATATGACTCTGACCTGAACGTGATTGAAAACTTCATGGTCTTCTTTTAAGTCTTCAATAATTTCGTCAATGGCCCGGAGTTGTTCAGTTGTAAACACCTCTCCTTTTATTGTGATAGAGTCATCAGTTACGGTAATCGTTAAATCATGTTCTGGAATTCTTCCATCTGAAGTAAAAGCTTCCATGATTTCTCCTTTCTTATAAATCGGAGAAACTTTCTTTCTAGATTCTTGTTCAGCTATGCTAGTCGTTTCTGGATGATAAGGATGATAGGGATGGGGGATGTTTTGATCCAGATGAATTTGCGGTTCATAAATCAAACGGTAAAGTCTGTGTATGATTTCCAATGGGACTGCTACGTCGTTTGATGAAGCGTATAAAAAAAGAGCGAGTACTCTGCGAGGAGAATGTCTTGCTCGGTGAAGTAAGTAGTTCCAGTCCAAATTTCCTTGGGTCAAGACTGCAAGAGCATCATGCCAGTGATGGGGATTATCTTCTTGATGGGCCGCTGCTTTAATCACAATGAAATCTTCTGGAGAAATGGCATTGATATAAGTGTTGAGGTAGGGGATTCTTCTTACATGATGAATGACTTCATCATCAAAGTAGATATCACCGCTTGATTTAAAAATGATATCGACTAGAACTTCTTCTCTCCAGGCCTTGTAAAGCCAGTAGGTATCTCTTTTTTCTGTATCAAATCCTTTTTGTTCTAATACATTAAGAAGATAAGCAGCATCGTCAGGGCGAACAAAAATATCAATATCGTGTGTAACCCGAGGGCGTCCTAGCTCTTTTACAGCGACTCCTCCAATGAGCGCGTAGGGGATTTGAGCTTCTTCTATGGCCTCAATGGCAGCGAGCAATGTTCGGTTGAGAGTCGCAAGATCGGTTAAATTATGATCATGGTAATCACGGGCAGCTTGCTCTATTACAGTCTCGCGACTTTTTTTGGGTAGCATAAGCTCCTCCTTGCTCCTTGTTTTTAATTCAAGATGGAGGCCAGCAAATTTTTAGAAAAATGAACTTATTTTGAGTAAAATTGTCTCGCTTTGGGGAAATTGTTTTTTGCCAATTGAATCATTGACTGATAAAAAATAGTTTTTTTTGAGGAAATAAAATGGACTTTAATGCTACTGATATGGTGGGCTATCTCGCTTCACTTCTTCTGATGATTTCTTTTACGCTTAAAAAGTTAACAACTCTTCGGGTGGTAAATACTCTTGGTTGTACCTTTTTTGTAATCTATGGCCTTATGCTTTCTGTGGCCTGGCCTATTGTCATTACCAATGGTTTTATCGTCCTTGTGAACCTTTACCATCTCTCGAAAGAATTTAAATCCAAATAATTGAATTGGGGCCGTCAAAAATTTAGACGGCCTTGGAATCTTTTTCAAAGAGAGTCCCCCGAAAACAAAGACCTTGCTAATATTTGACTTGCGAGGTGGTTATGAAATTTGTCGTATTTTCTTTATTTGCCCTTCTTTCAACTTCAGCTTTTTCTAAGAATATCTGTGACTTAGAAGTAAGTAAGAAATTTGGAGTGGTAGTGGTGGAGTTTAAGGAAAAGAATAAAACTTTATCCAAAATGGCCTTTAAGGACAGTACCGCTGACGCCCTCATTGAAGAAATGTATAATCTTCAAGATATGAATCTTTGTTCTGATAAGATTGTTCAATCCAAATGCACGTTAAAAGTAAACCCTCAAAAAAGCCTTGTCACATTCGTCCGAGGCACAAAAGAATGGGTAAGCTGGCCGAAAACTTCTATTAGGCATGCTCAAAATTATTTAAAAGAAATGAAGAAAGTAGGTTTTTGTTCTTAGTGAAGGGGGAGGGTAATAGTAAACTTAGTACCCTTTCCTGGACTTTCTGCACGAATCTTTCCATTGTGCTTATTAATAATATGTTTGACGATGGCCAGTCCTAATCCAGTTCCTCTTTTTGTTTCGCGGGAATGTTCTACGCGATAAAAACGTTCAAAAATTCGATTGAGGTGGTGTGGAGGAATTCCTGGACCATCATCTTCTACTGTTATGGAAACCTGATCTCCGACTATGATTGCATCTACACGGATAGTGACTGCGGACTCAGTATACTTACAGGCATTATCAAAGAGGTTTGCAAGAACCTGTTCAAATAATCTTTCATGAACATAAACTTGATGAACTCCCACATTAAAAAAGAATTGAATATCTTTCTGGGGATAATTGGCCTTAATATTTTCGGCAACTCTTTCAAGCATTTGGTTGAGATCAATATTTTTATAGGTCAGTTCCGGACGAGATTCAATAACTGAAAGATCCAGAAGTTCGTTAAAAAGATTCATCATCCTTTCAGTATTGGTCAAAATTTTATCAATAAACAAGCGATAGTCTTCTTCAAACTTTTCCTCATTCTCTTTGAGAAGTTGGGAATAGCCCATGATAGAAGTAATAGGAGTGCGAATTTCATGACTGACGTTGGCCACAAAGTCCACTCGCATTTGTTCAGTTAATTTAAATTCTGTAATGTCGTGGATAACAATAAGAAGTCCAGGACGAAGCTGCTTATCTTTTTGAAGGGGAGTAAAGGTAAAATCATAAAAACGATTATTGATCTTTACCTCTTTAAGTTTTGTCGCTTCTCCTGTTTCTAAAACAGATTTGGCTTTTGATAAAATATTAGGGTCATCAAAGACATGCCAGAGTCTAGGAGTGATTTGGTTTTGCTTGAACTTAAAGGAGTTGGCAAAGTTTGAGTTGAAAAAAAGAATGGATTCGAATTGATCGACGGCAAGAATTCCATCACTGATACTTTCCAGAATAGCAATGTTCTTATCATTCTCATTTTTAATTTGTTGCAGTTGAGAGGAAAGAGTTTTATCTGCTTTATTAAAAGCTTCTTCGATTTGGGCCCATTCATCCTGTCTAAAAATTCGATCCAATTGTTTTTCAAAGGGAAGTTGCCTTTGAAACTTTTCAATCTTTCCCAGCAACTTAGCCAGAGGGCGAGTCGAGCGGTAAAACAAATAAATAAAGAGCCCGTAGAAAAAAATGATAAGAGGGAAGACTTGAAATAGATAAATGTTATCTAAGATAGATGGGTCTTTGAGATGCTCTGCGAGTCCCTTTCTTAAGAGAATAAAACTTACTAAAAGGGCCGGTAAAATTCCTAAGAGGGAAATTTTAATGACTTTATAGAAATAGAACCAGGGGTATGCAAGTTTATAAGGCATCTTTAAAACGATATCCAATCCCTCTGATTGTTTCAATATAATCAGAAGTTATTCCCATCTTTTTCCTAAGACCAGCAATATGAGTATCAATGGTTCGGCCGGTTACAAAGACTTGTTCACCTAAAACGTTATTAATGAGTTGTTCTCTGGTAAAAACATGTCCTGGCTTACTGGTAAGAAGCTGAAGAATTTTAAATTCGGTACTAGTAAGATTAACTTCCTCATTCTCAACCAAGACCCGACATTTGGTAATTTCGATTTTTAACTTTCCGAATTCAAAGAGCTCTTTGTTTTGTTGAGCAGGATCCCGTAGTTGCACTCGAACTCTTGCTTCCAGCACTTTTAAGTCAAAAGGTTTTGAAATGTAATCATTCGCTCCAGAGTCCAGGCCTGCCACGATATTCTCAGGTTGAGTTAAAGCAGTGACCATGATGATAGGAGTTTCTTTATACTGTTCATAGGTTCTGACAGACTTAATGAAGTCTAAACCAGATATCTGACCGGGTAACATCCAGTCCACAATGAAAAGATCAATGGGAGTTTTTTCTTCAATGAGCTTGACCGCATCTTCGGCTCTTTCCAGTCCGATGACCTCATGGCCTTTAGACTTTAATTGGAAACTAATAAGGTCTCTAATATCTTTTTCGTCTTCAATTACTAGGATTTTGGCATTCATGAGGTTTTTATAACCAAGAAGAGTGAGTTTGTCGGTTAAGATTGGGTTAAGAGTTGGGGGGAGTCCCCCAACTCTTAAGTGCTTAAGTGATTAAAGATTGGAATTAACAAAATTCCAGTTCACTAAATTCCAAAAAGCATTAAGGAAGTTAGGACGAGCATTACGATAATCGATATAGTAAGCGTGTTCCCAGACATCCACTGTAAGAAGGGCCGTATGGCCATCAGTCATTGGAGTTCCAGCGTTTGATGTGTTAACGATTTCTAGTTCTCCGGCCTTATTCTTTACTAGCCATGTCCAACCAGAACCGAAGTTACCAACAGCTGATTTCGTGAACTCTTCTTTGAACTTATCAAATGATCCCCATTTAGCGTTGATCATGTCTGCGATTTTACCAGTAGGGTTCCCACCAGCATTTGGAGCAAGACAGTTCCAGAAGAAAGTGTGGTTCCAAACTTGAGCAGAGTTGTTGAAAATTCCACCTTCAGAGTTCTTAATAATGTCTTCAAGAGACATATCTTCAAACTTAGTTCCTTTTATAAGGTTGTTTAAGTTTGTCACGTAAGCATTGTGGTGCTTACCGTAGTGGTACTCAAGAGTTTCAGCAGACATGTGCGGCTGTAGGGCATCCTTAGCATAAGGAAGTTCAGGTAATTTATGTTCCATAAAGTCCTCCAGATATAGTCAGTTGTTGCGTAGTTGCTGATCTAGGTTAGTCTTAGTCCCAATTCCCGTCAATACAAAGAGCTATGTGTCATGAGTGCTATC
>Ga0079223_10001910_pt1 | contig 12678 bp, 8 predicted proteins | sample Stecom2011_FD_75072 | JGI IMG/M metagenome (GOLD analysis project Ga0079223, IMG submission 75072) | Agricultural soil microbial communities from Utah to study Nitrogen management - Steer compost 2011 | ecosystem: Environmental > Terrestrial > Soil > Agricultural land | place: USA: Utah...
ATCGTTTTGGTTTTGGGAGTTTCTTCTGCGTGGTTTGTGTCGCGCTTCGACTTTCTTTTCAGAAAACAAATGGAATGGCTACTAATTCTTCCGCTGGCAATTCCTTCCTATATTGTTGGATATGCTTATGCTGGAATTTTCGATTACGGAGGTAGTATGGATCTCATATTCCGACAACTCGGTCTGGATTTTATACGCATTGATATCATGAACAGAGCAGGGCTTGCATTTGTATTGAGTATTTCTCTGTTTCCTTATGTATATGTTAGCGCAAGGGCATTCTTTCTTAATCAAGCCAATAATCTGCTCGAAGCTTCTAAAATGTTAGGGGTTGGAGAAGGGAAAACTTTTTTCAAACTCATGTTGCCACTTGCCAGGCCAGCTATTGTTGCTGGATTGGTTTTGGTATTAATGGAAGTTCTAAATGATTATGGTGCGGCTAAATATTATGGTGTAAATACTTTTACGACTGGAATTTTTAGATCTTGGTTTTCACTCGAAGAACCTCAAACAGCCGTGTATTTATCGGCATTATTAATCATCATTATTTTTGCGTTAATCTTTTTTGAAAAATGGCAAGTTCGAAAAATCAAATTCACTTCTTCAAAAATAAATAGTACTCAAATTCAGAGAAAAGAACCTAAAGGAAGTATGCAATGGCTTATATTTTCTGTAGTATTTCTACCTATTCTTTTAGGGTTTATTTTACCTGTGGCACAATTGATTTATTGGGCTGTATTAACGGCATCTACTGTTTTTGATATGGAGTTTATCATCATTTCACTTCAAAGCTTTGCCATTGCCATTTCATCGGCAATTATCACGGTGTTTTTTGCGCTTTTACTCATATACTTCTCAAAATGGAGCACCCTTCGTGCCATTAAAAATATTTCTAGAATTGGAGTTTTGGGATATGCCATTCCAGGAGCGGTAATTGCCATCGGAATTATGATTCCTACGCTCGCATTAGACAAATGGCTAATTTCAGTGCTTGCTAATTTTGGAATAGATTCTGGGTTAATCATTAATGGAACTCTAATAGCGCTACTTTATGCTTACGCCGTTCGTTTCTTGGCCGTAGCGTATAATTCTATAGATTCCACCGCCTTAAAAGTAGACGATTCTATTCCGGATTCTTCTAAGGTTTTAGGCGTAGGAAATTTAAAAACCTTTTTTAAGATTGAATTCCCGCTGATTAAAACAGGAGTATTTAGTGCTGTAATTTTGGTTTTTATCGATGTGATGAAAGAATTGCCTTTAACTCTTATTTTGAAACCTTATCATATTGACACGTTAGCAGTAAAAGCTTTTGAATATGCAAGTGATGAGATGGTTATGGAGGCTTCAATCCCGTCTCTTTTCATTATCTTTACAGCCATGATACCCGTGATATTTTTAAATAAATTATTGATCAAAAAATAACCATGTTAACAATAAAATCTCTTTCAAAAAGTTTTGACAAAGGTAAGAATTACGCCATAGAAGACGTGACTTTTAATTTGAAGGCAGGGCAGGTCTGTGCTATTGTAGGAGAAAGTGGAAGTGGTAAAACAACTTTGGTTCGCTTAATTGCAGGCCTGGAAAGACCCGATCATGGTAGCATTGAAATGGGTGGTAAGGTCATTGCTTCTTTAGATAAATTTGTGCAACCTGAGAAAAGAAAGATTGGATTGGTTTTTCAGGAATATGCCCTATTTCCACACTTAACGATTTCGGAAAATGTGTTATACGGGATTTCAAAAGTAAAGAACAAGAAAAAAAGAGCACAGGAAATGCTTGATTTGGTTGGTTTAAGTGATATGGGCCAACGGTATCCACATCAACTTTCAGGTGGGCAACAGCAGCGCGTAGCATTAGCAAGAGCCCTTGCGCCAGAACCTTCGTTGTTAATTTTAGATGAGCCTTTTAGTAACCTCGATACCATGTTGCGTACACAGTTAAGAAATGAGGTTTTTGATATTATTAAGAAGACAGAAGTTACCGTATTATTTGTTACTCACGATACACAAGATGCACTTTCTGTAGCAGATGAGATTTTGATTTTGCAAAATGGCAAGGTCATTCAAAAAGATGTGGCTGCAAATCTATATATAAATCCCAATACCTTGTATGTAGCTTCATTATTTGGAAGCACTGTGCACATCAATAAAAACTTACAAAATGCGTTTCGATGTCCGTTAAAGGAAACTTGTTGTCATGCCATCCGGAATGAAAAGATTAAAGTGAGTCCTTCGTCTATCGATTCTGATTGTGAATTCCTGACAGCAGCTCAAGTCATTAAAAAAATTGAACTTGGAGATTCTATTCAATTATTGTTGAAGCTGGAGTCGGGAGAACAATTAACGGTAGTGACACAGGATAAAAACATTGAAGATACCATCTACATTGGATTTAATTCTAAAGATATTTTAGAATTTGATCAGGAACATTAATCGTGGGATCGAAGGATTGGTTTGCCATAATTAATGCTAGCAAATTAATTCAATACCAATCAGTAGTTTTTGTAAATGTTAAAAACATTGTTTTTTATTCTTATCAGAAATGCTTCAATATTTGGGTTGTTCCAGAGCCTAATTCGTGTAAATATCCATGTTTTTTCAATGCTGTTTCAAGGGCCCCAATTGTTGCCAGTAAATCGCTTCTGTTTATCGACCCCATATGGCCAATTCTAAAATAATCATTTTTTAATTCTGGTAAAAGACCACCAGCTAAGATTATACCTTCTTGATTTACTGCTTTTAAAAAAGTAGTAGTATCTATTTGACTTGGATATTTAGGAGCTGATAAGGTGTTTGCAGATACCTGTTCATTTTTTGATAGTAATTCCAAACCTAAAGCACTAATGGCAGCTCGCATGGCTTTTCCTGCTCTTAGGTGTCGGTCAAAACGATTATCCAAGCCCTCTTTGACAATAAGTTGTAAACTTTTTTCTAAAGCCATTACAAGATTAACTGCGGGTGTACCAAAATAAGATGCTTGTCTATTTTCATAAGCTTTCATTATTGGCAACCAATTCGACCAATCTCCATAGTAATTAGTAACAGGACTTGTTCGTTTTTCAAAAGCTTGAATTGCATTTTGAGAAATAACTAAAAGTGCCAGCCCTGGGGGAACACCTATTGCTTTTTGTGAGGCAGTAAGTACAACATCAATTCCCCATTCTTCCTGCTTAATTTCTTCACCAGCAACAGAACAAACTCCGTCAAGAACTGTCAAAACCTTATGTTTTCTACCTAAATCACCTATGCTTTTAGCATCGTTTAATACAGCGGTTGAGGTATCGACATGGGTAAAAGTTAAAAGTTTATAGCTTTTGGACTGGAGTTGTTGCTCAATAAGCTCCATAGGTACAATGTCGCCCACTTCCGCTTCAAGCACATCTACTTCAGCTCCATATCGCTTTAGAATTTCGGCAAAACGAAGACCAAAATAGCCAGTAGATATTACAAGTGCTTTATCGCCAGTTTCTATAAGGTTTGCTGCGGCCATATCCATAGCAAGTGTGCCTGTTCCTGCCACTATAAATGCTTGACCGGATGGACATTTACAAACCTCTTTCATTAGTTTTAAGCTATTCGCAAAAAGATCTATAAAATCAGGGTCAACATGGCTTGGAGTTGGTACTGCCATGCATTGCATAACTTCACTTTCAAATTCTATTGGGCCAGGAATCATTAATAATTTTCTCGATTTCATATGTTTAAGTTAAATTATTACAACGTTTTTTTGGATTATTCATCTTTTAAAAATCTTTTAATGTCAATATTGGCGCCGTAAACTACCAATAAATCTTCACTAAAAAGTATGTCATTGGGGTTTGCTACCCCTTTTACTTTATCTATTTTTCTGCTTTTACCTATGAGAGGTTTAATTTCTTTTTTTGAAATAGTTGTCAACACCAATAGGTTGAAATCTTCTCTTATATTGATATCGCGTATCATTTTACCATCATATTTCTTTGGTAATTTAACTTCTACTATGCTATAATCATTACTCAATTCATAAGAATCCACTACGCCTTTAAAGCATAGTTTTTTTGCCCAACGCTCTGCAGTTTCCTCTTCTGGATGAACGATTTCGTCTACTCCAATAGCTTGCAACACCTTTTCGTGCAGCGGATTGACAGCTCTACTGATCAATCTTTTAACTTGGTGGTTTTTAAAAAGTGCAGTTGCCATTATATTGGCACCTTGATCTTCGCCAATTGCAATTATCACAACATCTGTGTCTTTTAATGGAAGGCCTGCCACGGTATATTCATCTGTTGCATCCATTTGAATTGTATGCGAAATCTTTTCTTTGTAACTATCGACCCTATTCATATTGGAATCAATACCGATTACCTCATTACCTTGTTCCGTAAGTTTTACTGCTAGAGATGCTCCAAAACTGCCCAATCCTATAATTATATATTTCATGATGGTGTTTTTTAATTGATTGTGATTTCCTCTATAGGATACCTATAATTTTGTTGTTTTACCTTTTTAAAGATGGCGATCATTACAGTAAGCATGCTTACCCTACCAATAAACATAATAACAATAATTACAAGTTTACTATATATGCTTAAATTAGATGTTATGCCCACGCTTAAACCCACTGTGCTGTAGGCGGAAAAACATTCAAAAGCAATACTGACAAGGGTTTTTTCACTATCAAAAATAGAAATTAAAATAATTCCTAAGCCAATAACTATTAAAGAAAGCGTAATGGCTGCAAAAGCACGACGTACTGAAATGTCTGCAATTTCTCTACGGAAAAGTTCTATTCTTGTTTTTCCTCTTGCAAGACTTAAAAAGTTGAGGACTGCAATGGCAAAGGTATTGGTTTTTATACCTCCTCCAGTGGAGGCTGGCGATGCCCCAATCCACATTAACAGAATTACAAGTAGAACAGTAGAAAAATTAAGAGCGCTCATATCTACGGTGTTAAAGCCCGCAGTACGAGGGGTTGTAGCTCCAAATAGTGCGGTAACTATCTTGCCAAAACCACTATGTTCAGCCAAAGTATTATGATATTCATTTAGATAAAACAGAATTGTGCCTACTATAATTAAAATAGCTGTTGTTACCAATGTAATACGACTTGTAAGTGTTAAAACCCAAGGTTGGTGTAATTGTTCCTTGCCCGAGTAGAACAAGAATTTTTTCTTAAAAAAATATTTTATGTATTTCAAAAGATTAACCACAATAGGGAATCCAAGTCCGCCTAGGATGAAGGAGAAAATTATAACAAGTTGTAATGAATAATTATATCTGAAGCCATTGTCAAACAGACCATTTGATAAGGTGGAAAAGCCTGCATTACAAAATGCTGATATGGAGTGGAAAACCGAGAAGAATGCACGTTCTATAAATGTTTGGTAGATGGTTTTGTCGAGTGTGAAATAAATTATTACCGCTGAAAAAAGTTCAATGGAAAAAGTTATCAGAATAACCTGTTTTAAAGTTGAAAACACTTCTCCAATTTTTTTGGAACCGGTCATATCGCTTAATGTCAATCGGTTCTCATAAGTTTCACCACCTTTAAAGAAATAGCTGAAATAACTTGCAAAGGTTAGTATGCCTAGGCCACCGACTTGAATTAATATAAGTATAATTGTTTGCCCAAATGTTGTAAAGTAGCTCCCCGTATCCACTACTATTAGTCCTGTAACACATACTGCACTAGTGGACGTAAAGAGTGCGTCGATATAAGAAATACCATTATAGGTAGCGTTGGGCAACATCAGCAAAAGAGATCCAATAAGAATTATGATCAAAAAACTTAGTACAAATAATTGGGCAGGGTTTAAAAATGTTCGTTTATACGAAATGTTCTGTTCGGAAAATTCTCGTATAAAGGTCAGTATTATGGCTAATTTAACCCAATTGTCATCATATAGTGTGGCTATATGTTGGGTCGCTTCTTCTCCAAAAAAATGAGCTATTAAAATGGCAAGCGTGAGTAGAATGGTTAAACTGTCAAAAATTAAAACGCTAACCTTTAAGGATTTATATTTAAAGATATAACGTAATAACGTGGTCGAAATACCTACAATGAGAACTATAAAATAACATGTGTTTAAATAAATCTGAAACTGGGAGGATTGATTAAAACCAAAATCTGCAACAAGGAGTGCTAATCCTAAAATGCTTATTATGAAAGCAATGTAGAAAGAGTAAGATGTAAGTAGTCTTAAATTACTTTGGTTGAATGACATAATATTTCACAAAATCACAACAAATTGAAAAACTTTTTAGGAGTTTGTTTCTATAAGTTACACCAACAAAGTTAATGGTTTTTACGTAATTATAATTCCTCAGTTCTAGATCTTAAAAAAATATTTGTAGTAGTAGTTAATGAAAAAGCGAGACGTGTATTTGTATATAAACTATAATAAAAATGAGCCCGATAGAATATCGAGCTCATTTTATTAAAAATTAAGTATATATAGGTCTAAACTTTTGGATACAGTTTATGTTAATCTGTATGGAATTCTATCCAAAAATAAGGAATTGGGGCAAAATCTAGTTGCTATTCTTAATACCTATACAAGGCATTTACTCTTGAATTAGGATTTGGCATCTCTTCTTTATCTAATAAATAAACATTGCCTCCTTTTAAGAAGGTTTTTATGGCAGCTATATTCATTAATGAAATGTTTTTGTCATTTTCTTCACCTTCAGTAACCGTTATAACATCCTTCTCCTCTTTATATGAACCAAAAATATCTTCTTTATTTTCACAAAATAAGGCTTCAATTTGACCATGAAAGGCTGCTGGTAAAATTTTGCCAATCCCAATCGACGTGGTGCCCTTTCCTTGCTCTTCCAAGAACTGTGAAATGTCTTCCTTTCGTTTTTGATCGAATACAGGGGCCATTCTTTCCCAAGCTAATTCATGGATCTCAAAAATGTCGGTATTGCTGAAATCGGTCGTTAAACTTTCCTCCATGAGATTTTGATAACTATTTACTTCCTTATAGATGTCAAAAAGGGGGCTTTGAGCCGCAATTAGTAATGGCATCGTCTTGTCTCTAAAAACAGTGGCAAGCCCATCATTAATGGCCCTAAAATACTTTTTGATTTCATTTTTTCTTTTGCCCGTAGCTGCTTCCTGTCCATGATACATAGGTTGACCAGATCCTGTAGCTCCAGATCTAAATTGAAGGTTTTTTTCTTCATAATCAAAACCAACGCGATCTTGTTTGGTTTCTGGTATTAAATCTTCAACGGCAATTTCGGTAAAACTGTGTTTTGTACATTCGTATAATTTCACATTGTCCCTTTCAAGATTTAATAAATAAAAACTACCATCACCTACAAACATAGGCATCAATGGTTTTAAATAGAATGAATTTGATAGGTAGTTATGCTCTTTAAAGTGAACAGGAAGTGTGTAACTTTCAAAAAAACCATCGGCTGCAAAAATGGCAAGACCGTCAGATTGCTCTCGCCAAAACAAACTATTATCGATTAGTTTTTGGACTGGCTGTGTTAAGGTATCAATCTCATCAGAATTAAGACCTTTTTGGGTCAACTTCTCTTTCACATCTTTTAATTGGTTTTTTAGAGATAGTGGATCTTCTTCTTGCAAGACTTTTTTACCCGCTCTATGTGTTGGAATAAAAATTGAAATACAATTTTCCTGATTTATATTGTGTAATTCGGTAATGTTTTTTTTAGTTATCAATGTCATATTCTTTCTGTTTTAGGTTTAAGAATTTCGAATAATTCTTTATTAATATTATCAATATACGTTTAAAATAACTCTTGTGCAATGAGGGATATCAGTTCTTTGTGACTGATTGTCAATAATATACATATTGGTTTGTAAGGTGACTGTTTTTTGTTTTTTTAAGATAGAATTGGTTTTGAAGTAAGACCTGTAAGCATAAAAATCTTTTGCTTTGAGAGGATAGCATTTTTTATTTTGATAACTGCCATGGCTGTATTCCTATAAGGGTGAAATCCTTAAATTGAAAACCGCAGCGAAACTGGATTGATACTCATAAATATTTTATTTTTTCAACATTGCACTGATAATACTGAAGATTTCGGCCATTAGCTAAAAGGGAACTGAAGCTATGCCATTATTCAATTTTTAACCGATAAGATTGTCAAATAAATAACAGGGATGTGTTGTCAATCTATCAAATTAACACTAAGTTAACATCAGATTAGTTACCAGATTTTAAACAAGTAAAAAAGAAACAATATGAGTAAACAAAACTTAGTGGAACAAACTAAAAGTGTTTTTCCATGGCTGATTATGATATTGATGTCGTCTGTAACTTTTGTAGGAATACTGTCGGAGTTAATGCCTTCGGGTGTTCTACCACTAATGATGGCCGATTTAAATATTAGCGAGGTACAAACAGGAAATTTGGTGGGTTACTACGCCATTGCTTCTGCAATTTTTGCAATTCCGCTTATTTCAATGACCATGCAATTCAACCGCAAATATTTGTTGCTGATTTTACTTGGTGGGTTCGCTATTTCCAATATTATTGCAGGACTTGTTTACGATTACACCATCATTATTGTATTAAGAGTTATCGGTGGAATTTGTGCTGGAGTTATGTGGCCAATGATTGCCGCATACGGAATGCGATTGGTAGATGAGCAGCATCACGGGAAAGCGATTGCAGTAATCATGGCAGGGACTACCTTGGGCATTAGTATTGGGATGCCCATTATGACCGCCATTGGTAATGATTATGGCTGGCGAACAGAGTTTATTGGGCTTGGGGGCGTTATTATTGTTATTGCTTTAATCAGCTTTTTTGCCTTGCCCTCCATTCCGGGAGAGAAACTGACTAAAAGCTCCTCGCCATTTGCGCTGTTAAAAATACCGGCAGTTTTAATTGTTCTTCTACTTACACTGCTTGGCGTGATAGCGCATTACGGTGTCTATGTTTATATCACAAGTCTTGTTGACGAAATTCAGTTGGCAGGAGGAGTAGAAAGCGCCTTGTTGTTTTTTGGAATAGGATCTTTGATTTCTGTATTGTTAGCCATCAAATACACTGATAAACACTTGAGACTGCTAACTATTGCCATGTTTGCCTTGCTGATTATCTCTATGGTTATTTTTCTAATGTTCGGAAGAACAACAGGAATGGGGCATTTTGCTTTCTTTTTATGGGGGCTTTCATTTGGTCCATTAGTTACCCTGTTGCAGGCAGCCGTAAGCAGACAGGTAGAAACTGCCAAGGACGTTGCTACTTCAGTTCAATCATCAGTATTTAACTTATCCATTATGATTGCATCTTCTGCTGCCGGAATGTTGCTTGGAGTTTATTCTCCAATGAGTTTAATTTATCTTGCTATTGCTTTATCCATTCCAGGTATGATCATTTCCTTTTTTGCTAAAAAATCTTTGAGTTAATCTCAGCAAAGCCTATTTGGTTTGAAATAAAAAAGACTATTACCAATTGGATAACAGTCTTTTTTTATAGTTACAATATGAAAATCACACTTAGAAACTCAAAGGAATATCATAAGCCATTTCCTTACGACGGAATAGGAAATTACCATTACGTACAGATGCTAATACATCTACTCTTTTACGAATCGCCTCATAAACAGTAGATTCATTCAGAACAATAAAGTTGGCTGCTTTTCCTACTTCCAAACCATAACTGTCTTGAATGTTTAAACAACGTGCCCCATTATAGGTGATTAAGTCAAAACTTGTTTTTATTTCCTCTGGAGACATCGTTTGAGCTAAGTGAATTCCATTGTCCAAAATATTCATCATGTTTCCATTCCCCATTGGATACCATGGATCGTTTATGGAATCTTGTGCAAAAGCAACATTAATGCCTGATTCTATAAATTCTTTCACTCTAGTTAATCCACGTCTTTTCGGATAGGTATCTTGGCGACCTTGCAGATAGGCGTTTTCAGTTGGACAAGCAATAAAGTTCATCTTACTCTTTTGGAACAAATCCATCATCCTAAAAGCATAAGAATTATCTGCTGAACCAAAGGAACAGGTATGACTTGCGGTGGTTCGTGTGCCATAATCTTCCATAAGGACAAGGGCATTTAAGAGTTCTACAAAACGTGAATGTGTATCATCTGTTTCATCACAGTGAACATCAATCATTTTATCATGTTTTAAGGCAAGTCGAACAATATCATGAACGGATTTGTCTCCAAATTCTCTAGCAGGTTCATAATGCGGAATTCCTCCAACAACATCAGCTCCCATTTTAAGAGCTTCTTCCACTAACTCAAGTCCACCCTTATACATGTACATGCCTTCTTGTGGAAAAGCTACAATTTGAATATCAACCATGTCTTTTAGTTCTTCTTTCATTTCCAACATCGCTTTTAATGCTGTAAAATTTGGATCTGTAACGTCTATATGAGTTCGGATGTGCTGTACACCTTGGGAAACCTCATCTTTAATTCCTTTCATTGCCAATCTTTTCACACTTTCTACCGTCAGGGTTTCTTTAAATTTTGGCCATAATTCAATGGCTTCAAACAGCGTACCTGAGCCAGCGCCTTCTTGACCAAGTTCAGACAAGGTATATACATAATCCAAATGCAAATGTGGGTCTACGTAAGGAGGCAACACAAGCTTGCCACCAAGGTCAATTTCTTCTTCACATTTTGGTAAGTTAGTTCCTATATGTGTGATTTTTCCATTCTCAACTATCATTTCGGTTGCGGTATCGTTGCGATAAATTTTCGCATTAAAGAACTTTTTTTTCATTATAGATTTATTTTATATTAATACTAGATATTACATTTTAGGTAGCTATTCGTGTTCCTAATGCAAGATTAACTTCAATTAGTAAACTTTGGACAGCTTCTGATAAGTTAGTACTTAAATTTTGATATTCTCCTGATATCGGTCAGTTTACCAGTAATTCCTAAAAGAAACTAACGTCATCGATAGCTTGAAACAGGATAGAAATAATAGATTTCCATCCTGTTTTATTTAATGACTATCCAGTGTTAAATAGTACACTAAAATAGCTTTCTATTTTCTATTTTCTATTGAATGTTGGATAAGGAATGTATTCAATTTCATCCCCTTCAATTTTATCGAATGATTGTGAGATCCATTTCTGTTTGGCTTCTTCAATGCGTTCTTTGCTTGATGAAACAAAGTTCCAATCAATAAATCGCTCTTCGGGAAAAGGCTCCCCACCAAAAATATAAATGGTACTGTTTTCTTGAATTGTAAATTCGCAAAGTGTGCTGTCTTTGGCCACTAATAATTGTTTGGGATCATAAACATTCCCATCACTTTCAATGGCGCCATGAAGAATATACAAGCCAGATTCTCCATAAAGCTCGTCACCAATATTAACAGTCTGTCTTGTTTTGCTTTTTATTTCAAGCATAAAGAGTTTACTAAATACTGGAACGGGTGATTTTCTGCCAAAGGCTTCACCTGCCACGAGTTTAAATTGCAGGTCTCCTTCTGTCCAACTTGGAATTTCCTTCTCCTCAATATGAGAAAACTGTGGCTCCATTAGCTCCAAATCCTTTGGCAATGCCACCCAAATTTGTAAACCGTGCATATATAATTGGGAATGCCGTAAATATTCGGGAGTGCGTTCAGAATGAACAATCCCTTTTCCTGCGGTCATCCAGTTGACTGCACCTGGCTTTATTTCCACTTCGTTTCCGAGAGTGTCGCGGTGCATAATGCTACCCTCAAATAGAAAAGTTAGGGTTGAAAGTCCAATATGTGGATGAGGTAGTACATCAAAATTCTCTCGCTCACTTAATTTAACAGGACCCATATGATCTATGTAAATAAATGGTCCAACCATTCTTTTTTGACGGAACGGCAATAAACGCCCCACCATAAATTTCCCGATGTTGGCGGCTCTTTCTTCTATTATTAGTTTGATGTTTGACATAATGAAAATCTATTAAAAGTTATTTTTTTATATTGAAATCGTAAGTGCTTACTGTGAGATCATTTATTGATAAAGATAATCTTGTTAGTGTTTTGATTTACTCTGGATTTGTTTTCTCGAATATACAATTATCAATTGAAAATTTATTCAGAATATATGTCAACAAAACAAATATACTTTTCATTCGGTAATAGATTTATTAGAAAGCGTTAGGCTTACCAATAAACCAATGCTCAATAGAATGGTGCCGGCCATATAGGTTCTGGGACCAATCATCTCTGGGGAATTTGCATAAAAATCACGAATAAAAGCCGCAAGCTGCGGACCAACAATACCGCCTATGGACCATGCTGTAAGAATAACACCGTAAATAATAGGCATCAACTTTGCATGAAAAACATCTAATATATAAGATGGCATGGCTCCAAAACCACCACCGTAACAGAGCAGTACGTAGCATACCAAAACACCAAAAATCCATGGGTTGCTGGTAAACATCATAAGGATAAAAACCAAGATCTGAGAACTCAAAATCAATCGAAATACCTGAATTCGACCAATTTTATCCGATATCCCGCCCCATAAGAAACGTCCAACGCCATTAAATAATGAACTGATGGCAATTAGACTGCCACCAGCCACTGCTAGGGCTTCGGTGCTCATGGTGGCATCTTGTATTCTAAGTAAATCCTGAATCATGGGCGACTGCAAGCCAATAAACATGATTCCTGCCGAAATATTAAGGAAGAAAATAAGCCACATGCCCAAGAACTTTGTGGAGAGCAGACTTTTTTTGACCGTTAAAC
>Ga0079223_10001911_pt1 | contig 12678 bp, 4 predicted proteins | sample Stecom2011_FD_75072 | JGI IMG/M metagenome (GOLD analysis project Ga0079223, IMG submission 75072) | Agricultural soil microbial communities from Utah to study Nitrogen management - Steer compost 2011 | ecosystem: Environmental > Terrestrial > Soil > Agricultural land | place: USA: Utah...
AGAGCTCGCACCGGTGCGGTTGATGAAAAACGGATTTTACGAACAAGTGGAAGAGGCGTACAAACGGTGCGCAACTGTGGAAGAACTGCGGGAACTGCTGGGCCGTGCCCGCGCCAAGAGAGGGATGTTCGAGGGAGATTTGCAGGAAGGCGAACTGGAAATAGGTCAGGTGGCGGCCTCGTTTGAAGAGGTGAAGCCCGTGGCCGAAATCGTAAAGGAAATCTTGAAAGAATACGAGCAAACGCGAGAAGAAATGTCAAAATTGAAATTGTCGTGATCGAATACACCTGGCATCAACTGCAAAACGGTTTGAGACTCATCATCCACCGTGACCCGTCGACCCCAATGGCCGTAGTCAACACCATTTTCGACGTGGGTTCTCGCGATGAATCACCCAAGAGAACGGGATTGGCCCACTTGCTGGAGCACTTGATGTTCTGCGGCAGCAAACACGTCCCGGAATTCGATCCCCCCTTGCTCAAAGTGGGTGGGGTGAACAACGCGTTTACCGGCCCCGACTACACCGACTATTACATACAGGTGCCCGTGCAAAACCTGGAAACGGCCTTTTGGCTCGAATCCGACCGCATGTCGTGGCTGAACCTCACCCCCGAGGGACTGGAACAGGAAAAAAACGTGGTGATCGAAGAGTTTCACCAGCAGTACCTCAACCGACCGTACGGAGACGTCATGATGCTGCTCTCGCCCTTGGTGTTTCTGAAACATCCTTACCGCTGGCCCACCATCGGCAAAACGGTCGATCACATCCGCGACGTGACCTTGGAAGAGGTCGTGGAGTTTTACTCCCGGTACTACCACCCGGGAAACGCCATTCTCACAGTGGTCGGTCTGGTGGAGCCCGATGAGATCATTGAGCGCGTGGAGCACTGGTACGGAGAGATTCCACGGGGACTCACCCCCGAACGCTCCTTGCCCCAAGAACCGAAAATGGACGAAAACCGCTTGCTCGCCGTGCAAAGACCGGTGCCCCAAAACGCCATCTACCTCGCGTGGAACTCGCCCTCGGTGAAAGACCCGCGGTATTTCGCCTACGCATTGCTCGCCGACATTCTTTCGGAAGGCGCATCCTCCCGCTTTCACAAAAACCTGATCAAAGGCGAACAACGCTTCTCGGAGGTGCAGGCGTACGCGCGAAACGGCATGGACCCCGGCACCTTCAACGTATCGGGCATGCTGAACGAAACCACCGACCACGGCGAGGCCAAAGAAGCCATCATAGCAGAAATAAGAAAGGTGGCCCGGGAAGGGGTGGATTACCGCGAACTTCAAAAAGTCAAAAACAAATCCCTCTTTTCACAGACGGCACAAGAGGTGGGCGTGCTTTCCAAAGCCATGAACCTCGGCTATTACGAATTACTCGGCGATGCGTCGATGATTAACACCCATCTGGACAAATACATGGCAGTGACGCCCGAAGAAATCGTGGAAACCGCCACTGAATTGTCGAACCAACCCTACGCCGAACTCCGCTACCACGCATCCGTGGAAGGCAACGGCGAAACGACCCCATAAAATTCCCCAACGTGAGAGTACTCGACCGAACCATACCGCCCCAACGCCAAATCCCCACCGAATTGCCCGTACCGGATCTGCGGCGATTGACCACCGGAAACGGCCTGGAACTTTACCTCGTGGAAGGAGGCGATCAAGACTTGGTGAGCGTCGCCCTCGAGATCGACGCAGGATCCGTGCACGAGGAAAAACCCGCGGTGGCCGCCATGTGCGCATCCATGCTCACGCGTGGAACCAAGCTCCGCACCGCCGACGAAATAGCCGACGAAACGGATTTCTACGGCGCGCACATCCAAGCCTCGGCGAAGAAAGAAGCGACCGTGGTCAACTTGCTTACCCTGAACAAGCACTTGGAATTCTTGATTCCCGTGCTCATCGATACCGTCACCTCGCCGGTATTTCCGGAAGACGAATTAAAAACGCTGGCCCAGCGCGCGAAAAATCGGCTGGAGATCAAACTCCAACACGTGCGCACGCGGGCCGCGCGAAATTTCAACGCCGTGCTCCTCGGCGGCACTCCGTGGCACACCCCGGTCGTACCCGAAGATTACGACGCGTTGACCTCAGAGCATCTGGCGGAATTTCACGCCACGCACTACATCTTCTCGAGAACGAAGTGCTTTATTTCCGGAAAAAACACCCAAAGGGCCGCGGAGATCCTCATGCCGTTTTTGGAAAAATGGGCGCCGAAGAAGTCGGGTGCCCCGAAAACCATCGGCGATCAATGGGAGTACCGCCCGAGGGAAATGTGCGAAACCGACGAAACGGCTTCGCAGTCGGCCATATTCGTGGGCTTTCCCGTGGTCACCGCCCACCACCCCGATTACCCCGCCATTTACTTTCTCGACAAGGCCTTGGGAGGGCATTTCGGTTCGCGACTCATGCGCAATCTCAGGGTGAAAAACGGTTTCACGTACGGCGCCAACAGCTACGTTACCCAGCACCGCAACATCTCCTTTCTCACCATCTCCACCCAAGTGGGCACTCGCCACACCTCCGACGCGGTCAACGAAATCAAAGCCGAACTGAATAGGCTCACCCAAGAGCCTATTCCCCGGGAAGAGTGGGATCTGGTGCTCCATCAAATCGCCGGTAGACTCGCCATGGCCATGGACGGCCCCTTCCAAAGGGTCAACCTCGTGATGAACCTCCTGCGCCGCGGCTTGGACCTCAACCACCCTTCCTCCCTCATGGCGCGACTCTCCGAATTGCAACCCGACGAAGTGATGCACGTCGCCCGTCGCCACTTCGATCCCTCGGCCATTGCAACTTCCGTGGTGGGACTCTGCCCCTGATTCGCCTCGAAGAGAGGCCGGCGGATGTACCACCGGAAATTTCATGATAAGTTTTCGACGAGCATTCCCGATGACGTGCCCGGAACTGCGAACTTTGCAAAATCAGGCAACATTTATCATTTTGAAACATCATAATATTGAGGCCTCACCACCGTTAAGCGATTGAAATTGCCGGTCATACCACACATAACAACCACCATGCACAAACTCCTCGTTCCGTTGATGTTTGCGGCCATGTTTTCGGTGGTTTCCCACGTGCGCGCACAATCCCCACCCGATTCCCTCTGCGCCGTCATACTGCCCGATGGTACGGTCGAGGTGAATTGGAACATCCCGGTCGACATGCAGCCCGGGTATACCTTCCGGATTTTCCGCAATCTCGGCGCCGGATTCGTGTCCATCGCCGATTTGCCCCCCACGCAAAACACGTTCATCGACGCCAATGTCGACGCCACCACACAAGTGGTCAAATATTTCATCCGGGTCATCGGCGGATCCGAACAAGTCACCTCCCAAACCATCAGCACGCTCCTGTTGCAGCTGAATTCCACGAATCTGGGCTCCGTGGCGAATTTGTCCTGGAATCTCCCCCTCGATCCCCCGCCCCCCGGAAGCACATTCTTGTTGGACAGGCGCATCTTGCCGGGCGGCTACCAGTTGCTCGCCCAACTTCCCGCCAACGCCACCCAGTACAAAGACACCATTTACGGCCAATGCGGTGAGTCAGTGGATATCGAATACCGCATCCGCTTCGACTCGGAATATTGCCAAACCGGTTCCCGGCCCGTGTCGGGAGAATTTCAGGACTTGCTCGGCCCGCCCATTCCCGAAGTGGAAACCATCCTCACCGATCCCGTCACGGGCGACGTCACCATATTCTGGCACCCCGTGTCGAGCCCCGACCTCGCCAAATACGTCATCCAAAACATCGATCTCCAAGCACAAACCTACGTGGACGTCGGTGAAGTCCTCGCGGGCGAACCCACGCAGTTCACCTACACCGACGCAGTCGACAACGGCAGCACCACCTTCGGGGTGCGCGCCGAAGACAATTGCGGAAACGAGCAGAACTTCAACTTCACCCACACCACCATGTATGCACAGGTGTACCACACCGAGTGCGAGCTGTCGGCATTGGTGGCTTGGTCGCCGTACGAAGGTTGGCCCGAGGGCGTGGATCGATACGTCATCTACGCCATGATCGACGGGCAGCCACCCGTCGAAATGGGCAGCGCGGACTCCGACGAAGTTTTCTTCGAGGCCCCCGTTCAACCCAACCGCGAGTATTGCTTTTTCGTCGAGGCCCGGAGCTTGGGCGACCAGCGCCCTTCGACCTCCAACGGCGCCTGCGTCGTGCCCAATTATCCCCCTGTTCCCGAGCACTTCGCCATCGACTACGTCAGCTCGGGCCAAGGCGCGATTGAAGTGGCGGTGTCTCACGATCCCGGCGGCGAAGGCGCGAGCTACGAGTTGTTCCGTTCCGCCGGCGACGGCCCCTTCCGCAGCTTGGGGAAACTGGCCGGTGAAAACGCGCCGGTCATCACCTACCTCGATACCGACGTGTCGCCTGCAGACCAAGTTTACACCTATTATATACAAGTGATCGATGGGTGCGGCAACGTCTTGGGCGAGACCAACCGAGCGCGAAACATCGTACTCGAGGCCGTGGCCGACAGTTCCAGCGTCAGCAACCGGCTCAACTGGAGCGAATACGGCGAGTGGGACGGCGGAGTGGCCCATTACGAAGTGCTACGGTCCTTCAACACCGAAGAAAATCAATCCGTTTTCGCCACACTCGACCCCGACGTGTTCCAGTTCATCGAAGACGTCGAAGCTTTCCGCACCAACGCCGGCCGATTCTGTTACCGCATCCAAGCCGTTGAGGGCGGGCCGAACGGATCCAAAGCCCTTTCCAACGTCGTGTGCATTTCCCAACCCCCCGCGGTCTGGATTCCAAATTCCATCGTGTTGGGAGGATTCAACGACGTATTCAAACCCGTGGCCGGATTCATCGATTTTTCGAGCTTCCGCATGGAAATTTACGGCAAGTGGGGCGAGCGGATATTTGAAACAGACCGCATCGACGAAGGCTGGAACGGCACGTACAAAGGCGACTTCGTGCCGGCGGGATATTACCGGTACGTCATTTTCTACCGCGACGGGTCCGGCAAGCCATACACCGCGCAAGACGTGGTTTTTGTGCTCAAAAACTAAATTGCTCCTTCCTTACCCTTTTAGTTTTCGGGGCGCGTCCCCGCCCCTCATATAATAGGCACGACCGTTCTCGGATTCCAGTTCCGGTCCTTAGGTGGAAAATCCCCTTGGGCGGGGTCGGCCTACCGCCTATATCTTTCACGTCGCCCGGGCGGTGTTGCACGCCACCACGGGGGCTCACGTATCGCCCCGTCGTGGCGGCATCACCATCCCCGGCCGAACGGAAAGGATGCCGGCGTCCGGCCTCGCGCGGCGCGACTCATCCCCACAATTTCAAATCCCTTGACGATCATGGTGAAAAAACCAAAAGTATTCCTTACATTTGTGCCCTTTTAAAATCGGCGGGCAGCGGTACCGCCTCAATGTCAAACCCCTCCCGCATACCGCGATGCGGGATACAAATGTGAGCCGAAAACAAAATGGCAAACGAAGAACAAAACGTGGATCGCAACGAGGAAAACCAAGTGCGTGAAGCCGAAACCAAAGTGGAAACCCCTAAAAACAAGGCGGAAGCCACTTCGGAAAACAAATCCGAAACAAAGCCTGAAAACAGTGCCGAAGAACCTGCCAAGAAGGAGGAAGGTGCGAAAACCCCGCCCAAATCCGCCGAAAAGCAGGAAAAAGTAAAGGCGGAAGAAAAAGAGGAAGGCGAAGAGCCCACCTCTGAGGTGGAAGACGACACCGACGCCAAGAAACCCAAGAAAAAGAAGAAGCGCATCTCCCGCGACGACGAAAGCGACGATGAAATCATCGAAGTCGCCAAACTTGTGGAAGAAGAAGGCCAGGAAGAGGACGAAGAGGAAATCAACCTCTACGAAGGCGGAGAGCAATTCGACCCCGAAAATTTCGATTGGGGAAAATACGAAGACAAAGAAGACCGATACGCTCCCGAAGAAAGGGAAAAATTGGACGCCCTCTACGACGACACCCTGAACGCCGTTCAAGAAGGTGAAGTGGTGAAAGGCACCATCGTCGACATCACCAAAAAAGAAGTGATCGTCAACATCAACTACAAGTCGGAAGGAGTAATCTCCGCTTCGGAGTTCCGCTACAACCCCGACTTGGCCGTAGGCGACAAGGTGGATGTATACGTAGAAAGCCTCGAAGACAAAGAGGGCCGCTTGGACATCTCCCACAAAACCGCGCGCATGCACGAGGCGTGGAGATTGGTGAACCAAGCCCTTGAAAACGACGAGATCATCACCGGTTCCATCAAGTGCCGCACGAAAGGAGGTCTTATCGCCGACGTATTCGGTTTGGAGGCCTTCTTGCCGGGATCGCAAATCGACGTCAAGCCCATCCGCGACTACGACATGTACGTAGGCAAGCGCATGGAATTCAAAGTCGTGAAAATCAACCACGAGTTCAAAAACGTGGTGGTTTCGCACAAAGCGCTGATCGAAGCCGAGCTCGAAGAGCAGAAGAAACAGATCATCGCCGGTCTCGAAAAAGGTCAGGTACTCGAAGGTACCGTGAAGAACATCACCTCCTACGGTGTGTTCATCGACCTGGGAGGCGTGGACGGACTCATCCACATCACCGACTTGAGCTGGGGTCGTATCAACCATCCCGAAGAGGTGGTGGAGCTCGACCAAAAACTCAACGTGGTTATCCTCGACTTCGACGACGACAAGAAACGAATCGCCCTCGGCCTCAAACAGCTCACCCCTCACCCGTGGGAAAACCTCGGCGACGACATCCAGGTGGGCAGCAAGGTGAAAGGCAAAGTCGTGGTGATGGCCGATTACGGAGCATTCGTGGAAGTGGCCCCCGGAGTGGAAGGCCTTATCCACGTCAGCGAAATGTCGTGGTCCCAACACCTGCGCAGTGCACAGGATTTCCTCAAAGTAGGAGACGAAGTGGAAGCCGTGGTATTGACCCTCGACAACGAAGAGCGAAAAATGTCTTTGGGCATCAAGCAACTCATGCCGGACCCATGGGCGAACATCGCCGAAAAATACCCCGTTGGCAGCAAGCACAAATCCATCGTGAGAAACTTCACCAACTTCGGTATTTTCGTGGAGCTCGAAGAAGGAGTGGACGGCTTGGTTCACATCTCCGACCTGAGCTGGTCGAAGAAAATCAAGCACCCCTCTGAATTCTGCAACATCGGCGACGAACTGGAAGTGGTGGTTCTCGAAGTGGATCAGGAAAACCGTCGACTCAGCCTCGGACACAAACAATTGGAGGAAAACCCATGGGATGTGTTCGAAACGCTCTTCGTCGAAGGCAGCACCCACGAAGGAACGGTTACCGGCATCGAAAACAACACGGCCACCGTTACCCTGCCTTATGGCGTGGAAGCCGTCGTACCGGTAAAACACCTGAGGAAAGCGGACGGAAGTTCGGCCAAAATCGATGAGAAACTCGATTTCGTCATTTTGGAATTCAACAAAAACCAACGACGAATCTTGGCCTCACACGTACGCACCTTCGAAGAGGATCCGAAATTGACCAAGATCAAGGAAGGCGCCGAGCGACGCGCCCAGTCTTTGGAAGCTTCCCGCGCGGTGAAAAACATCCAGGGAAGCCAAGAAAAGACCACCTTGGGCGACCTCGACGTCCTCGCCGGCCTCAAGCAGGAAATGGAAGAAGACGAATCCGCCAAGGCCAAAGCAAAGGCCAAGAAAAAAGCGGACAAAGCATCTGACGATACTTCGAATGAGAAATCCGAAGAGTCCAAAGATGCCGATGACAACACCGGCGACGAGTAATCGCACACGTCACCGGATAAAACAAGTCGAAATCGACGGAAGCCGCCCCCGAAACGGGGCGGCTTTTTTTGTGCTTCGGAATTTAGTGCACCTCGGATTTTCGCCGAAGTTTATGTCAAAAACTGCGCATAGACACATACCGAAATCCTCGCTGATACGCCCACTTCACATTGGGTTTGAGCCATTGGCGTTGAATCGAAAATTGCGAAAAAACCTCTGAATCACCGAACTCGATATTCACATTTTTCAAATTCCATTTGCGAAATACTTTTTATTGGCTTAGTTTTATCGCTCAAAACCACCGGTTCATCGAAAGATGGACTTTTTATTCATGCACCCATCCTGACCCCAATCGTCGGGATCGCGGGGCTGTAACCGATTTAATAATTAAAACCATCAGATGATGAAGATGCAATTACGCAACCTAATCAAGGTCTGTTGTACCCTGATTTTACCCCTACTACTGGTCAACTTCTCCGTTGCCCAGACGGGAAACACCTGTGATGTACCAATTGAGGTGATTTCCATTCCTTACGCCACAACGGACAACACCTCCAACTATGGAGACGATTACGACAGTGGCGACCGTCCGCCTTTAGATCCCGATGCGATAGGCAACGGCACAGGTTCGGGAAGTTACCTTACGGGTGACGACGTGGTGTACGCGTACACACCATCCGAAGACGAGACCTTGGACATCGATATCACGGGTCAAGTATCATGGACCGGTGTATACGTTTTTACCGGTTGTCCCTTTGACAATACCGTCGGTTTCCACACATCGACCTCAACCAGCCCCCTGAGCATCGGAGGGCTGCAGGTAAGTGCAGGGACGACGTATTACATCGTGATTTCCACGTACGCATCACCACAGAGTACGCCATACACTTTGACTATAAGTGAAACCGTATTCGATTGCCCGGAACTGAACGCCAACATTGGCGCTTCTTGTGACGACGGTGACGACAATACGGTTCAGGACACCTTGAACGAAAATTGCGAGTGCGTAGGAATTCCCTTGCCCGAGAATGACGTGGCGTGCGCCGCCACGACCATCGAATGCAACGAAGGAATTACGGCTACGCTGATAGGTGCGACCGCTTCTATAGTGGACGATTGCTCCGGTACCGGCTCCTCCGACTTGTGGTTTACCTTTGTCCACGACGGCACGCAGATACTTACCATCTCCGAATCGTCAACTTTCGACGCCATCATCCAACTCTTCGTCGGCGACGATTGTGAAAACCTGGAAGAAGCGGGAGCGTGCCAAGACTTTCCCGAAAGTTTCGAAATCAGAGAAAGCGGAACCTATTACCTCCGTGTGCGACCTTACTCTTCCGCCTCCAATGAAGGCACTATGGTCGTTGACTTGGATTGCGTCGATTACGATTGCCCCGAACTGTTGGCAAACATCGGCGAAAGCTGTGACGACGGTGACGACAATACGGTTCTAGAAACGGTGACCGAAATCTGTGAGTGCGTTGGAATCCCCTTGGAAGAAGGCGAATGCCTGTGGACCGTGAATGTATCCTTTGACGGTTGGGGAGACGCCACCACATGGACACTAAAGGATGACGAGGACAATACCTTGTTGTCAGGTGGAACGTACGGATCCGGTGGATTTGACGACACCCAATCGGTGATCCACTCCGGACCCGTAACCTTTTGGATAAGCGATTGGGGTTCTTATGAAGACAACCAGGCCGCCTTCACCGTTTCAAATGGAAATGGGGTGCTTTTTACCGGCGAAATGGGTCCAACGGCCCAAACCTTCGGAAATCTGTCCTGCGACGACTCACCTCTCGTAGCATGTGAAGGAACTCCCGAGGGAGGAAACCTCGCCATTCTTCCTGCTTCGGGTCCGGCCGGCTCCACCCTTCCTGTGAACTTGGAGGCAGAGGGCTATACCCAAGGATTGGGCGTCACTTACGCATGGGAATACAGCCTGGACGAAGTCGACTGGGAGAGCTTGGCCACCTCAACACCTGAAGGTCAAGAATTGAACTTTATCGGAACACCGGGCGATGTCTTATACGTGAGATTGGCGGTGACGTGCAACTACTCCGCGTCCACGGCATACTCCAATACGGCTACTTTTGAATTTACCGCAGCGGAGGAGTATTGCGAAGTTTCTTACACGAATAGCGGATCCGACCGGTTGAGTGTAATCAATACAGTCGGTGCCATACAAAACATCGATTATTCCGCCACCACCAGACCTGACGGAGGATATGAGGATATGAGCCACATGGTCCTCACAGCGGAAGCGGGTGCTACCTTTACCCTAAACACTACCTATGTCGGTGGATCGAACGCCGTAAAAGTTTGGGTAGACTGGAACAACGACAATTGGTTTGATTCGGAAGAGGTGGTGACTTATGCATGGAACAGCGATGCTTCGAAAACCTTTGAGATAAGCATTCCGAATGAAGTTGCAGACGGATTGTACCGCATGCGCGTGCGCGGTGTGTATGGTTTCACGGAACCCGATGTTCCGGCGTGTGGCAATGCCGCTTGGGGATCGACTGTTGATTTTACCATCGACGTCATCACTCTCGATGCCTGCACCGGCGCCGATGCGGGAACCCCTGTTGAGTCCGCCGTGGAGGTGTGTGCGGAAGAAGGATTTACACTTTCCGTGGAAGGTGGATCTAGTATCGCGGACGGCCTTGTACGCATTTGGCAATCTTCTCCCGCAGGAGAAGACACTTGGACCGACATCGAAGGTGAATCCGATCCCGTTCTTAATGTATCCGAAGGAGTCACCGAAGACACAGACTTCCGCTATGCCGTAACCTGTGGTGATGATTTCGACGCCGCGGAGATTTCCGTAAGTCTGAAATCGGGTATTGCATGTTACTGTACGCCTGAAGGTACCAACAGCGACAGATACATCGACAGCTTCACCGCAACAGGATCGGGTGATCAAAATATTTCCAATACGGAATCGGGTTTCTCACCCGGTGGATATGGAGATTTCAGCGATATGCAGGTTTATGTCGACGCGGGTCTCGATGTTGCCGTGACCGTATCCGCACCCGGAACGATGACTTTCGGATCGAGAATTTGGGTTGATTGGAACAATGACGGCATATTTGCCGAGTCGGAAACGTCTTGGCACACGAGTGCATACTTGAATTTGCATGAAGGTTCTTTTAATGTGCCACCCTCCGCCGCCAACGGCACTTACAGAATGAGAGTGGTTCTCCACTGGTTCAGCCAAACAGGAAGCGTTGATCCCTGTGTGACCGGCTTCTCTTATGGTGAATTCGAAGATTATACTTTGGTAGTCGGTGATGTTGCCGCTGTGCTTCCCTGTGTGGAGCCTACTGATTTGACGGTTTCAAACATTGAATTCGACTCCGCCGACATCAGTTGGATTGCAGCTACAACCGGTGCGGACCCCGCAAACTTTGAATACGCCGTCACTACGGAAAATGAAACACCCGAGTCAGGAAGTCTTGTCGATGTTTCTAACGTTTCTTTGAATGGATTGACTGAAGAAACCACCTACTATGTATGGGTTAGAACTCTTTGCGAAAATGGGGAGACGAGTGACTGGGTATCCACAAGCTTTACTACCCTTATGGATTGCAGCGGTATCACTGCGCCGTTTACGGAAAGCTTTGAAGATGGAATTCCCGATTGCTGGACGGTTATTGACAATGACGGTCAGGGTAGGACATGGACGGCAAACACCGTGTATGCCCGTACCGGAACGCAATCCGTCCGCGTGCAATATGAAAACCTCGCTCATGACGACTGGTTGATTACCCCGCAGTTTACCGTAACGGAAGGAGTTTCCGACTTTGTTTCCTTCTATGCAGCGAAAAACTCCACTTCATGGAATGAGACCTTCTTGGTGATGATTTCCACAACCGGAAAGAATATTTCCGACTTTACGGAAATCTACTCCGGTAGCGCACCAAGCTATTGGGACGAGTTCACTTTCGATATATCGGAGTATGCCGGTCAGGATGTGTATGTTGCGATTGTAGCAACGTCCACTTATGAGTGGTATCTCTATGTGGATGATTTCTCGGTTGGAGCTCAACCCGCTTGTCCGGACATTACCAATTTGACCGTAGACAATGTGACGTACTCTTCCGCTGAAATCAGTTGGAACGGAGGGTCCGGCGATATATATGTAATGACCGAAGGCGGGGAGGCACCCGACGAGGAAACCGTACCCACCTACGAAAATCAAACTTCGCCTTATACGGTTTCTGACCTCACCGATAACACCTCTTACGAAGTATACGTTCGATCAAATTGTGGTGAGGACGGAGTAGGAAACTGGTTGTCCGTTGGATTTACCACCCCGGTCATTCCCCCGTCCAACGACGATTGTTCGGGTGCAATAGCTTTGGAATGCGGCGTTCCCACATCCGGCACGACTATAGGTGCTACGGCATCAGGTATTTCGGCCACTTGTGCCGGTTGGACATCATCCTCCGCATTGGATGTATTCTATTCTTTCGAAGCGGATGGTCAAAGCGACTACACCGTCACTGCTGATCGCTTGGCCTTCGAGGATTTGATATTATTCGTATACTCCGGTTCTTGTGGAGAATTGGAAATCGTGGAGTGTAGTGACAGCGGTAATCCGGAATCGGTGGAATTGACCCAACCCGAGGCTGGAACCTACTATGTGCGAGTGTTTACCTATACCGGTACGGGCAATTTTACAGTTGATGTAACGTGTACTACCAATTTCGACTGCCCCGACCTCGAAGCCAACGTAGGCGACGCTTGCGACGACGGTGACGATACCACCGAAAACGACACAGTGAACAACGACTGTGAGTGCGTAGGAACACCGATGTACGACTGCCCCGAGCTTGAAGCCAACGTAGGCGACGCTTGCGACGACGGTGACGATACCACCGAAAACGACACGGTGACCAACGACTGTGAGTGCG
>Ga0079223_10001916_pt1 | contig 12653 bp, 10 predicted proteins | sample Stecom2011_FD_75072 | JGI IMG/M metagenome (GOLD analysis project Ga0079223, IMG submission 75072) | Agricultural soil microbial communities from Utah to study Nitrogen management - Steer compost 2011 | ecosystem: Environmental > Terrestrial > Soil > Agricultural land | place: USA: Utah...
ATAAATCCACTCTTCCCAAAACCAATCCAAAGAAAGCCCTAGGCTTTCATGAAAAGCGACCAACAAATCCTTGCTATCAACATTACCAAAAGCATGTTTCTCTAAATAGTATTTTACCGCTTTATTAAAAGATTCTCTTCCTATAGTATATTTTAGCATTTGAATTACAAAAGCACCTTTGGGATAAAACCTTGCCGACCCTGCTGTGCTACTAGCGAGAGGCATTAAATCTTTCTTTGAAGCTTTCAAAGCTGCATTGTTATAATTTCTTCGTACCCAATTGTACTCATCAGCACCAAATGCTTCTTTTTGATACATTAAATCAAAATGCGTTGCAAAACTTTCTTGCAACCAGTGATGAGCATCAGAGCGAGCAGTTATCATATCTCCAAACCACTGATGAGCAAGCTCGTGTGCATTTACACGCAAATAATTTCTATCTGGATAGTTTCGCTCATCAATCAAATAAAAATCTCCAAAAATAGTTGCAGTAGTATTTTCCATTGCACCATACATAAAATTTTGCACTGGAATTTGGGAATACTTTGACCAAGGATAGGGCACGCCAATTTCTTTCTCAAAAAAGTCGAACATGCGTTTTGAAAAACGATATGTCGGTTCTACTTGCTCAGGCTGATCTGGATAATAATACAAATCCATTTTTACACCAGATGCCGACTTGCGAGTTTCAATGGCATAGTCGCCAATGGCCAACATGATTAAATAAGTTGGATGTGGGTGAGAGATTTTGTAATGCCATCTTTTTTGTCCACCTTTTATTTTCTTTTCGTTCAACAATTTTCCATTGGATACCAATTTATACTTTTCATCGAAATCGACAATTACCTCAGAAACCACCTTGTCGTTCTTTGTATCGTACATTGGAATCCAGTGGCGGTTATCAACCCCTTGTCCTTGGGTCCATATTTGCTTTCTGCTTCTACCGGTTGGATCATCCCAGCCAATAAAATAAAGTCCTTTTTTTGGTTTCGCAGTATATTTTATTTCTAGCTTATGTTCAGAGTCCCATTCAAGTGATTGATTGAAATACACAATGAGAAACTCTCCTGTATTTTTATACTTTACCTCTTTGCCATCCAAGGATACTTGTTCAAATTCTATTTTTACAGCATCTAGCACAAGCGAGTCAACTTGTTTTTGCAATACTTTAAAAGTATGGGTCACCTCCCCATGAATGTTTTTTTTCTCAGCTTCAAATGAAGCTTTTAAAAGTAAGTGCTGAAAGTCTACTAAATGCTCTCTAGGCACCAAACCTTTATCTGCATAATAGCTTCGTTTTTGAACAACTTGTGGAAAAACTAAAGTTTGAACAATCATCAACAAAGACAAGAGTAAAGTTTTACAATTCATCATGATAAATGGTTTTTACGATTTCTCTTAAATTATACTGCGAACTCATTACTTGACCATACGCTCCTGCTGAACGAATGGCAAAAATATCACCGCGCTCGCTCTCAGGTAAAAGTATGGCTTTTCCAAAACAATCCGAAGACTCGCAAATTGGCCCTACAACATCATACTTTTCTGAAGGCAAGTTATTTCTTTTGGTTAAGTTTTGTATGTGGTGTGAAGATTGGTATAAGGCAGGGCGAATAAGTTCAGTCATGCCTGCATCCAAAATTGCGAAATTGGTTTTTATTCCTTTCTTAATATACAACACTTTGGTAATAAGTGCAGCAGATTGAGCTACCAAAGACCTCCCCAACTCAAAATGTAGTTTTTGTTGGGGCAAGAGTTCAATAAAGTCTTCGAAAACTTTAAAATATGACTTAAAATCTGGAATTGGTTCTTTATCTGGATCCTCATAATTTATACCCAAACCACCGCCAACATTAATGTGTTCTAAAGCAATATTTCTATCGCGAATTTTTTTTTGCAATTCATTTACACGATTACAGAGATTTTTAAAAACAGACATATCTCTAATTTGAGAACCTACGTGAAAATGTAATCCTTTAAGTTCAACATTTTTTAGTCTTGACAGCATCTCAAAAAGTGTACTGAGCTCCCAATAGTTAATGCCAAACTTATTTTCTTCCAGACCAGTTGTTATGTAATGATGTGTATTTGCGTTGATATTTGGGTTTAGTCGAATGGCGATTTTGGCAATTTTATTTTCTGCTTTTGCCAATTCTTCTATTACAGCAAGCTCAGCCAAAGATTCTACATTAAAAGTGAAAATATCATATTTTAATCCCAAACGAATTTCTTCATCTGTTTTTCCTACGCCAGCAAAAGCAATTTGATTTCCACTAAACCCTTGCTTTATGGCCCACTCTATTTCCTTTCCACTCACCGTATCTATATCAAAACCAGCCTCTTTAATCTTTTGTAAAATAGGCGCATTGGCATTGGCTTTCATTGCATAGTGAATGTGATAAGGCAGGCCTTTAATTGCCAGCCTTACAGCTGCTAATGTTGCATCTAACATTCGCAAATCATAGTAATAATAGGGTGTAGCAATCTTTTGCAACTTGGGCAAAAGTTTTTCATCAAAAAAATCCATCAATCAAAGAGCTCGTTTAAGTTAATTAGGGCTTTCTTTTTGTCGGCTGTATTTACCAACAAGGAAATGTTGTGGTCACTCCCTCCATAAGAAATCATGCGTATAGGCACATCTCTAAGTACTTTAAAAACTTTCAAAGCCACACCTTTATCATTTTGAATAAAATCACCAACAACACAAATTATCGACTGCGATTTATCTACTTCTACACTTCCGTATTTCTGTAAATCGCGACAAATCTCATCGAGATAAGTAGTATCATCAATGGTAACAGAAACAGCTACCTCTGAAGTGGTAATCATATCTATTGAAGTTTTATACAGCTCGAAAATTTCAAACACTTTTCGCATAAAACCATGTGCCAGCAGCATCCGCCCTGATTTAATTTTAATAGCACAAATACCATCTTTTGCTGCAATAGCCTTAATTCCAACACCATCAGACTCGGCTGAAATAATTGTACCCTCTGATTCTGGTGAAAGCGTACTTTTTAACCTAACAGGAATGTTGGCATCCTTAGCTGGCAAAACACTTGAGGGATGCAAAATTTTTGCGCCAAAGTAAGCAAGTTCAGCTGCCTCATCAAACGACAAGCATTTGATTGGCTTCGTATTCACAACTGTTCTTGGATCATTGTTGTGCAAACCGTCAATGTCTGTCCATATCTGAACTTCAGCGGCTTTGGCTGCAACTGCAATTAAAGATGCAGAGTAATCACTACCTCCTCTTTTTAGGTTGTCAATTTCACCATATACATTTCGGCAAATAAACCCTTGAGTTATGAATAGGCTGCAATCTTCTTGCTCCTTTAACAAGCGATTTAAATTTTCTTGAATATAAAAATAATCAGGTTCTAAATCTTTATCAATCCGCATAAACTGCAATGCGGGCAACAAATTTGCTTGCACGCCAATTCCCTTCAAGTAAAGATGAAATAATGCTGTGGAAAGTAATTCTCCTTGTGCTAAAACAGCCTTTTCTTCATGAACGGTAAAAGAATCTTGTGTAAATGTCAACAGATAGTTGAAATGTGTATCAACAATTTCATTCCCTATTTCTTTTTCCTCGGTTTTCTCAAACAGTTCATCAACCGTTTTGTGGTATTTCGCACGCAAACCTTCAATCAAATTTGCAGCAAGGCTTCGATTTTGCGAAAACAAATAGTTTGCAATTTCCACCAAGCTATTGGTTGTACCAGCCATGGCAGACAAAACAACAATCTGTCGTTCAGATGGATCAAGCAATTGCGCAATCGACTTAATTCGACTGGCAGACCCTACAGAAGTGCCTCCAAATTTCAATACTTGCATAACTCTATTTTTTTTGTGCCTGCAAAGGTAAAGAAGCTACACTAAATTATGTTAAGTTTAAAGCTGCAATGCAATGCTGAAATATAAGCCACACTTTAATTGTTATTTTTGCTGTTGTTAAAAATAAATTATTTATGCTAAGCCTTCTTAAAAAGGAAATTCAATCTTTTCTTGGCTCTTTGATAGGATACATTGTTATTGTTGTTTTCCTTTCTATTATGGGACTCTTGTTGTGGGTTTTTCCTGGAGAGATGAATGTTCTCGATGGAGAATATGCCAACTTAAATGCTTTGTTTACAATTGCACCTTGGGTATTTATGTTTTTGATTCCCGCTATTACCATGCGACTTTTTGCCGATGAAAGTAAAGCGGGGACTATGGAGTTATTACTTACTAAGCCACTGAGCGATTTGCAAATTATAGCTGCTAAATTTATTGCGGGCTTGCTTTTGGTCATAATTTCTCTTTTACCAACTTTAGTATATTATATTTCAGTTTATTATTTGGGAGCTCCTGTTGGAAATTTAGATCAAGGCGGGTTTTGGGGGTCGTACATTGGTTTAATTTTTCTTGCATCTGCTTTTGTGGGCATTGGACTATTTGCCTCTTCTCTTTCAAACAATCAAGTCATCGCCTTTATCGTAGCAGTATTTTTAAGCTTTTTCTTTTATATCGGCTTTGATTTTATCAGCTCTATTGGCATACTTGGAAAAGTAGATTTACTAATTATGAAATTGGGAATTAACGAGCATTACATTTCAATGAGTAGAGGTGTAATCGACAGCAGAGATGCCATTTACTTTATCAGTTTAATTAGCTTTTTTATATTGCTTACGAAGCTAAAATTAAGTTCGAGAAAATGGTAATGAACAAGACAAAAAGAAAAGATATCACTGGATTCTTGATCAGTTTTCTAATTCTAGTATTACTGAACTTTATAGGCTCATATGTCTTTTTTAGACTGGATTTAACTTCAGAAAAGCGTTATTCTATTTCTGCTCCAACCAAAGAGCTGTTGGAAAACTTAGAGGACGACATCTATGTAAAAGTATATTTACAAGGCAATGACTTGCCATCATCAATGCTCCGACTGCGAAACGAAAGTCGTGAAATGCTAAATGAATTTCGAGCATATGCAGGTGGAAAACTGGATTTTGAATTTATCAATCCTTCGGCAAACCCACAAGAAAAACAAAGAGAACGAATATATAAGAACCTTTATGATAAAGGTTTGCGACCGACAGACATAGAGATTCGTGATGGTGGTAGCATTTCTAAGAAATTAATCTGGCCTGGCGCTTTAATTAGTTATCAAGGCAAAGAAATGCCAGTACAATTGCTAAAAAGTCAGTTTGGTGCACCACCACATCAAGTACTAAGCCAATCTATTGAAAGTTTAGAATACGAACTTGCCTCAACCATCAAAACTATCAGTTCAAAAGACCTGAAACGCATTGCTTTTATAGAGGGACATGCTGAATTAAACCAATTTGAAACAGCTGATATTGTCGGTAGTTTAAGAGATTTTTACGAGGTTTCACGTTTGCCTATAAACGGAAATATTTCAGCACTTTCAAGGCGTTTCCCAGCAAATAAAGACAGTAGTGAATTCCACATTGTCAATAAGTTTGATGCCATCGTAATTGCCGACCCTGACTCTGCTTTTAGTGAAAAAGACAAGTTTATTATAGATCAATATGTAATGTATGGCGGAAAAATTGTTTGGTTAATTGACCAAGTGAGTGCTGATATGGATAGCCTAAAGACAAAAAGAGTAAGTATGGGCATTGCCAAAGCACTAAACCTTGATGATCAGTTTTTTAAGTATGGAGTTCGCCTTAACTACGATCTAATTCAAGATTTGAGAGCAGCACCAATTCCTGTTGTAAGCGGCCAATTTGGAAATCAAGCACAAACCCAACTTTATCCTTGGTTGTTTTATCCACTGCTTAGCTCTAACAACAACCACCCAATCAATAAGAATGTTGATGTGGTGTGGGCGCGTTTTGCGAATAGCATAGATTTAGTTGGTAATGATGACCTTAAAAAAACAATCCTTCTATCTTCTTCCAATCGCACCAAGCTTGTGAAAGCACCAAGTAGGATTAGCTTGAGCATGGTAAGCTTTAACCCCCCAGAGGAACAATTTAATAAATCTGATATCCCTATTGGAGTATTGGTTGAAGGAGAGTTTTCTTCCGTTTTTGAGAACCGGCTCCCACCCAATATATTAGATGCTGGTGAAATCAAATTCAAAGCTAAAAGCCCAAAAACACAGATGGTTTTCTTTTCAGATGGAGATTTGATAAAAAATAGCTATAATCCCAACACTAATGAATATTATGCTTTAGGTTTTGATAGATACACCAAACAACGCTATGGGAATAAAAACCTATTTATGAACACTATGAATTACCTATTGGATGATTCAGGATTAATCTTATCCAACAACAAAAGCTTTAAAATCCGTTTGCTCGACACACAACTCATGGATAACAATCGCTTGATGATTCAATTGACGAATACAGCACTACCAATTTTAATCACTATTCTTTTTGGTTTTACTCTCAACTTTATTCGCAAAAGAAAATATACTGTTAAAAAATGAAAAATATATTCGGATTAGTTTTATTGATTGTCTTGCTTGCCGCTGCTTATTGGATTTATAAAAATGAGGGGTTAACACCGAAAGGCAATTCGGAGGTTTTGAAAGATTTTGCCATAGAAGATACTGCTAAAATTGATAAAATACGCATGAGTCAGCCTAACGGTAAAGAGATATTAATTAGTAGAAGAAACCAAGAAAAATGGATGGTGAACGGCAAAATTAAAGCACGTGAAGACGCCATCAATCTAATCTTAAAAACTATACACGACGTTCAAGTACAATCTGGAGTATCTCAAAAAACCTTTGATGGTGTAGTAAAAAGGTTGGCGACAAGCCACACGAAAGTGGAAATTTATCAAGGTGGACAAAAACCTGAAAAAGTATGGTACATCGGCGACCCCACGCCCAGTAGGTTAGGTGCATACACTTTGTTAGAGAAAAAGGGAAAGATATCTTCAAAACCCTTTGTAACACATATGGTAATGGAAAGGGGATATCTGGGAAGTCGTTTTTTCTTAGACCCAAATTTATGGAGAGATCCACTGATTATGCGGTGCAATCCCAAAGAAATTAAAAGCATAGAAATATGGCACAATGTTGATACTGCTACTGGTTTTAAAATAAAACAATTAGAAAATAATAAGTTTGAAATTAAAGGACACAAAGAAAACGAATGGAAAAGCTACTCAATGGATAAGGCAATTCCATTTTTTAAAGAGTTTAATAAAGTGCATTACGAATACATAGATGCAAAAACTGAACAATCTGAATTAGACTCAATTTACAGTTCTCCATATCGACATAAAATAGAAATTGTACTGCAAGATGGAAAAGAAATTCATATGCGAACTTACTTTATGCCAGTAGCAAAAGGTGCAACTTTAGGTGGTAAGCCAATTAATTATCATCCAGAAAGAATGTATGCATATACTTCAGAACTAGGCAAAGAAAGTCACCCTGTTGTACAAAACTTTACTTTTGACCCTTTAGTCCCTAGTTATGAAGACCTTGAATCATTAACAATTGTTGAAAAGTAAATGATTTAGGGGCTTTATATACCCACTCAAATACTATAAATTTGTTTTACATAATTATTCAATTAACAGAGAAATGAAATTTATCGCATCTAGCTCAGCATTGCTAAAACAACTGCAAAATATTGGTGGTATTTTAAACGCCAACAACTCCTTACCTATTCTCGATCATTTTCTTTTTGAAATTGGAGAAAACACAATGCAGGTAACTGCATCTGATTTAGAAAGCACAATTAGTGCTACCATAGATATTGATTCAAAGGAAAGTGGCACAATTGCAATTCCCGCTAAACTATTGTTGGATATTTTAAAATCGCTGCCAAATCAACCTTTAACATTTACAATAGATAAAGAAAAGTTCATGATTGATATCAATTCCGATAATGGAAAATATCACTTGAGTGGACAAGCCGGAGATGAGTTTCCAAAAACGCCGGAAGTAGAAGCGCCATCAGAAATTAATGTACCAGGCGAACTTTTATATACAGCCATAGAAAAGACAGTCTTTGCCACAGGCAATGATGAGTTAAGGCCCGTAATGTCAGGTGTGTTTTTTCAGTTAAGCCCAGAAGACCTTATTTTTGTTGCTACAGATGCTCACAAATTGGTAAAATATCAACGAACTGATGTTCAAGCATCCAAAGCTTCTGATTTCATTATGCCTAAAAAGCCATTGAATCTCTTAAAAAATATATTAAGCACAGTTGACGATGAAGTGAAAATTGAATTTAACGATACCAACGCTGCTTTTTCATTTGGCAACATTAAGTTGGTATGTCGCTTAATTGATGGAAAATATCCTAATTATGACTCTGTTATTCCTAAAGAAAATCCAAATATATTGACAATTGAACGTCAAACATTACTTAACTCAATAAAACGTGTAAGTATTTTCGCTAGTAAAACAACCAACCAAGTGCGCTTAAAAATGACTGGTAGTGAATTGCAAATCTTTGCAGAAGATTCCGACTTTAACAACGAAGCAAAGGAACGATTGACTTGCCAGTACGATGGAGAGGATATGGCCATTGGTTTTAACTCAAAATTCTTAATTGAGATGTTGAGCAACTTAACAACTGATGAAGTAAACATAGCAATGTCTGACCCAAATCATGCAGGCATTTTAACACCTTCAACAACAGACAATGAAGCAGAAAAAGTATTGATGCTTGTAATGCCTGTAATGCTAAATTCGTAAAATATTAATTCAAATAATTAAGTAAACACCTCTTGTCATTTTTCAAGAGGTGTTTTTTGTTTCTAAGCTAATTGTGATTATAATTTTAAATATTATCGATTTAAGTTCAACTACCTAATCGAATGTAACTTTCAGATATTACTAATGAAAAAAGAAGATATAAACCTACTCAAAGACTTGTGTAAAGTACATGCACCTTCCGGCAGTGAATCGAAGATGAAGTCATTCCTACTATCTCACATAGAAAAAGTTATGGCCCAGTGGAAAATAAAACCAGATATTATTGCTGGAGATGATTTTCAAGACTGTTTAATATTGGTATTTGGAAAACCTAGAACAGCGGTATTTGCACATATGGATAACGTTGGCTATACAGTTGGCTACAACAATCAATTGATTAAAATTGGCGGACCAAAAGCCAAAGAAGGTACTGAACTATACGGAAACGACAGTAAAGGAGAGGTAAACGGCACTTTAAATTATAGCATAAAAGAAGAATCTGACGATGTAAAGCAATTGACAATTACTTTGGATAGTAATAGAACAATAGATCGTGGCACTCCATTAAGTTACAAGCCAAAGTTTAAGGAAGATGGCGATTATATTGAAAGCAATTACTTAGACAATCGGCTAGGAATTCTCAATGCTTTAAAGTTGGCAGAAACTTTAGAAAATGGAGCAATTGTCTTTTCCGCTTGGGAAGAAGTTGGAGGTGGAAGTGTAGGTTTTTTAGCAAAGTATCTTTATGAAAAATTACAGATTAAACAAGCCTTAATTTCTGATATTACATGGGTAACTGAAGGAGTAAAGCATGGAAAAGGAGTTGCAATTTCTATGAGAGATTCTGGAATCCCCAGAAGGTCGTACATAGAAAAAATAATTTCCATTGCCGAAAGATCGAAGATTGATTTCCAATTAGAAGTTGAAAGTGCTGGAGGAAGTGACGGAAATGCGATACAAAGGTCTCCATACCCTATTGACTGGTGTTTTATTGGTGCACCAGAGGATAATGTACATATGCCAAATGAAAGAGTATATAAATATGATTTTAAATGCATGACATTGCTTTACAGTGAATTGATGCGAGAGTTATAAAATGAACAAGGAAGGAAAAGTAGTTGAAAAAGACAAAAGGCAGACTGCGTTTAAAGCTCCCCCAAAACACGATACAGAGCAGCTAATAAACTATGTTATACTATTCTACTTCATTATTTTTATTGGGCTTATCCAAATTTTTAAGCAATTAGACTTAACTATATTTCACTTTTTCCGGCTTCTGATAATTATGATTGGAGTTGCTTTTTTTATTCCTATCAGCTTATACCGCAAAAGATGGCGATTGAGTTATTATTTATACACCATATTTAATATTATATTCTCTGGTCCGCTTTTGTTACTTTTTATATTTATTTTAAACATTAGCTTCACTTCTAAACCCTATATAGAAGAACACAAAATTATAAGGATGGAAGCCTCACCAGCAAAAAATCACACCATGATCATATTAGAAAACAACCAATACGAAGACAAAAGTTATCTCAGAAAAGTATCTAAAGATGACAACATTGGGTTCTTAAGTAGAGCAAAAAAGCTAAAAATAGAATTCTCAGATGGGCTTTTTGGAATACGTATTATAAAAGAGAGAAAAGTAGAATAAGTAGTTGCTCGTTTTCACAAATTCTTAATTCAATTATTTGCTTTTACTGAAAGTTTTATAATTCCCTAAATACCTCCCACATATTGAGTGATTGTGCAATTAGCTCATCCACCCTTTCTTTTCAAAAATAATTCTAATGAGTGAAGCTTCATATCCCTTTGAAAGAAAATATCGATAATGCTTTGCAACTTCTTCTCTTTTTAAATTTTCAGATACAATCCTTTTATCTACTAGGTATCTTAAATTTCTCAAATAACTTTCGTCAGGAACTACAGCTAACGATTCTTCAATAGTATTAGTCGATATCCCTTTTGCACGAAGTCCTTCTATAATTTTATATTTCCCCCATCTTTTTATTCTCAATTTCCCCCGAACATAGCTTTCTACAAATCGTCTTTCATTGTAAAAATTCTCTTCTTCGAGCAATTCTATCAATTTGATAATCTCATTAGATCCAGCCCCTAAGCTTATTGCTTTTTGTTTAATTTCTAAACTACTTCGCTCTTGATAACTGCAGTATTTCATCAGCTTAGAAAGAACTTCTTCAAAAGAGTATTGTTTATCGTGCTTCATCTTGGTGATGATGTTATTTTTGTACGAAAATAAGAGGACTAAACAATTTGAAGAATAAAAAAGCACTTTATTTATTACTTATCGCCAATGCTATTTCACAATTTGCGCAAGGGATAAGTATGTTGGCCATTCCATGGTATTTTGCCAGCCGTTTAAATGCAACATCAACCTTTTCGTTAATTTATGCTGGAGCTACTTTTATTTCAATATTTTGGGGTTTGTACGCCGGCACTTTAATCGATCGTTTCCCGAGAAAAAATATCTTTCTTGGTATTTGCATGAGTAGTGCAGTTGCAATGTTCTCTATATCTTCAATTGGACTTATCACTGGAGATATTCCGATGTTTTGGATTGCTTTTGCCTTTTGCTTTACCTTGCTTAACTTTAACATACACTACCCTACACTTTATGCTTTCGGCCAAGAGATTACTGAACGTCATCAATACAGAAAGACCAATTCTCTACTAGAAGTAATGGGGCAAGCCATTAATGTACTTTCAGGCGGTATGGCAGTATTACTTATTGAAGGCATTAATACAAATATTGCGGGCTTTTCAATTGATATTGAGCCTTGGTCTATTCAAAAAATATTTTTTATGGATGGAGCATCTTATCTTCTCGCTATGATAATCATTGCATTTATCAAATACACACCAACTGTTGAAAAAAAAATATCAAAAGCTCCAATATTAGATCGACTAAAAGAAGGCTTTACATACTTAAAGCAAAATCCGCTAATTTTTTACTTCGGAAATTTCTCTTATACCGTTTTTATATTTGTTTTGATTGCCAACCATGTTTTATGGCCAACCTATATAGATCAACATTTAGGAGCTTCAGGAGATACCTACGCAACAACAAGAATATTTTATGCCATTGGAGCGCTGTTTGCAGGCTTTTTTATCAGTAAAATTTTTCGACAAAAAAGTACAATCTATTCTATAATCTCTTTGATGACTATTGCCTTAATCTCATTCTTAGTTCTTGCCATAACACAAGATGTACAGCTATTGTTAATTTTCTCATTGGGCTTAGGTGTTGCCAATGCTGGAATTCGAATTCAACGCATTACTTATATGTTCAACCACATTCCAAATCACGTTATCGGAAGAACAAACAGTGTATTTCAAAGTATCAACGTTTTTCTAAGAGCAATTTTTTTACTGTTATTTTCACTTACCTTTTTTAGTGTGGGTTCAAACATCATTTGGACTTTTGCCATTGCCGCAGCGGCCATACTGGTTTCTCTTTTCCCCTTGATTATTCACTACAAAAGCTTAAAGGAGTTAAAATCAGAAATGGATTAACTCAGCTCATTTAGACCTTTTAAAAACAACGGTTTGACCAATACGGTAAAAATTATCAAAATACAAATTAATGTTCAATTGCCTCTTTTAGTAGCCCAATGCTAAATACATGGAACAGAATTGCTTATTACAATCCAACTATAGACATCAATCTATAGTTCAGACACATAACCCTATATTGCAAGTTCTTTTAAAGTTACTTTAAATTAATCTCCTCACCATTTCCATCAGTAAAGCGATATTGTAAAAAAGAATAAGCCGCTGAAGGCTTCACAGCAATCCACTTTTTATATTTAAAAAACCACTTTAACTGTATTGAATAGAAACCCTTAGTAAGAAAAGCTTCAACAAATGGGTGAGTTATTAAAGTAAGGTGCTTTTGATTTTGCTGCTCAATAATATAACGCAAGTTATTTTGAATTTCATCAATCAACAAAAT
>Ga0079223_10001917_pt1 | contig 12648 bp, 8 predicted proteins | sample Stecom2011_FD_75072 | JGI IMG/M metagenome (GOLD analysis project Ga0079223, IMG submission 75072) | Agricultural soil microbial communities from Utah to study Nitrogen management - Steer compost 2011 | ecosystem: Environmental > Terrestrial > Soil > Agricultural land | place: USA: Utah...
AACTTTTTAAATTCTTCAAATTTAGGCCGTGTGCCCAAAATGTGCCCAAACTTGTGCCCAGCACAAACTCAAAATCGTTCAAAAAACAAACAGAATGACTACGATCTTTTTGTGGAGCCTGATTTGTGGTCATTACGACACCAACCGCGAATTATTCGTAGTCAATGACTACAACCCTAAATTTGGGCACGCTGGGCACAACAGACTTTCTTTAAAAACAATCGCTTAGCTTATTTTGACTAAAAATACTGGGCACAAATTGTATCAGTATGGGCGCAGACTATTGGGTTTATGCTGGAAATAAGTAGAAAATAAACGACTACAACCCTAATTCTAATTGTGTTTTTTGGTTCTACATATGAATTGTAATTAATTCAAACGATGAAAATTATATTCATTGTGCCTGTTGACAGAAGTTGGCGCGCAGCTATATTTGTAGATATAAATCGACATTCAAGAGGTTTGTATGTACATGAATCATCCAGTAATGACTGAGAACGTTGTATCGAGCAGAAACCAAAAAATTGCCATGTGGCTTATTGAGCAATTTGAAATTCGTCAGGGCTATGGTTTGGCATATTATTTGAAAATGCCCATTTGTAACGACAATTACTCAGCGGTGTGCCTGTGGGTGCAATACCACTCATTGTTACAACCAAAACAGTTTTATACTCTGGGAGAGTTAAGGCAGGGGTTTGCTAAGCTTTTGCCAATGGAAAAGTATTGGCGTTAGTCTTAGGAGCAGGCAATGGAAGCTATTTATTATGCAATATTTTTTATTTTTGTGTTTTTTAGCATAGTGGCCTTTGGGGCATTGTGGTTGCATAAATGATAACCTCAAAAACAGAGACTACTCATCCACTTTAATGTCAATGCTTAATTTACCCTGCGCATCAGCAGTGTTTATATCGAATAAATGGCCTGAGCCCTCCGCTTCATGGCCACTTTCATCTACATAAACTTCTGCTTCTAAGACAAGCTTGCCGTTAATAGTAAACTGAATATTAAGATTTTTGCGCTTAAAGGGAGTAAGCACTTTTTCAATAGTTTCTGTATCTTGGCTTATGGGTTGAATGTAGATGTCAGCTTCAGATTCGGTGCCTTGAACCTTGCGTATATCCACCATGAATCCTACCGATGGAAACACAATAGGGTGGTCGAACCAGTTGCCTAGCGATGTTCCAGCTGCAGCCATTAGTGTAGTTGAAGCAAAATCAGTGAATCGGCTAGGGAAGTTTACGATATTATTTTTGGTGCTATCGGCTTTAGCCAATAAATGTTCCACTTCTTGCATCAAACTATCTAGCCCATCACGCTCTATTTCAGAATTAACTTCGTCCCAAATCTCTTGGGCAAGTTGTTTTTCGCGTAAAGCTTTAATGGCCTTAGTGAGGTCTGTTGTTTTCATACTATTGCTCCGCCAAGTGTTGCAAGTTGTGTAATGATTTCAACTTGATGATTGGCATCATTCAGTTTTATTCCTTGAGGAGAAGTGCATTCATCCACTTTGGCAATAAAACGATTAAAATCTTGAGTTGGGTTGGAATTATCAAACCCCAGTGTTTCGGCTAGCGCTTTAAGTGGCAGATCATATTCTTGCCGCCAAAAAGCTTCTTTAAGGAAGCTGGCACGAGCAATATTTTTAATCGACAATAAAGCGCCATCTAAGCAGCCTTTAATAATCTCTAGTACTTGGTTGGCTGCTACTGCTGTCTCTGCTTCAACTGAATTACCAGAAATAAATGCAGCATGCTCATCAATATCTTCCGCAGTTGCCAATCTTTGATAGCGTTCGTTATGTGCTGACTGTTCATTTTCATCGAGTCGTTTAATTATGTTGTTGCGCAGAAGATAATCTATATGGCATCTCTTAACTGTTTTCCTAATGTAAGAGACTGCCATATTTCGCTGATCTTCATTGTCTAAACTAAAATTTTCAAATGCATCAGCGCGATAGAGCTTCAATAAAACTTCCTGTTGAATATCATCCTTATAATGCGTATCTATCGCGACTTCTCTAGCGACACACTTTTTTATAATGCCGAAATATGGAGCGATTACTGCACTATCGGTCATAAACATTCCTAACTTAACAAAGCACTAAAGTAGTACCTGTGCATGATAGGGTAATTTGTGTTTAATAACCAAGCTCGCTATAAGTTTTGTAGCCCGATACCCATGAACGGGTGCCTTGGCTGTGTAAACCTAAAATTTGGCAAACTATGGCATATATTTTTGGTGGGAATCCACCCTTAAACTTCCAGGATGAATTGTCATTTTCCATGTAAACGACACCCGCAATATGCTTATATTTTGAGCCTAATCTGTTTTTGGTGATGTAGTGAGATAGCTCTCCACTGTGGGAAAAGTTTTGATCCTTAATTTCTTCAACAAGCTCATACAGCTCTTCAAGCTCAGCTATTGAAAAGCGGTTGGTTGATAGGTTGTGCTTTTTTGCGAATGCATGAATTTCATAATTACTAGCCATAAATCACCTCGTTGTTTAGGTTGTTCATGACTGAAGACGGAGTAGTTAATAGAGAATTAACAAAATAAATAAAATTTTTTTAAGTTGGGCTGAGTTACATATTTGAAAGCCTAGATGGCATGTATTAAATTGAGAGCCAACTAATAACAAAGCATGAGATGTGCAGTGGTTTTTATACTAACAAGCAGTAAGGAAATTCTTGAAGTAAAAGTAAGGCCACAGGAACCAAGGAAGAATGATCCTGCAGTATCAGCGAGCCTCGTGCTTAAGCTTAAGTCACAAATAGCCAACGAAGTATTCTTAGAACAAAACAATTTTGTCACTAAAGCTGCAGAGGCTTTTTATTCATCTATAAATAAGCTTGATAAACGCACTAGGTTTAAAGCTTCTGTCAATTTAATTAACCAAAGCGGACAAAGTATTAATTTGGCCCAAGGCAGTTCAAGCTCAGGGCTTGGCTATGCTTTGGCCTTATTTGAAGCATTCTGGTTACAAAGTCTGAAAAAAGAAAAAGGCTTTGCTGACGAGGTGTTTGCTACAGGTGAGGTATTAAGCAATGGCGAGATACGCCCTGTTGATTTTGCTGACGAAAAAGCTAAAGCCATTATTCCTTTTTGTAAACAACACTCCATCGCGAATTTTTATCTTTGCCTTCCAAAGAACTGCAAGCTTACAGAAAATATTGAAGCAGACATCACTCAAGCCGGCGGCACGGTTATTTATGCTTCTCGTCTACAAGAGGCATTGGCTGCGCTGTTAGGGCAACACTATGATGGCGATCCTCTAGGGCGTTGGGAACCATTTAAAGGCTTTGCCAGTTTTGAGTACGAAGACTCCTTACGCTTTTTTGGCCGTGAAGTAGATATATATAAGCTAGCAGATGACTTTGAGCATTGTGATGGTGTGTTGGTCGTTTCAGGCGCATCTGGTGCAGGAAAATCCTCCCTTGTTAATGCGGGCCTGATTCCCTACTTAGAAAAACAAAAAGAGAGTTTTTCTTGGAGTGTCACGACACCAAAGGAATTGCCTTTTAACAACGTTTCTTCTGTTCTATCTAGTATTGATTTGGACTGTAGCCTTTGCTTGCTACACCTAGATCAGGTAGAAGAACTGCTTTTTTACCCTAATAGGAAATTAGCGGTTAAAGCGTTAACTGAGATACTCAGCCTTGCAAGTCGCCATAAAAATTTAAAGCTGATTCTTACGGTAAAAAGCGAAAATTTAGCCAGCTTATTGGACTTAGGAGAATTTAATAATCCGGTTGTAAGTCATGTTACCAACCAATTACCAGTAAGTAGCTGGGAAGAAATCATTGTTAAACAAGCACACTTCTCAGGCATTGAATTAGAAAACGGACTGCTAGATCAATTAGTTGCTGATGTTATGCAACTTTCTAACGGTTTGCCCATTTTAGAGTTTGTATTGCAGCAGCTTTATTTAAGTCTTGAATCGGACAGCATCTCCGGCAAGCTTTTACAAACTAAACACTATAATGAGATGGGTGGGTTGCACGGTGCCATCGCTACACAAGGAGAGCAAGTACTACTGGCCAATAAAGTTCAACCAACAGCACTTAACCAGCTTTTTGCATTATTTGTTGGTTTAACAAATCACAATACGCCTTATGCGGAGTTGGCACAGATTGGATGCCAAGGTGAACTACCCCAGGAACTTTGGCCGTTAATTGACATTCTGGCGAATAAAGGCCTTATTTTTAAGTATAAAATCAACGACCAAACCTATTGCAAATTTGCCTACGACTCTTTGTTTGAAAACTGGCCACTCATAAAGAATTGGATAGCTGAGCACACAGATTTTCTTAAATGGAAACAGCTAATTGCAGCTAATTATCATGAATGGCAGAAACATGAAAGTGAAAGCCGATATCACTATTTAATCAACAATAAAAAGTTATTGAGGGAAGGCACACGCTATTTTGAAAAAGGGTTAATAGCTTCCTCAAAGATGAAGGTTTACCTAAAAGAATCTAGGCAACAACGCGGTTATATAAAGATTGTGCTTGCAGCATCAATACTGTTTCTAGGGATTGTTGTTGCGTCAATGATTCCAAGTTTTAGCTATGACCCTCCAAGCATTGAGATCAATACGTTAACTTGCGAAACAGGCAGTCAAATTACGGAGGGAATACCGGATTTAGTTATTTATACTTCCAATTTTGGGCAAGCATTTGAATTGAATAAACAGCTTTGCCAAGGGGAGTCACAAGCTGCCCAAGAAGTACGCGAAAACTATCGAAGAATAAAATTTCATTGGCAAACAACAGATGGCTATGCACCAGGAAAACTGTTCTCGGGAGAAATTGCTGTTATGCCATCTGCACAAACAAGTTTAGATGTGGGCGCAATTATTAAAAACAAAAGCCTTTATACACCTATTGCTAAGAACCAGGATTATTATTCTTGCTTCATCACCTCCAATAAAAATCCTGTTCCCGAGTTAAGTACAAGCTATTTGGCAGGTAAGAAGATTGGATTGATAAACAAATACTACAGCCAATCAGGTTATCAAACACCCTATTTGGAGCTGCTTGGCCATGGTGTGTCTCCAGAGCAAATTACTTATTATTCAAATCACACAGAATTAAGAGAGGCAGTAAAGGACTTAGAAATAGACATCGCAGGAAGCTACTGCCCTGAGTCAAAGGAAGAATTTAACTTCATCCATATGGGAGAAAAGGAGGAAGGTTTTTCGTGGTATATCGCCAATAACGTGAAAGTGAAGGAGCTTAAATGCTTCTTTCAAGATTTTTTACTGGAGAGGGCAAAGAGTACTAAAGGGTATTTTAGCAATATTCAAATGATCAATATGGACGAATGCCAATGAGCATATTCAGTAATATCCTTTCTGTTGTTGGCAAATCCAAATTACTAATACTGGTAGCAGCTTTAATTTTAGTGGTTAGCATTTCGCAACATCTACTTGATGTGCGTATGAAGGAAAACATCAGTAAGCAAATCGAGCGTGATACAGACTCTAGGTGGTACAGTACAACCCAGGCTGTGGCAAACAAAACTGCATTAAAATCGTACATGGGTAGTTTTAATTGGGCCTTTAGCTCAGCCTCCATCGAGTCGAGCAATCCTCTGCAATTGTTTAAAGTAAATAGTGTGCGTCTGTGCAGTTTAGATGGCGTGGCGTTAACTAAAAAAATGAAAAACGATAAAGGTGAAGATGTAGAGCAGGTTGTTACCTATTGTCAGCAGCCTCGTATAATCACTACCGCTTTTGTTGCTAAGCAAGAAAGAACAGTAGAATTTATATACGAAAGAAAATTAAACAAACCGGTAGCTGCCATGCTTTTGGCCTTGCTGGTGGTTATTATGAAACTCACAAAAGTTAGAAAAATATCTATATAAATCAATTGGATAGAAAAAATAATAAAAAATTTAAAATTTTTGTTAATTCTGGTGTCATGTCACCGTCTTTGTAATTGAACCCAACAAAATTAGGAATTCAATTATGAACAATCTAACTAACCCAAACGCTCTTACACTTTCAGATTACGCAGTAACTCCAACACGTCATGCCGAAATCAGAATGCAGCAACGCTGCATTAAAGAATCTTGGTTGGCGCTTATCTTAGAGTTCGGTAAACGCTGCTACCAAAATGGAAAAAAAAGCTGCAGTATTTTTTTAGATAAAAAAGGGATAAAAAAGCTTAAAGAGGCTTTTGGTGATTTGGTTGATGTTAATAAGATCAGAAATATTTATATTATTATTTCTAACGATAATGTCTTAGTCACATGCGCATATCGTGGTTAATAAAAGATAAATTTTTTGAATTATATTTTTTAATTTATAAAGAGAAGAAAAATGAGCAATATCTTTAATAACAACCAAGCAGTACAAGAATTAATCAGTATCTCAGCTAATAACATTTTAGAAAAAATTCGCCCGCTACGTCAGGGAATAAACAAAGAATTAACGGCGCAACGTCTGATTTGGGAGCTGGTACAAAATGCCAAGGACAATGTTGTTAAGTCAAATGCCAAGCATGAGAAATTTTCTATTGAAATTAATTTAACACAATCGGTGTTTGAGTTTACTCATAACTATGGATATTTCTCTAGCGATGACTTAAGAAACTTGATAAGACGTACCTCTTCGAAAAACCAGCTAGATAATAAGCAGGAATTAAGTATTACTGGTCGTTTCGGTACCGGGTTTATGACGACTCACTTATTATCTGAAATGGTTAATATTAATGGTGTTTATAATGATGAAAGCACTCATTCATTTAAAGAGTTTGAGTTTCTATTAGATAGAACAGGGAAGGACCATAGCGAAATGGCTGCTTGCGTTGAGCGTAGCATGAATGCAGTTGAACAGAGCATTCAAACGTCTAACCTAGTTAGTCTAGGCCAAGAATTTTTTTCAACAAAATTTTCTTATAAGTTAAATAGTGAAGGTTACGCATTAGCAAAAAAAGCTATTGAAGGATTAGAGAATACGATCGCCTATTCATTAATAGCTCATCAAAATGTAAAGGAAATTATTTGTAATACAGAGATCAAAAAGCTGCATTATCGTCTGGAGCACTTTGAAACAATACACGGCGATAACGTTGCTATAGATGTCTTTAAATTGCTCATAGTTGGCAGTGGTGAAATAAAATACTATGCAACGATAAAGGAAGAAAACACCAGTATTTCATTTCCAATTGATATTAAAAATTGCCATTACTATCTGTTACCTATTGAAGATAGTACTCCAAAAATTTATCTAGACTTTGCTTTAATAGGAACGGAGGGGTTCCAACTACCTTTTGTCGTTAACAGTTCTGACTTTGAACCTGCAGAAGCACGTGATGGTATTTCATTAAGCAGCTCTGATGATCCTGAAACTCAAAGAAATGTAATAGCATTTGGTTTAGCAATTAATCTGTTCAAGAAGTTTATTGATTATATTGAAGATCAAGATAACTGGCACAATCTGTTCCACAGCGTTCAATTTAATGCGCCTAAAAATAAAGATTGGGTTGATACTCTTTGGTTTAACCGCTTCTTTAAGTCACCTTGTTATGAATACCTGAGAACTAAAAACATTATTGAAACAGAAAATCGTGGTCGCTTAGCACTAAATGATGAACTTGATGCTGGGCAAGAGTTGGTTTTTCCATACGCTAAAAGCTTTGATGACAGGGAGCGCTTATGGGAGCTCTACAATATTAGAGAGCAATTCGCAGTCCCAGCGTCAGAATACAAGCATGATTGGCAAGGTGCTGAAGATTTTCACAAGAGCAAGAGAACATTAGCTGACCTTGTTGAGTGGGTAGAAGATAAAGGCAATATTGAAGCTTTATCTGAAGCACTGAATAAAAGTAGAGAAGAAACCTTCCATTGGCTAAATAGCGTGCTTGAAATGGTGGCAGAAGACGATGCATTGCTGAGCCAAGTATTACGTGGGCAGATAGAAATAATGCCAAACCAGGATGGAGATTTTGTAGGTCTTGGTGAGTTATCCATCGATTCTGGCATCAATAAAAGCTTAAAAGAAGCCATGCAGATGCTAGGAAATAATTGGAAAGCCAAGCTACTGCATAAAGATATTACACCCTTGGAAGAGTTCGATTTTGGCTCAAAAGATCAAGATGACATTATTGAAGCTTTAAATGATGAATTAAATGTTGAATTGTTTAATGAAGATAAGCTGAAAGCTGCTTGTTATCTGGCTTCTTTAATGCCTGAGTCATCCTATCCTGAAATAGATAAAAGAAAAGCTGTTTATAGCTTTTGTAAGCGCATATTGAAAAGCAGCATAGCTGAGCAGGAATCAACCAATATTGTAGATCCGAGAACCTGGGAGCAGGCAGATAAGATTTTATTAAAGTATGTGACAGTGTTGGTTGCAGACTGTGGAAATGTAGATAACTTCGCAGAGCAGTTTGATTTTAATTCACCAGAATTGGCGCTTTCATGGCTGGTAGAGTTTATTGAATTCTTATCTGAAAACGGGTTCGGCAATCTTTTACAGCTTAAAAGTAATCCAGTTTTGCCAAATCAAAATGGAGTTTTTGTAGCAAAAGATGATTTGCTACAGGATAGCACCGATAGCAACTGCGATTCAGAAGAGCTTAAAAATATTAGTGCTCTGCTAGGGTATGATTTCAGAGAAGAGCTGCTAGAACAAAGAATTCATATCGAGTTTCCTGAGAAACAACAAATATATACGCAAAATATAGCGAATCGAATCGAAGAAAATATAAAAGAGGTCGTTCATAGCTTTGATGAACGAGATGAACAAACCGTTGATATTTGTCGTCGATTGTTTATTTGGATGGATAAATATCAGGCACAGGCTGAAAAGTATTTTCATTCATTGTATGAAACGAAGCATCGCTTAATCCCAGATGATGAAATTATAAAAATTCTAGACAAAGCAAGTAAAGCAGAAGAAATTGAGCGTAAAGCTGGGATGTCTTTAGAGCAATTATTGGAGTTGGCTGTTAGCCATTCAAATACTTCTATGACCTCTGAATCTGATAATGAAACAGTATCTGAACATATCGCTTATGATGATGATTTCTTGCATGAACAGTCGCTTACAACATCAGAGAAAACAAGAGCAGCAATTAATGATGAAGCTAAAGCACTTGTTTTAAATCGACTTGAACGCGCCGGTTACCAGGTTCCAGATAATATTGAAATCTCTTACACCATTGTTGACGGCATAACTGATTTTCAAGGGAAAAGCATAAAGTTAGTTATCAAAAGTGCTCAAAATGGCTTTATTTATTTCACGCCTCGAGAGTGGATTGCTCTTACAGAGCCCAATACACAACTCTTTGTCGTAACAAGTGGTAATAAGATACACAGCTTGACAATTGATGAGCTTGAAACAAGTAATGAGAATTTCCGCATCAACTTGAATACTGAGTCTTTCTCCACAGCAAATCTAAAAGCCTTTGCTGGTTTCTTTAAAGGGCTAAGAAATACTCAATTTGTATTTAAGGCGCCAGGAAGTGCGGTTGATGACATTCTTGACTTTGGTTTGAATAAGAAAAATCTAACAGTAAGTCAGCTAACTGAAGATGACAAAATGGCATTGTTGTAATGATTATTTCAAGAACGAAACACTGCAAATTTTTAAGTGAAGAGCTTGAAGTTCAAGTCGGGAGCTTCAAGCGCAAAATGAACGCAGATGCATTATTTAAGCTTGAAGAGGATAACGAGCTATTTATTGCTCAGTTAGTAGCTTTTAAAAATAGTGAAATGATTCTACGGTTTGCTACCAAAAGAGGCCTTCCCAGAGTAAATGAGCATTTACATTGTTTCTTGGTGCCAAAGCACCTGCGTAATTACAAAGAATGGAAAGGCCTTTCGTTAGGGAGTTTGTATAAAGAGCGTATAACCGCCACAGAGGTAAGCTGTAAATGGCAGCAATTAGACTCAAATAATGAATTTTCTATAGCCGGATTTCATGGCATGAGCCTTGAGTTTATAGCTGATCTACAAGATGCGGTGGGTGTTTTACTATTTTTAGGACCGACGGTCCCACCAACTGAATACCTAAGTGCTCTTCACAAAATTTGCTTAAATAATAATAGTGCTGGGGTAAGTAGAACTCTAGATTATGATTTTCAGCCACATATTTGGGAAGTTAAGGCGCTTGGTGGCCCAACGATAACCGAGCAAGCAATTGAGCATCTGAAAGAAAAAAATAGTACCGAGATGGTTATCTGCCAAGGCCCGCCAGGCACTGGAAAAACCTTTTTGATTGCCGAGATATGCGCAGCACTTTGTGAACAAGGTGCGAGTGTTCTTGTAACTGCACTAACAAACAAAGCATTAATGGAGCTGGCTGAAAAGCCAGCACTTCAAAAAATGCTTAAAAATAAAAGAGTTTTTAAAACCAACTTAACCTCTGAAGAAAGCAAAAGATTGCCAAATCTTGAGCCTACTTCAGAAATAATTCCTCTTTCAGGCAGCTTAATCCTTAGTACCTTTTTTAAGTCATGTACGGCAGCAGCCGAATACAAAACAACAAATCAATTTGATTATGTAATTGTTGATGAGGCAAGCCAGGCGTTTCTATCAACCATTGCGGCGACACAAATATTGTCCAATAAGGTGTTATTAGTTGGTGACACCAACCAGCTACCACCAATTGTTGAGTTGGGTGACGATCACGTTAATCATAATGCATATCGACCCTTGATTAATGGATTGGAAACATTGAGCTCTAACAGCACTGCGGAAACTTATCAGCTTGTAGACACCTACCGTTTAACTGAAAGGGCTGCTGCATATACAGGGTTATTTTATAAAGCGGGGTTGTTTTCAAAAAGTGATAAGAGCGTTAGGTTGTATTATCCAGGCTTGCAGCAAGAATACTCACAACTATTTCATTACCAAGGTGGGCCAACCTTAATAAAAACAGCTATGCCTGCTAACGACTTTGCGCCTAAAATTATTTTGGATTTTATTGCTGAGCTAATAAAACAACTGTTAAAAGATAGCGATAAACTTCAAATCGCTGTGTTAGCGCATTCTGTTAAAACCGTGAAGGCGATACAGCAAAAAATGCTTCGAGAAGTTGGTAGCAAAAAAAATCTGCTGGTAGAGACAGTATCAAGAGTTCAGGGTTTGACTACAGATATTACCATCTACTTTGTGCCTAATACGCGAACTTACTACTCATTAGAAAAACGGCATTTTAATGTAGCGACTAGCCGTTCAAAAAGGCACACGCTTATTATTGCCGATGAAAAGATTTTAGCCATGCCAAATCTAGATTTGGCAGTTCAAAATTATTTGCAAAAGCTTAATAATGAATTCTCATTCAAACTATAACTTAGGATAACAATGGCACAATTCTTACGTCTTATCCTTGCTAGTATTGGCACGCTAGCATTCTGTGTATTGGCTTATTACCTAGTCAGATATTCTAATAATTTAGAAGTCAGCTTTCTTATCATGGTGTGCTGGCTAGGCTTTACTCTTGCTTTATTTGTCATAAAGAAAAACAAGCGCTATTTAGACCTAATCTATGTAAAAGAAGAATCACCATGGGCAAGCAGGCTAAGTGGTGGCTGGATAATGTTCAGCTTAAGAACTTTGGTGGCCTTGCCTATGGCAGTTTTATTTTTACTGTCAGTAAGTGTTGGGTTGTCACCAGATCAATGGGTAATGACGGCGATTCTAATCTTTGGTTGGGTGCTTGTTTTCTATTTGGTAAATCGTTGGGCAACCAAGCATATTAAAGATCAGGCTCAACAATATTTTTCAGCAAAAATATCTCAATTAATATTGGCTATCATTTCAATTATTATCTTCGCTAGCTATTCATTCTATACCACCGAACTACCAGAATTATCAGGCTTTAGCGTAGATGAAGCTTATTGGTATGGCAGTAAGTTAATCTCCGAACGGCCACCTGTTCGCAGTGACATTGTGCTTGTTTGCCTTACTTTTGCATCTGGTATTAATCATGTTTTTTTGTGGTTTATCGAGAGCTTAACTCAACTGGAAATTAATGGTTGGGTGAACATTGTTATTTGGTTAGTTTATGCCTTTAAATCTGCACTCTTTGCTATTCCGCTTTTTTGGTTATTAAGATCGATCACACTTTTACAATCTACAGAAAAGATCTTAACGGTAAAGCTAGTTAAAAATAGCGCTTATGCCTTTGCTTTTATCTTCGTAAGCTTATCTATAAGTATCAGCTTTATCGCCCCTCAAGTAACACATCTTTGGCAAGAAACACGCTGCATCGCTTTGGATAATGAAGATGTTTGTTATGTTGTCACATCCAGTGAATTACAAAATGCCATAGATAAAGCAGCTAAAAAGCTTACGCCGGCGCAAACTAAAGTTGCGCAACAAATGGCTGATGAAAGCACTGAAAACTTAAAAAAATTATTTGCTCAGGCGAATGATAAGGTCGATGAATACATGGAATGGCACTACAGTCTTACAGGGAAAACGGTATTGATCTTTAGTGATGCTTCAAAAGAGTTAGATGAGCGGTTGTTTAATAGCCAAGGACTGAAAGCCTCATATAAAGCACTTACAGGGTGTAATCCCCCCTCAAAACCACGGAGGCTATTTGTAGAAAATTCCATTAATATAAACTCAAGGAGTTTTCTATGCGTAAATCAAAATTCACTGATAGCCAGATATTGGCGATCATCAAACAAA
>Ga0079223_10001918_pt1 | contig 12645 bp, 8 predicted proteins | sample Stecom2011_FD_75072 | JGI IMG/M metagenome (GOLD analysis project Ga0079223, IMG submission 75072) | Agricultural soil microbial communities from Utah to study Nitrogen management - Steer compost 2011 | ecosystem: Environmental > Terrestrial > Soil > Agricultural land | place: USA: Utah...
CAGCAAGTAGTTTTTCCAGAAGTTCTTTTGAAAAATGTACCCACAGATGTTCAAGTACAGTCTGATGTTGAGTTGGAATTCTTGATTCTTAATCAAGATACACTTCCAGTCATCAAAACGGGAGATAATTATGTGATGATTGTTTCTTTAGCAAATGATATCATTCATTTTGAAAGTGCAGATGTTCAATTTAAAAAGCCATTGGTGATTCCTGGTTGGCTCTCTTTATTGCCACCTTTAATTGCAATTATTTTAGCATTGATTTTTAAAGAAGTTCTTTCTTCCTTATTTATAGGGATTTTTATCGGTGCAGCTACAATTGGGTTTTACGGTGGAGGTGTCACTGGGATATTCGCTGCGTTTTTTACCGTTTTAGATCATTACATATTAAATGCTTTGCTCGATCCTGGGCACGCTTCAGTAATTCTTTTCTCGGTCTTAATCGGATCCATTGTTGCTGTGATTTCTAAAAATGGAGGAATGCAAGGGGTAGTGAATCGCTTGATAAAATACGCAACCAATCGAAAGTCAGGGATGCTGACAACTTACTTTTTAGGACTTGCGATATTTTTTGATGATTATGCAAATACCTTGGTGGTTGGAAATACAATGCGACCTATAACTGATCGGTTGAAAATATCCAGAGAAAAGCTGGCTTATATTGTTGACTCTACGGCTGCACCAGTTGCTGCTATTGCTTTTATTACGACCTGGATTGGAGCTGAATTGACATATATAACTGATGGACTTGCCAAAATTGAGGTACAACATGGTGTAGCAATTACTGAAAGTGCGTACGGTGTTTTTATCAATTCATTGGCTTATTCGTTTTATCCAATTTTTACATTGTTTTTTGTATTTTTTATTCTTTATAAACAACGCGACTTTGGACCGATGTATGCAGCTGAAGCGAAAGCTTTAAAAGAAGGGAATTCTGCAGATACAGTTACCAATAGAGAATTGGAGGAGTTCAATCCAGTGAAAAACGCGAAAATCAAAGCATACAATGCAATTGTTCCTATTTTCATTGTTATTTCAGGAACATTCCTTGGTCTGCTCGTAACTGGATTAGCATCTTCTCATTCAGATTTGCTGGCGGGAGGGATTGATCTAAGCAATGGTACTTGGGCAGCGATTGGAACGGAAGGTGGCGAACATGTAGGTTTCTTTAGAAAGTTAGGAATCGTAATTGGAAACGCAGATTCTTATGTTGCCTTGCTTTGGTCTTCGATGGCAGGATTAGCTGCTGCTGTATTGCTGACCGTAACACAGCGAATCATGTCGTTAAGAGAGGTGATGGATGCTGTTATTGTTGGGGTAAATACGATGATGCCAGCAGTTGTGATTCTGATTCTTGCTTGGGCCTTAGCAGGTGTAACAGAAAGTCTAAGCACAGCAGAGTACTTAAAAGCATTTTTCGGAAATGATTTTTCGCATGTTTGGATAATTCCAGCGGCTACTTTTGTGCTGTCTGCATTTATTGCATTTTCTACAGGTTCTTCATGGAGCACAATGGCGTTAATGTATCCACTTGTGATTCCTCTTTCTTTTGCTGTAGCATTAGGAGATCCTAACTATTCTGAAATGGCTATTTTATACAATACAATTGCTTCAGTATTGGCAGGAGCTGTCTTAGGAGACCATTGTTCACCAATTTCAGATACAACGATTTTAAGTAGTTTGGCCACCTCTTGTGATCATATTAGTCATGTGAAAACACAAATGCCGTATGCATTAATTGTTGGAGCAGTAGCTTTAGGAGTTGGTGTTATTCCAACTGCTTTAGGGGTTCCAAGTATTGTCGCATTTATTGTAGGAGTATCATTGCTCTTCCTTGTAGTGCGTTTTTTTGGAAAAAAACTTTAGTGTTTTATTCTTGTCAATATATAGGGTGCAGCACTGAAGTGAGGAGACAAAGCTATTATTTTATCCACATACAAGTCCAGAAGTGGCAGATTGTTATTATGTTTGTTCGTCAAATTCTATAAGATAAAAATAGACCATGAAAACGTTAGCCCAACGACACATTGATTACGACCGTTCGAATTTTTCAGATAGCGAACTCGTTGATATATATAAGCGTATTTTAAAACCACGTTTGATCGAAGAAAAGATGTTGATTCTTCTTCGACAAGGAAAAATTTCTAAATGGTTTTCTGGCTGGGGCCAAGAAGCAATTAGCGTTGGAACTACCTTAGCAATGAATAAAGAAGAAGTAATTCTTCCGATGCACAGAAATTTAGGTGTTTTCACCACACGTGATATTCCGTTGGCTCGACTTTTCGCACAATTCCAAGGGAAAATGTCGGGTTTTACAAAAGGCCGTGACCGTTCTTTCCATTTCGGAACAATGGATTATAATATCGTGGGAATGATTTCTCATTTAGGTCCACAATTAGGGATTGCTGATGGAATTGCATTGGCTTCACTTCTTAAGAAGGAAGAAAAGGCCACATTGGTGTTTTCTGGAGACGGAGGAGCGAGTGAAGGAGATTTTCACGAAGCACTAAACGTTGCTGCAGTATGGCAATTGCCAGTTGTTTTCGCAATTGAAAATAACCAATGGGGATTGTCAACGCCAAGTAACGAACAGTTCCGTTGTAAGCAATTTATCGACAAAGGAATTGGATACGGAATGGATGCTTTCCAAATTGATGGGAATAACATATTGGAAGTAATTAATTCTGTAAAACAAATTGCTGAGTCTATTCGTGAAAGACCGCGACCATTTTTGTTGGAGTGTTTGACTTTTAGAATGCGTGGACACGAAGAGGCTTCTGGAACGAAATATTATCCAGAAGGAATTCAAGATGAGTGGACAAAAAAAGATCCTGTTGTTAATTATGAACTTTTCTTAAAAGAAGAAGGTTTATTGACAGAGGAGATGATTGAAGGTTTCAAAAAAGAAATCAAAGACGAAATTCAAAATGGATTGGATATAGCAGGAGCAGAGCCGAAAATTGTTCCTGATACAGCCACTGAAATAAAAGATTTATTTAAGGAGCATACCCAAGTTGTGGTAGCACCTAAAACGGAAAACAAAAGTGAAAAACGATTAATCGATGCAGTTTCTGATGGATTAAGACAATCGATGGAACGTTATCCTGAATTGGTATTGATGGGTCAAGATATTGCTGATTACGGAGGTGTTTTTAAAGTGACAGAAGGTTTCGTTGAGCAGTTTGGTAAAGGCCGAGTGCGCAATACTCCATTGTGTGAATCTGCAATTATCGGAGCAGGGTTGGGGTTGTCTATCGCTGGAATGAAAGCTATGGTAGAAATGCAATTTGCAGATTTCGTAACGGTTGGATTTAATCAAATCGTAAATAACTTAGCGAAATTGCACTGGAGATGGGGTCAGAATGCTGACGTTGTTGTGAGAATGCCAACTGGTGCAGGTGGAGCTGCAGGTCCGTTCCACTCTCAAAGTACAGAAGCATGGTTTTTCCATACACCTGGATTGAAAATTGTTTATCCTGCTTTCCCTGGAGATGCAAAAGGACTTTTAGCAGCAGCTATTGAAGATCCCAATCCTGTATTGTTTTTTGAGCACAAATTTCTTTACCGAAGCTTAAGAGAAGACATCTATGATGATTACTATACTACAGAGATAGGAAAAGCTGCGGTTTTGAAACAAGGAAATGATGTGACTATTGTGACGTATGGTTTAGGTGTGCATTGGGCTTTGGATGCACTTGAAAAGAACCCGGAAATCTCTGCAGATTTAATTGATTTAAGGACTTTAGCTCCTTTAGATATGGAAACAGTATTGTCTTCAGTTAGAAAAACTGGTAAAGTATTGGTTTTACATGAAGATGTTGAAATTGGAGGGATAGGAGCAGAGTTAGTTACACAGATTAACGAAGCGTGTTTTGAATATTTAGACGCACCGATTCGTAGGGTTGCTTCTTTAAATACCCCTATTCCTTTTGAAGAAGATTTAGAGAAGAATTTCTTAGCCAATGATCGATTTGAGGCTGTATTGAAAGAATTATTGAACTACTAAGAGATTATCTTGATGGAAAAAGGAAATAAACGCGTAATAAAAGGATGGATATTTTATGACTGGGCGAATTCAGTTTATAACTTGGTGATATCCTCTGCAATATTTCCGGTCTTTTATTCTAACGTAACAGAAAGCCATTACTTAAAGAGTTTAGGAAGAGATAAGTTGCTTCCAGGCGAAAGCGTAATGGTTGAGTTTTTCGGATTTTCATTATCCGATACCGTACTGTTTTCTTATGTATTGGCGGCTTCATTTTTAGTAGTGAGCGTTTTATCTCCTATTCTTTCTGGAATTGCCGATGTATCGGGAAGTAAGAAGCGTTTTATGCAATTTTTCTGTTACCTCGGAGCATTGGCAAGTATTTCTCTGTTTTGGTTCAGTCCCGCTCATATTGAATGGGGAATGCTTTCTATTTTCTTAGCCAGTATTGGGTTCTGGAACAGTCTGGTTTTTTATAATGCCTTCTTACCAGAAATTGCAGAACCAAAAGATCATGATAATATTTCTGCACGTGGTTTCTCAATGGGATACTTTGGAAGCATGATTCTTTTGGTGATTTGTTTGGCCATTATTATGTTTATTGATCCTGCGTATACTAAATACAGCTTTATCCTTGTAGGAGTGTGGTGGATGGGCTTTGCGCAGGTGACGTTCAGGCGATTGCCACACAACGTATATAAACGTGAGGTTAAATCTGGATACCTTTTTAAAGGATTTACAGAGCTGAAACGTGTGTTCAATGAATTCCGTCAAACCAAAAGACTTAAACGGTTTTTAATGTCTTTCTTTTTCTTCAATACAGGAGTACAAACAGTAATGTTAATGGCAGTTGTATTCGCCAAAAAAGAAATCAATTGGGGAGAAGGCGGTGGAGATGCAAATTTAATTGTAGCCATTTTACTGATTCAAATTTTAGGAGCAGCAGGAGCTTACCTGATGTCTTACATCTCCAGCTTATTAGGAAATTTAAAGACTTTAATTCTTGTCGTAATCGGATGGATGCTTCTGTGTATTTGGGCATACTGGATTCAAACTCCACTTGAGTTTTATTTCTTGGCAGCTGGAATTGGACTTGTAATGGGAGGTGTTCAAGCGCTTTCTCGTTCAACCTATTCTAAGTTCTTGCCGACAACAGAAGATCATGCCTCATACTTCTCATTCTATGACGTAGCTGAAAAATTGGGAATTGTTTTGGGTCTTTTCTTCTTTGGATTAATGGAATATTTAACTGGAAACCTAAGGGCTTCTGTGTTGTCCATCGTCGCATTCTTTGCAATTGGATTAGTCCTGTTGATTTTCGTTCCACGCAAAGAAAGTGTCCAAGGAAGAAAGGTGTTAAGTGCAAGTCGATTGAAAAAGTTGGCCGAAAAAGAAGCACGCGGAGAGTAGGTGTCTCCTCCTCATTATTACACTGTTTCTCACTCTGTTTTAACGTTGTGGTAAATCAAAGTTTCGAAGAGATCCGCAAAGATTTCGCAAAGGTCAAGATTTTTTTCTCTTCTTCCTCTCCCTTTTCTCTTCCTTCTTAGTCTTCTCTTATTGAAAAATACATATGGTTTTCTAAAGAAGTTGAAAAACAATAAGCTCTATCGCAATTAAATACCAGCTAATTAGCGTTTTTAATGCGACGATTTTTTTCTACTAAAAACAGTGTTTCCCAAGCAATCTTAAAATAGTTAACGAATGTTATAAGGTGCCAATCTTTGTTATAAGGCTTGACATGACTGGGTTTTATAAAGTAAATTAGTAATGTCTTGAAAAGCACTACAGACTACTGATATATTAATTACACACTTTACAACCCGTTTTATTATGAAAAATGAAGGACTAAAACCTTTGCAACCCAAGACGTTTTTATCATTGCGTGACTATGGCGTTCTCATCAACACACTTATATTAATTATAGGTGCTGGATTTATTTTCTATTATTCTCAAGACCAATTTCGAGAAATCAAAGAGATGCGATTAAATTCAATATTTGGAAGCATACTCTTTTACTTTACCATGACTGTACTGGCATTCAAAGGATTGTTTTTTGTTTTTTTGCTCTACCATTTTTTCAAGTACAAGCCAATTGAATCTGTTTCAGACGAAGAGTTACCCACCTTAACAATTATAGTTCCAGCATACAATGAAGGCTCTTTTGTTTTTGATACTTTAAAAAGTATTTCAGAAAGTGATTATCCAAAGAATAAAATCCAATTGATTGCAATCGATGACGGCAGTAAAGACGATACTTGGAGTTGGATGAAGAAATCAAAAGCGGAATTAGGAGATTTTTTATCTATTTATCAGCAACCAGAAAACAAAGGTAAAAGACACGCCCTTTATAGAGGAGTTAATATGGCAACCGGAGATGTTATCGTAACAATTGACAGTGACTCTTTAATCTATGGGAATACATTAAGAAATTTAGTTTCTCCTTTCGTTGTGGATGAATACTGTGGAGCAGTTGCTGGAAATGTAAAAATTCAAAACCTTAAAGAAGCAATTATTCCAAAAATGCTGAATGTTAGTTTTGCATTTAGTTTTGGTTTTATTCGTGCAGCCCAAGGTCAAATGAAAACTGTTTTATGTACGCCAGGAGCTCTTTCTGCCTACAGAAGAAAAGCAGTAACAAATTGTTTAGAAGACTGGATTAACCAATCTTTTCTTGGTGTTAAAACAGATATTGGTGAAGATAGAGCAATGACGAATATGATCATGAAACAAGGTTACAATACTTTATTTCAAAGCAATGCCCATGTGTGTACTAACATTCCAGAGACCTATGGAATTTTAAGAAGGATGTTTACCAGATGGGAAAGAAGCAATGTGAGGGAGAACATCATGATGACGAAATTTGCTTTTTCTGACTTTAGAGAAGACAATAAGTTAAAGCCGAGAATTTTATTGATTAACCAATGGGTTTCTATCATAACAGCGTATCCTTCTTTAATTATAATGCTTGTTAGTTTAGTCCTGTACCCTTTGCTTTTCTTGAGTTCGACAATTATAAGTATTGCGATCTTCTCGATAATTCCAGCAGTTTATTATGGAGTTAAATACAGTAAAAGACATTCGCTTTGGATTTTTACTTACAATATATTTTATTTATTTACACTGTTCTGGATAACACCATACGCAATATTAACAGCGAGTCGAAGAGGTTGGTTAACAAGAGAGCCGGAAGATGTTTTGACAGCTAAAGTTTAAAACTTAAGGACAGCGGTTTTTATAGGGTGGCGATGCTTTGATTCAACTCAGCATCGCCATTTTTTGTGTAGAATAAGTTTTACTTCAGTTAAAAACTGTAGTTTTGATTCAATTGAATTAACGAATAACAATAATGTCAAAAGATAAGTCCAAAACATCCAACGATAAGCTGTACAGCGCCATCCTTAATAAATTAGGAATCGAGTCACTCAATCCTATGCAGGAGGAGGCAAAAGAAACAATTAAATCCAAATCGGATGTGGTATTGCTTTCTCCAACAGGAACTGGGAAAACATTGGCTTTTCTATTGCCTTTAATAGAAAGATTAGACAAAGATTCTACAGAAATTCAATTGTTGATTCTTGTTCCTTCACGTGAATTAGCGCAACAAATTGAACAGGTAGCTCGTAAAATGGGTTCAGGATTTAAGGTAAACGCTATTTATGGAGGGCGATCTGGTCAACTTGATAAAATCGATTTAAAAACACGCCCAGCAATTCTCATTGGGACGCCAGGACGAATTGCAGACCGATTCAGAAGAGATGATTTTTCTTTAGAGCACATTAAAACACTTGTCCTCGATGAGTTCGATAAATCATTGGAAATTGGTTTTGAGAAAGAAATGGCTGAGATTATTGATGCACTTCCAAATGTAGAACAACGCATTCTGACTTCAGCAACAAGTGATGCAACAATCCCAGAATTCGTAGGATTACAAAACCCTGTTTCTATTAACTATCTTGAGGAAGGAGATTCTCAACTCAAGATAATGACTTTGCTTTCTTCTGAAAAAGATAAATTAATCGCTTTAAAAAAGGCACTTGCTTTTATTGGTCCGAAGCCAGGCATCATATTTTGCAACTTTAAAGATGCATTGGACCGCATCAGTGAATTCATGTTTGAAAACCAAATTGATCATCAGTGTTTCCATGGAGGCATGGAGCAAATAGACAGAGAGCGAGCACTCATTAAATTTAGAAATGGAACCAGTCAATTGCTTTTGGCAACTGATTTGGCTGCACGTGGATTGGATATTCCTGAAATAAAGTTTATTCTTCATTATCACCTTCCGCCGCATGAAAAGGAATTCACGCACAGAAATGGTCGAACGGCACGTATGAACCGTGATGGTGTAGCTTATGTGCTGCACTGGGAAGAAGAGGAGTTGCCTGAGTTTATTCAAATGCTTTCCTTAGAAACTCTAAACATTGAAGAGCAAAGAAAGTCTTCACTTCCTTCACCAGTAAAATGGGAGACTTTATATATTACTGGAGGAAGACGCGATAAAATTTCCAAAGGAGATATCGCTGGTTTATTTCTGAAGCAAGGACAAATTCACAAAGACCAATTGGGTGTTATTGAACTCAAACAAGATTGTTCGTATGTTGGCGTGCATGCTGAGATTGCAGAAAGACTAATCGATAATGTCAACAATAGCAGATTGAAAAAGAAGAAGGTGAGGGTGAGTTTTATTTAATTGTGGATAAATTTCAGTAGTATGCAGTGCATTTAAAAATTACATCATGAAAGTTTTAGGAATATCATTAGAAGGAAGTACTGCTATTTTTAGTGGATTAGAAAAAAAGGATTCTAAAATTATAGAGATTTCCGATAAATTTAGAAAAGTTGAATTAAAAGATCATCTCGATTCTCAAGAAGTGCAAGCCTTAGTAGCGCTTATCCATTCTTTTTTGGACAGCAAAAAGTTTGATCAAATTGCCATTATAAAAAGAGGAACCAAAGGAACTTTTGCGGCGTCACCTATTTCATTTAAAATTGAAGGACTCATTCAGACCTATAAGGGAAAAGATATAGAATTTATTGCTCCACCAATGTTGCGGGCTTTCTATAAGAAGAATGAAAATTCTTTTACTCCAAAATACGCGTACCAAAAAGCAGCGAATGATTTGGCTTTTTATGTGTTGGAGAGGTAAAAAGGAAATTACGAATTACGAATGTGAGGTGTGACTTATGTGAGATGACGGGACGCGGATGCTTTAAAAAGCAACGCTGATATTCGCAGATTTTGGTTTTCCTTAATATTTAAAAAAAAATCCGTGAAAATCTGCGCTCGAAGATCCGCGTTCCATTGCAGCGCACGTTGAGAAATGAGTTAGTATATCTTTGTTTTAATTCGTAATTCCTCTAATTCGTAATTAAATTGACTATTTGTATCTTTGCATCTAAATTTATGCATCCATGGATATTCATGACCTTATCATAAGAGATAAAGAAGTAGTTTCTTTAGGCGATGTTTTTCTTAGCAAAGAAAACCAAAAAAACATTCAACAACTTATCAAGGAGTACAAGTATGTTGATGAATTGATCAAGTATAATTTACCTGTAAACAACAAAGTTTTATTGCAGGGGAGTTCAGGATGTGGAAAAACAACTACAGCCAAAGCCATTGCAAATGCTTTAGGAAAACCAATCTTGATACTTAATTTAAGCAATATAATCTGTTCTCGGATTGGGGAGACTTCTCAAAATCTTAAACTCGTATTCGACAAAGCAGGAAGAGATAAATCTGTGCTTTTTTTAGATGAATTTGATCAAATCGGTAAGTCCAGAGAAACCAATGATAAAGATGTTGGGGAGATGCGAAGATTGGTGAACACCATTATTCAACTCATAGACTACTATCCTAAAGATGCACTTTTAATTTGTGCGACCAATCATCCTGAAATTATCGATACAGCTTTGTTGAGAAGGTTCCAGCTGCAGATAGATTTCGACATGCCTTCTAAAGAAACGTTGGATACCTATTATGATAAAATCCTTTCTCAATTCCCTTCAGAAATGCAAAACGTTGATCGAAAATATGATATCTCTTTTGCAGAAGCGAAAGATTTTGTTTTTACCGAAGTGAAGTCACTCTTGATTGCACAATTGATAAAGCGTGATGAAATAGCAGGGGGAAATTGAATTTAAGGAAACAAGCTTATTCAATCTAGACTTTAATATTATGACTTTGATGTTTTAAAAATGTTCTTATCTTTAAAAAGTGATGATGAATTATCACTCAGATAAATATGGTGAATCCGAAAAACCTAACGAGTAGGGTAACTAAAAAGAACAATTATGGAATGGTATTTAAAAGTTTTAAGGCAATATGCAGATTTTAATGGTCGTGCGAGAAGAAAGGAATATTGGATGTTTTTTCTATTTAACATGCTCTTTGCATTTGCTGCAGTGTTTTTAGACAATATTTTCGGAACGGCTAATCCGGAAATTGGATATGGTGTTTTTTACGCGATATATGTTTTGGCTATGTTTATCCCAAGTTTGGCTGTAGCTGTTAGAAGACTTCACGATATTGGTAAGAGTGGTTGGATGATTCTAGTAGCATTTATTCCATTAGTAGGAGGGATTTGGTTGCTTGTTTTGATGGTAACTGAAGGTAAGCCAGGTTTAAATGAGTATGGTGAGAACCCCAAGGAAGTAACTTTCTAGGAAGTCAAAAAAAAAGATAATTTAGAAACGCCCCGAATTCAACTGTAAATTCGGGGCGTTTTATATATTTAACTCTTAGAACCTCAAAAAAGCACCAATACTTGCGAAACCACGGTACCCGAAACCTAATTCAAAGAAACCACCGAAGTTTTCAGCTCCTGCTTCTACACCTATAGGGCTAAGGTGTAAATTTAAAAATTTAAATTCACGGTTTTCAGCTTGATTGTTGCTTGTCATTCTATCTTCTTGATTAGCGAATGTTGCACCAGCGCCTAATAATCCATATAAACGCACATGTTCTTTCTTTATGTAATAAAACTTAGCTTCTCCAGCAATCGTATAGTAGTCTATTGACTGATGTCCGATAACAACATTGTTTTTGATGTGGTCATGAGAAGATTGAGCATAAGAAAATGTTGCGCCCACTGCTAACCAATTCAAAGGTGAGTAGGCATAAGTAACACGAAAATCACCTAAATATTTACTGTTAGATAATGTCGAACCATTAAAAGCACTTCCTGCTATGTTTTTACCAATCGAAGAAAGAGCGTTAAAAACACTATTAGAAGAAAGGACTCCTGCTCCAGCAGAAATTTGATGATTTTGGCCATAGGAAAAATTAAGAATTCCAATTGTGAATAGTAGTAAAATAAGTTGTCTCATTTGTGTTTTAATTAAATAAGTAACACTTTAAAAGTTGTTAGCTCGTTCATATTTTGACATAAATAGCAAAAGAAACACACAGAGTCAAATTATAACCATTAGTTTTAACATAATTAAACAAAAAGCTTTGGTTTCTAGTGATATATGAAATAGAAGTGCCTAATAGCTATCTCAAAACGATCAAATTATCTCCTTCTACATTTAACATAATTTAATCAAGTTAAATTCAGAAAATAACACCATATTACCTGTAGCTGAGATCTTTTTCATATTTTCATACTCTTCTAAAATTATATGAACAGAACATTAGAAAAATTTAAAAATAGTCGTTTTCGAAATTTTATTCGTAGACATGAAAAGTACGCCCCAATTATTTTCTTTACTGGTGGTTTTATTTTTGACACCCTGACATTAGGGCGTATTGACCGTGTATATGATTTGACGATATTGAGCTTGCACATGACTTCCTTAACCATCATGATCTATTTATACAATAGAGTAGATGATGGAAGGTGGAAGAATACAATTCTGGATGGGTATCAAATCTATTTACCTTTGGCCATTCAGTTTTCTTTTGGTGGACTCTCCAGTGCCTATGTTATTTACTTTTCCAGAAGTGTCTCATTAAGTAAAACCATCACGTTTTTTGTAATTCTCGTGGCTTTGTTATTTGCAAACGAATTATTGAAGAGACGTATCTCCAACAAGTATTTACAATTTAGCGTCTACTTTTTTGTAAGCTTTACCTTCTTTACCTTTATGATTCCCGTATTTATAAAGGAAATGAGTACGCCGATTTTCCTCTTTTCTGGTCTCGTTAGTTTAATTGTTACCCTTACCTTAATTACTATAGTTTATCATAAAAGCCCCAGTACGCGTGCTGAAATTAAGATAAGAAAGCTAATTGGAATTATTATAACTATATATGCGACAATTAATTTACTGTATTTCACCAATCTTATTCCACCTGTGCCATTGGCTTTAGATGCTGGTATGGTTGCACATAATGTGACTAAGGAAAATGGTGATTATACCGTGACTTATGATCAGAACGAATGGTATATCTTTTGGCGAGATCACAGTTTGGAACTTATCCTTGAGCCCAACGAAAGGGTTTATGTTTTCACTTCTATTTTTGCTCCTACCGAAATTAAAAAATCCATTCATCACCGATGGAAATGGTACAACAAAACAACTACAGAGTGGGAAATGGTAGACAATATTAGTTATGAAATTACGGGTGGCCGTGATGCAGGTTTTCGTGGATATACTTATAAAGAAAACGTTAAGCCAGGCCTATGGCGAGTTGATGTTACAACCGTTGAAGG
>Ga0079223_10001920_pt1 | contig 12642 bp, 8 predicted proteins | sample Stecom2011_FD_75072 | JGI IMG/M metagenome (GOLD analysis project Ga0079223, IMG submission 75072) | Agricultural soil microbial communities from Utah to study Nitrogen management - Steer compost 2011 | ecosystem: Environmental > Terrestrial > Soil > Agricultural land | place: USA: Utah...
AGTGCAAACGCCACGCTTTTGCGGGTTTGCCTGCAGAGCAGGTACGTCACCCTGTTGAACTCTACGTTTTCTCGGCTTACGAACCAACTGGTTGATCGTTGCCATGAAAATAAACTCCACACAATATATAGGCCTTCAAAAAAGGCACGTTAACTAAAGAGGACAAAGTCCTCCCCACTTCAAAAAAAGAGGGTGGCGCATTGTATAGACGCCACCCTCGCACGTCAAGGCAAAACACACCCCGCCTTAATGGACGGCAGGGCCACATACCCCAACCCGCTCAAAGAGCGTTATTCGTCGTTGGATTTCAACGCCTCGGTCAGCGCTGCTTCCACATCTTCGGCACTGACACCGGTTTCGGCGTATTCCAGGGCCTCTTCCCGACGGCGCTTGCGCTCCTTGTGGTAGGTCAAACCTGTACCCGCTGGAATCAAGCGACCAACCACCACGTTTTCCTTCAACCCGCGCAACCGATCGCGCTTGCCGGTAACGGCAGCTTCGGTCAGTACACGTGTGGTCTCCTGGAAGGAGGCGGCGGAGATAAACGATTCCGTCGCCAACGAGGCCTTGGTAATACCCAGCAACAACCGTTCAAACCGAGCCGGTTGTTTGCCTTCGGCCCGCAGACGCTCATTCTCTTCCAGCACTTGGGTGTATTCCACTTGCTCGCCTTTGACAAAGCTGGAGTCGCCCATATGGCTAATTTCCACTTTGCGCAACATTTGGCGAACAATGGTCTCCACGTGCTTGTCGTTAATTTTTACACCCTGCAGGCGGTAGACATCCTGAATCTCATTGGTGATGTAGTTGGCCAGAGCAGCCACGCCTTTAAGACGCAGAATGTCATGTGGGTTGCTGGGGCCATCTGACACCACTTCACCCTTCTCGACTTGCTCACCTTCAAACACCGTCAGCTGGCGATGCTTGTGAATCAACACTTCATAATGCGTTGAGCCATCTTCCAGCTCTTGACCTTCCATCGGTGTAATCATCAAGCGGCGCTTACCTTTGGTTTCCTTACCAAAAGACACGGTGCCGGAAATTTCCGCCAGAATCGAAGGCTCTTTCGGCTTACGTGCTTCAAACAAGTCAGCAACACGAGGCAGACCACCGGTAATATCGCGAGTTTTCGACCCTTCCTGGGGAATACGGGCGATAACATCACCCACATTGATCATGTCCTTATCGTTAATCGTCAACACCGCCCGCGATGGCAGCAAGTAGTGCGCTGGCATGGTGGTATTGGGCAAGCACAGCTCTTTGCCCTTGGCGTCGGTCAGGGTAATCGACGGACGCATGTCTTTACCTGCCGAAGGACGCTCGGCCGGGTCCATCACCTCAATGGATGACAGACCGGTAATTTCATCGGTCTGGCGACGTACCGACAGGTTGTCTTCCATACCGGAGAAGTTAACCTGACCGGCCACTTCGGTAACAATCGGGTGCGTGTGCGGGTCCCACTTGGCAACCACTTGTCCGCCTTCAACTTGCTCGCCGTCTTTTACAGAGATCACAGCGCCGTAAGGAATCTTGTAACGTTCCCGCTCGCTGCCACTGGCATCGGCCACAGCCAATTCACCCGAACGCGAAACAGCCACCAGGTTACCGGCGATGTTGGTCACTACTTTGACGTTGAGCAGACGGATGGTGCCGTCTTGTTTCACTTGTACACTGTCGGCCGCTGAGGCCCGTGAAGCCGCACCACCAATATGGAAAGTCCGCATGGTCAGCTGAGTACCCGGCTCACCAATGGACTGGGCAGCAATAACCCCTACCGCTTCACCCACATTCACGCGGTGTCCGCGCGCCAGGTCACGGCCATAACACATGGAGCAGATACCCACGCGCGCATCACAACTGATCGGAGAGCGGACGCATACCTCGTCAATACCCATACCTTCGATGCGGCCAACCCAGGCTTCGTCGATCATGGTGCCGGCGGGCACCAGAATTTCATCGCTGCCCGCGCGCACGACATCACGCGCCACAACTCGACCAAGAATACGGTCACCCAGAGACTCGATAACATCGCCACCTTCAATGACCGGCGACATCAACAAGCCTTCGTCAGTGCCACAATCATTCGCGGTCACCACAAGGTCCTGCGCCACGTCAACCAAGCGGCGAGTCAGGTAACCTGAGTTAGCGGTTTTCAGAGCTGTATCTGCCAGACCCTTACGCGCACCGTGGGTAGAAATAAAGTACTGACCCACATTCAGGCCTTCACGGAAGTTAGCTGTAATCGGCGCCTCAATAATGGAGCCATCAGGTTTTGCCATCAAGCCGCGCATACCCGCCAGCTGACGGATCTGCGCCGGGCTACCTCGTGCGCCTGAGTCGGCGTACATAAACACTGAGTTAAAAGAGCTCTGTTGCTCTTCTTCACCGTCGCGGTTAATAACCGGCTCGGAGCTGATGCCGTCCATCATGGACTTGGCCACTAAGTCATTGGCACGCGACCAAATATCAATAACCTTGTTGTATTTCTCGCCAGCGGTAACCAGACCCGAAGAGAACTGTGTTTCGATCTCTTTTACTTCGGTTTCGGCGCGGGCAACAATGTCATACTTCTCTTCCGGAATAGCAAAGTCATTCACACCGATAGAGGAGCCTGACTTGGTAGAGAAGTCATAACCCATGTACATCAATTGGTCAGCAAAAATAACCGTCGCCTTCAGGCCCACTACGCGATAGCAGTGGTTGATCACCCCGGAGATTGCCTTTTTAACCATGGTGCGGTTGACCATATCGAAAGGAATTCCTTCCGGCACAATCTCCCACAGCAGAACCCGTCCAACAGTGGTTTCGACAATGCTGGTTTGCTCGATTTTTTCGCCTTCCGGTCCCACTAATTCTTCACGAATTCGCGCTTTGATACGCGCCTGCAGGTCAACCTGCTGGCTGTAATAAGCCCGCGAGACTTCTTGCAAATCGGCAAAGATCATTCCTTCTCCATGAGCATTGACGCGCTCACGGGTCATCCAGTACAGACCCAATACCACATCCTGAGAAGGAACGATAATGGGCTCACCGGAGGCGGGTGACAGAATGTTGTTACTCGACATCATCAGTGCGCGCGCTTCGAGCTGGGCTTCCAGCGTCAAAGGCACGTGCACAGCCATTTGGTCACCGTCAAAGTCGGCGTTATAGGCGGCACATACCAGTGGGTGCAGCTGAATGGCTTTACCTTCAATCAGTACCGGCTCGAAGGCCTGAATACCAAGACGGTGAAGTGTCGGCGCACGGTTAAGCAGTACTGGGTGCTCGCGAATGACTTCGTCGAGAATATCCCAGACCACGGCTTCTTCGCGCTCAACCATTTTCTTGGCGGCTTTGATGGTAGTGGCCAAGCCGCGCAGCTCCAGCTTGCTGAAAATAAACGGTTTGAACAGCTCCAGAGCCATTTTCTTCGGCAGACCACACTGGTGCAGACGCAGGGTTGGACCCACCACGATCACCGAGCGGCCTGAGTAGTCCACACGCTTACCCAGCAGGTTCTGACGGAAGCGACCTTGCTTACCTTTAATCATATCAGCCAGAGATTTCAGCGGACGCTTGTTGGAGCCGGTAATAGCGCGGCCGCGACGACCGTTATCCAGCAAAGCATCTACCGATTCTTGCAGCATACGCTTTTCGTTGCGCACGATAATGTCCGGCGCATTCAGATCCAGCAGACGTTTCAGACGGTTGTTACGGTTGATAACCCGACGGTAAAGATCGTTCAAGTCAGACGTCGCAAAACGACCACCATCCAGCGGTACCAACGGACGCAGGTCCGGCGGTAACACGGGCAGCACTTCCATCACCATCCACTCGGGCTTGTTGCCAGAGAAGTGGAAAGCCTCAAGCAGTTTTAAACGCTTGGAGAATTTTTTGATTTTGGTTTCTGAGTTGGTATTGGGTATCTCTTCGCGCAAAAATTGAATTTCCTGCTCAAGGTCAATACTCATCATCAGCGCCTTGATGGCCTCGGCTCCCATCAGAGCCTCAAACTCATCACCAAACTCTTCCATGGCCTCAAAGTACTGCTCATCTGTCAGCAACTGGCCTCGTTCCAGTGTGGTCATCCCCGGCTCGGTTACCACATAGGATTCAAAGTAAAGGACGCGCTCAATATCGCGCAAGGTCATATCCAGCAGCAAACCAATACGGCTGGGCAATGATTTCAAAAACCAGATATGAGCAACCGGACTCGCCAGTTCAATATGACCCATACGCTCGCGACGTACCTTGGCCAGTGTGACTTCTACGCCACACTTTTCACAGATAATACCGCGATGTTTCATGCGCTTGTACTTTCCGCACAAGCACTCGTAATCTTTTACTGGACCAAAAATCTTGGCACAAAAAAGGCCTTCACGCTCGGGCTTGAAGGTACGGTAGTTAATAGTCTCTGGCTTTTTCACTTCGCCAAACGACCAAGAGCGAATCATTTCCGGAGAGGCCAGGCCAATCCGGATTGCATCAAACTCTTCGACTTGTCCCTGGGACTTGAGCAAATTAAGTAAGTCTTTCAAGGCACTTCCTCCAATGGGCTTCAGTAGGTGCGCGATCTGCGCCAAGTGGGGCCGTGGCCCCACTGTTACCGCTATTGTTCAAGGGACACTCAGTCGTCTTCTTCCAGTTCCATATTGATACCGAGCGCGCGGATCTCTTTAACCAGTACGTTAAAGGACTCGGGCATGCCCGGTTCCATACGGTGATCACCATCGACAATGTTTTTGTACATTTTGGTACGGCCAGCAACGTCGTCCGATTTCACTGTCAGCATTTCTTGCAGGGTATAAGCAGCACCGTAAGCTTCCAATGCCCACACTTCCATCTCCCCGAAGCGCTGACCACCAAACTGAGCCTTACCACCCAGCGGCTGCTGGGTCACGAGGCTGTAGGAACCGGTAGAACGCGCGTGCATCTTGTCGTCCACCAAGTGGTTCAGCTTCAGCATGTACATATAACCAACAGTTACCGGGCGCTGGAAAGAGTCGCCCGTGCGGCCATCATACAAGTGCATTTGGCCTGACTCTGGCAGATTGGCAAGACGCAACAAGGCCTTGATTTCATGCTCTTCCGCACCGTCAAAGACGGGTGTAGCCATGGGCACACCACCGCGCAGGTTATTGGCTAGGTCCAACAGCTCTTGATCACTGAGTGACTTCAAGTCTTCCTTAACTACTACGTCGCCGGTCTTGTTGTAAATCTCGTCGAGAAACTTACGCACTTCTGCTACTGAACGCTGCTCACGCAACATGGTATTAATACGATTACCCAGACCTTTAGCAGCCAGACCCAGATGCGTTTCCAGTACCTGCCCCACGTTCATACGTGAAGGCACACCCAGCGGGTTAAGAACGATATCGACCGGCTCGCCATGCTCGTCGTAAGGCATATCTTCGACGGGCATAATGACCGAGATAACACCCTTGTTGCCGTGGCGACCTGCCATCTTGTCACCCGGCTGAATGCGACGCTTAATCGCCAGGTAGACTTTGACGATTTTCAGTACGCCCGGCGCCAGATCATCACCGGTGGACAGCTTGCGTTTTTTATCTTCAAAGCGCTCATCCAGGTTTTTACGACGCTCCGCCAGCAACTCTTCTGCGCGATCGATCTGCTCGTTCAACGCTTCATTAGCTACCCGCAGTTTGAACCACTGCTCCGCCTGCAGCCCGTCGAGGACCTCGTCGGACAACACTTCGCCTTTTTTCACGCCTTTACCTGCAGCCACTTTCTGGCCTTTCAGCACGGCGCGCAAACGCTCCAGGGTCGCCGCTTCCATGATGCGGTATTCTTCGTTCAGGTCTTTGCGCACTTCTTCCAGATGTGCTTTTTCAATTTGCAGTGAGCGCTGGTCTTTTTCCAGTCCATCACGAGTAAAGACCTGGACATCAATCACTGTCCCTTTGGTGCCCGAAGGAACACGCAGGGAAGTATCTTTAACGTCCGACGCCTTCTCACCAAAAATGGCCCGCAGCAATTTCTCTTCCGGCGTCAGTTGGGTTTCACCTTTCGGCGTCACCTTGCCCACCAGAATGTCACCACCTCCCACTTCGGCACCAATGTAAACAATGCCCGACTCATCCAGTTTGGATAGCGCGCTCTCGCCCACGTTGGGGATATCGGAGGTAATCTCTTCACTGCCCAGCTTGGTATCCCGGGCGATACAGGTCAGCTCCTGAATATGAATCGTGGTGAAGCGATCTTCTTCCACAATTCGCTCAGATACCAAAATGGAGTCTTCAAAGTTGTAACCATTCCAGGGCATAAAGGCGATACGCATATTCTGCCCAAGCGCCAATTCCCCCATGTCTACTGACGGGCCATCGGCAAGAATATCGCCGCGCTGCACCACATCACCCAGATTGACAATGGGGCGCTGGTTGATACAGGTATTCTGGTTAGAGCGCGTGTACTTAATCAGGTTGTAGATATCTACACCCGCTTCGCCCGACTCCACTTCGCCGTCATGAACCTTCACTACAATACGGCCGGCATCGACTCGGTCGATAACACCGCCGCGCTTGGCCACCACACAAACGCCTGAGTCAGAAGCGACATTGCGCTCCATACCGGTACCGACCAAAGGCTTTTCGACCTTTAGGGTAGGCACAGCCTGGCGCTGCATGTTAGAACCCATCAAGGCACGGTTAGCATCATCGTGCTCAAGGAAAGGAATCAACGAAGCCGCAATGGACACCACCTGACGTGGTGACACGTCCATCAACTGCACTTCAGATGAACTTTTAAGGGTAAAGTCATTCAAGTGACGGACCGACACCAGATCTTCTACCAGCTCGCCTTTGGCATTGAGTTTTGCCGAGGCCTGAGCAATAACATACTCGGCTTCGTTAATGGCTGACAAAAAATCAATCTCGTCAGTCACCTTGCCATCGACCACCTTGCGGTAAGGCGTTTCCAAAAAACCGTAGCTATTGGTGCGAGCATAAGTGGCCAGCGAGTTGATCAAACCAATATTCGGACCTTCAGGGGTTTCAATCGGGCACACACGACCATAGTGGGTCGGGTGTACGTCGCGCACTTCAAAGCCTGCACGCTCACGGGTCAAACCGCCTGGGCCCAAGGCAGAAACACGACGCTTGTGCGTAACTTCTGACAAGGGATTGTTTTGGTCCATAAACTGGGACAGCTGACTGGAGCCAAAAAACTCCTTAATAGCCGCTGCAACCGGCTTGGCATTGATCAGATCCTGCGGCATCAAGCCTTCGCTCTCAGCCATGGACAAGCGCTCTTTAACTGCGCGCTCGACACGCACAAGCCCCACACGAAATTGGTTTTCCGCCATCTCGCCCACAGAGCGGATACGACGGTTACCCAGGTGATCAATATCATCGACCACGCCTTTACCGTTACGAATATCAATCAGAGTTTTCAGCACATCGACGATGTCGTTATTGGACAGGGTGCCTTCGCCAAACTCTTCCTCACGACCCAGACGACGGTTAAACTTCATCCGGCCAACGGCAGACAGATCGTAGCGCTCTTGCGAGAAAAACAAATTGTTGAACAGGGTTTCGGCCGACTCTTTGGTGGGCGGCTCCCCTGGACGCATCATGCGATAGATTTCTACCAGCGCTTCTAATTGTGAACGGGTAGGATCAATGCGCAGGGTTTCAGAGATAAAAGGACCGCAGTCCAGCTCGTTAGTATAGAGGGTCTCAATGGTAGAGACTCCGGCGTTGCTGAGTTTCTCCAAAACCTCTTCGGTAATTTCGGTATTACATTCCAGCAGCACTTCACCGGTCTCGGCATCAATAACATCTTTTGCCAGAGAACGTCCGACCAGATACTCTGCAGGCACGGCCATTTCATCAATGCCCGCTTTTTCCAGCTGGCGAATGTGGCGCGCAGTAACCCTGCGGCCCTCTTCCACCAACACCTTGCCTTTCTTGTCTTTAATATCAAAGGTGGCCACATCGCCGCGCAAGCGTGAAGGCACAACTTTGAAAGTAAACTCGCCGTTTTTGCCCAAGGTGAACGTACTGGTTTCAAAAAACATTTCCAGCATTTGCTCAGAAACGTAGCCCAGAGCGCGCAACAAAATGGTTGCAGGCAATTTACGACGACGATCTATACGAACATACACCAGATCCTTGGGATCAAATTCAAAGTCCAGCCATGAGCCACGGTAGGGAATAATCCGAGCGCTATACAGCAGCTTTCCGGATGAGTGGGTCTTGCCCTTATCGTGGTCAAAGAATACGCCGGGCGAACGGTGCAACTGGGAAACGATAACACGTTCAGTGCCGTTCACCACAAAGGTGCCGTTATCAGTCATGAGCGGAATCTCACCCATGTAGACTTCTTGCTCTTTAATGTCCTTGATGGCCTTGTTGGACGATTCCTTATCGTAGATAATCAAGCGTACTTTGACGCGCAAGGGGGCTGCGTAGGTCACGCCACGCATGATGCACTCAGTCACATCAAAGACCGCCTTGCCCAGGTTATAGCTGACATACTCAAGGGCAGCACTGCCAGAGTAGCTGGCAATAGGGAATACTGAGCGAAACGCTGCGTGCAGACCCATGTCCTCACGAGCATCTATGGGTGTATTTTCCTGTGTAAACCTCCTGTAAGAATCCAGCTGAATCGCCAAAAGGTAAGGCACATCCATGACGTTAGGCAGTTTGCCAAAGTCTTTGCGGATACGTTTTTTCTCAATGTATGAGTAAGCCATCTGTATTCCCCAGCTTGTTCACGGATCGGGCTAATGCACAGCCACAAAAGCACCCTGGTGCACGGTCTCGATAGTCCTTTGTGAAAACCCAATGATTGCGGCTCTCAATAGCACAAGGTATTAATGCGCGTTGCGCTCTGTAACAGAAACGGAAAAAGGCTGGCGGGTTAACCCCACCAGCCCAGCGTCTAACACTTGGTCAGACTTGCCTGCATCAAGCTTATTTAAGCTCGGCGCTGGCGCCCGCTTCTTGCAGCTTGGCAACAGCTGCTTCTGCGTCTTCTTTAGAAACGCCTTCTTTAATCGCTTTTGGCGCGCTCTCAACCAGCTCTTTGGCTTCTTTCAGACCAAGACCAGTGATTTCACGAACGGCTTTAATAGCGTTTACTTTCTTCTCACCAGCGGAGGTCAAAACCACATCGAACTCGGTCTGCTCTTCAGCGGCACCAGCACCATCACCGGCAGGACCAGCAACAACGGCAGCAGCGGCAGAAACGCCAAACTTTTCTTCCATGGCTGAAACCAGTTCTACCACATCTTTTACAGACATCTCAGCGATAGCATTGATGATATCTTCTTTACTCAGAGACATGTCTCAATTCCTATAGTCGGGAGCCAGAGGCTCATATAATTGAATCAAAGGGCCTATTAGGCCGCTTCCTGTTCTTTTTGATCGCGAACAGCAGCCAGTGTACGCACCAGCTTGCCAGCAGCTGCTTCTTTCATCACGCTCATCAGCTTGGCGATGGCTTCGTCGTAAGTCGGCAGTGATGCCAACACATTAACGTCTACAAGCTCACCTTCAAAAGCCGCTGATTTCAATTCCAGGTTTTCGTTGGTTTTTGCAAAATCACGCAAAATACGCGCACCCGCACCCGGATGCTCACTGGAAAAGGCAATCAGTGTAGGACCTACGAAGCTTTCAACCAAACACTCGTAGTCGGTCCCCTCAACAGCGCGACGGGCCAGAGTATTACGTACGACTTTAAGCCATACGCCATGCTCACGGGCCTCTTTACGCAGAGCAGTCATGTTCGCCACAGCAACGCCACGTGAATCGGCAACTACGGCAGACAGAGCGCTCTTCGCAGCTTCCTGGACTTCAGCGACAATCGCTTTTTTACCCTCAAGTCCTAATGCCACGGGATCTCTCCTGCTTTGACAGTACTAGCCTGTCGTTTCACTTTAGTGCGAGCCAGAGCTCACACCCCAATTCGGTGAAATCTTCCGCTAAGCGGAAGGGGATCCACCGTCTGCGTAGGCAAACATTAAGGTTCGGTTAACCCTCACCACCTACGGTCTTTGACGGCCTGCGGAAAAACCACAGACCCCAAAGCCACGTCCTGGCTTAAATAGCCAGAGAAGATTGATCAATCACCAAACCCGGCCCCATGGTCGTGCTCAGCGAGATCTTCTTCAAATACACACCCTTAGCGGTTGCTGGCTTGGCTCTTTTCAAATCAGCAACCAGGGCTTCCAGATTTTCTTTCAGCGCTGTAGCTTCAAAGGACAGCTGGCCAATACCGCCGTGGATAATGCCGCCTTTGTCAGCCCTGTAGCGCACCTGTCCAGCCTTGGCGTTTTTAACCGCCGTGGCCACGTCAGGTGTTACCGTACCGGTTTTCGGGTTAGGCATCAGGCCACGCGGACCCAACACCTGACCTAGCTGGCCGACAACACGCATGGCATCAGGGCTGGCAATAACCACATCAAAATCCATCATGCCGCCTTTAATTTGCTCGGCCAAATCTTCCATACCGATGAAGTCTGCACCTGCAGCTTTAGCAGCGTCGGCGTTGCCGCCCTGAGTAAAGACGGCAACACGCACATCTTTACCATTGCCGTGCGGCAAGGTAGTAGCACCGCGCACCGACTGATCTGACTTACGTGGGTCAATACCCAGGTTGATTGACACATCGACAGATTCGGCAAATTTAACAGCGCTGACTTCTTTCAGAAGTGTTACCGCCTCGTCCAGTGAGTACAGGCGGGTGCGATCAACTTTTTCAGCGATAGCGCGCTGGCGCTTGGACAATTTAGTCATCTTATACACCCTCCACATCAAGACCCATTGCACGGGCAGAGCCGGCAATTGTACGTACAGCGGCATCCATATCGGCCGCAGTCAAATCAGGCGCCTTGGTGGTAGCAATTTCTTCCAGCTGGGCACGCGTAACCTTACCCACTTTTTGGGTATTAGGACGGGCAGAGCCACTTTTAACACCAGCGGCCTTTTTCAACAGGAAAGCCGCCGGCGGCGTTTTCATTTCAAAAGTAAAGCTGCGATCGCTGTAGACGCTGATCACAACGGGAACTGGCGCGCCAGCTTCCACGTTTTGGGTCTGGGCATTAAACGCCTTACAGAACTCCATGATGTTCACACCGTGTTGACCGAGAGCCGGACCAACCGGAGGACTGGGATTTGCTTTGCCTGCAGCAACTTGCAACTTGATGTAGGCTGTTACTTTCTTCGCCATGCTCTTGACTCCTGCTGTGGGTGATAACGCCTCAAGATTGCGGTTAACAGCAACCTGTCATCGGCTCCCCGTTATTCCCCCGAGATTACCCCGAGGACACAAAAACCTTCCTCTGCATAGCACAGAGGAAGGCATAAAAACCAGTTATACGCTAAAGTGTTATCAGGCTTTTTCTACCTGACCAAACTCGAGCTCTACGGGCGTGGAGCGCCCAAAAATCAATACCGCCACCCGCAGCCGACTTTTCTCATAGTTAACCTCTTCAACCACACCATTAAAGTCATTGAAGGGACCATCTACTACACGCACCATCTCGCCGGGCTCGAACATTGTTTTCGGCTTCGGCTTCTCGATGGAATCGTCGACACGCTGTAAAATAAGTTGTGCTTCTTTGTCAGTAATGGGGGCCGGCTTGTCAGCTTTGCCGCCAATAAAGCCCATCACTCGCGGGGTATTTTTCACCAAGTGCCAGCTGTCATCATTCAGCTCCATTTGCACCAAGACATAACCCGGAAAAAATTTGCGCTCGCTCTTGCGCTTTTGGCCACCACGCATCTCCACTACTTCTTCCGTGGGCACCAGCACTTCACCAAAAAGGTCATGCATATCGTGCAGCTCGATGCGCTCACGCAAAGAGTTCGCGACCCGCTTTTCATAGACGGAATAGGCGTGAACCACGTACCAACGTTTCGCCATGAGCTCTCTATCCTATTATCCTGGAGGCGATAAAACCAAAAATGGTGTCAAGACCCCAAAGAATTAATGCCATTACGAAGACCACTGCAACCACCAGCAAAGTGGTCTGATGGGTTTCCTGGCGCGTCGGCCAAACCACCTTGCGCACCTCTACAACTGATTCGTTCATCAGTCGCCACAAAGCGTGACCCTTGGCAGTCTGATAGCTAATGAGCAGAGCAACCGAGGCCAGAGCAACCAGAGCCAACACGCGATACAGCAAAGGCTGCGCCGAGTAAATGGAGTTGCCCACTATGCCCGCAGTGACAATGGCAACAACCAACGCCCATTTAATGACGTCAAAACGGTATTCCTTTGTCTCGGCTTTTGAACTCATAGCTGCACCAACTATTTTTACAGACAACTTTGAAAATGGCAGGCCAGGAGGGACTCGAACCCCCGACATTCGGTTTTGGAGACCGACGCTCTACCAACTGAACTACTGGCCTAAAATCGAAAACAGAGGCGGAGCAGACTCCGCCTCTGTCGGTGAAGCATCATCGATTACTCGATGATTTTAGCCACTACACCAGCACCTACAGTGCGGCCACCTTCACGTACGGCGAAACGCAAACCCTCTTCCATCGCTACCGGATGGATCAAAGTCACGCTCAGCTGAACGTTGTCACCTGGCATTACCATCTCTACGCCATCAGGCAGATCGCAAGCACCGGTAACGTCCGTGGTACGGAAGTAAAACTGTGGACGGTAACCTTTAAAGAAAGGCGTGTGACGGCC
>Ga0079223_10001921_pt1 | contig 12637 bp, 14 predicted proteins | sample Stecom2011_FD_75072 | JGI IMG/M metagenome (GOLD analysis project Ga0079223, IMG submission 75072) | Agricultural soil microbial communities from Utah to study Nitrogen management - Steer compost 2011 | ecosystem: Environmental > Terrestrial > Soil > Agricultural land | place: USA: Utah...
GTTCCTCGAGTCAAGATTTTGCCTAGAGCTTCCTTCAGCTTTTACCTCACGGTAAACACCTTGCCTTTGGCTAACACTTCGTTTGACATCTTCTCGTGTAAGAGACTTTCACTCTCAAATTATTCAACATGCCCGGCACACACAAAAAAAGCCGTTTAAAACGGCTTATCAATTAATACATTCCACCTTGTGGCATTTGTGGAGTTGGAGTTTCTTCTTTAACTTCTGCAACAGCTACTTCTGTGGTTATAAATAGAGCAGAAACTGAGGCAGCATTCAATACTGCTGATCTAGTAACTTTCGTTGGATCAACGATACCTGCTTTATGCATATCTACCCATTCACCTTTTTTCGCATCAAAGCCAATATTTGGTTTGCTTGCTTTTTGTTGATCAACAATTTCGCCCGGATCAAATCCTGCATTTTCAGCAATTTGGAATACCGGAGCTGTTAATGAATCCAACACTACATTAATACCTTTCTGAACATCAACAATATCATCTTTCAATTCAGGTTTTAATTCATTAAGGATTTCAACTAATATTGCCCCACCACCGCTTACAATACCTTCAGCAACAGCAGCTTTAGTTGCATTTAAAGCATCTTCAATACGATGTTTCTTTTCTTTCATTTCTGGCTCTGTAAGAGCTCCTACTTTAACAACAGCAATACCATTAGTTAATTTACCCAAACGTTCGTTTAGACGATCTTTGTCATAGTCACTTGTAGAATTTTTAATATGTCTCTTTATTTCTTCAATACGATCTTCAACAGCTTTTTTCTCACCATTACCATCGATAATTGTCGTGTGGTCTTTTGTTACTGTAATTTTCTTGGCAACACCTAAATCATCTAATTGTAAATCTTCTAATTTCATATTTAAGTCTTTTGCATATAATTTAGCGCCAGTTAATACAGCAATATCACCTAAGATTTCTTTTTGGTTATCGCCAAATCCTGGAGCTTTTGTAGCAACAACATTAAAAGTTCCACGTAATTTATTAACGATTAATGTACTAACAACTTCATTTTCAATATCGTCAGCAATTATTAATAATGGACGATTACTTTCTACTACTTGTTCTAATAAAGGTAAGATTTCCTTTACCGTAGTTATTTTTTGGTCAGTAACTAAAATATAAGCATTTTCTAAATCAACTTCCATAGTTTCGCGATCTGTAACCATGTATGGAGAAATATAACCTTTATCATATTGCATACCTTCTACAACTTCTAGGTATGTATCAAATCCTTTAGATTCATCCACATTGATTACACCTTCACGGCCAACTTTAGACATTGCTTCAGAAATGATTCGACCAATTTCCTCACTACCAGATGAGATTGTTGCAACACTGGCAATATCTTCATCTGTTTCTATTTTATGAGATTTCTCCAATAACTTTTCAGCTACTGCACGACTTGCTCTTTCGATACCTTCACGCATCAACACTGGGTTTGCCCCTTTATTAATTGCATCTAATCCTTTGTGAATCATTGCTTGCGTTAATAAAGCAGCAGTTGTTGTACCATCACCAGCTACATCGTTAGTTTTGTTTGAAACTTCATAAACTAGTTTAGCACCCATATTTTCAAATTCATCATCTAATTCAATTTCACGAGCAATTGAAACACCATCATTTGTAATTGTTGGGGTACCATAACCTTTATCTAAAACAACATTTCGACCCTTAGGTCCCAAAGTAATCTTAACAGCATTTGCTAGTGTATCTACACCTTTTAGCAACGCTTCTCTAGCATCTTTTGAAAAACTAATTTTTTTACTCATTTTTGCCTCCTACTCAATAATTGCAAGAATATCTTTTTCATTAATAACTAGATATTCCTCATCCTCAAATTTAAATTCAGTTGTTGAATACTTCTTGAACACAGCTTTGTCTCCTACCTTAACACTTACTGGAACTCTTTTTCCATCTACTAGAGCACCTTCACCAACTGCAACAACAGTTGCAAAATCTGGCTCTTCATTCACATCTTCTGTTAAAATGATGCCGCTAGCAGTCTTTTGTTCCACCTTTTCCTTTTTTAATACAACATTATCATGTAATGGTTTAAGCATAAAAGTTCCTCCTTATTTAATACTTATATATTTTTTAGTTTCTTGAACACTGTCTTTTGGAACAGTAACTACAAGAATACCATTATTGTATTCAGCTGTCAACTTAGATTCATCAATATTACCTACATAATATTCTCTAGAAAGCTCTCCTGAATAACGCTCTTTTCTAATATACTCTTCATTATCTTCCTTAGCGTCTACTGATACTACTAAATATTCATTTTCATAAGAAAGCTTAATGTCTTCCTTTTCTAATCCGGGTAATTCAATATAAAGCACATATTGCTTATCATCTTCTTTAATATCCGTTCTCATAGACCTTGATGTTGGTCTATCAAACCAATCATTAAAGAAATCATCAAAAATATTTGTAATTCTCATATAATATCACTCCTTCTTATTATTTAATTTCAATATAATGTTTTTCTTCTTTTTTTGATTCTTCTCTTGGTATTTCAATATATAAAATACCTTTTTTGCATTTAGCCTTTACGTCTTTTTCATCGACATCACCTACATAGAACGAACGCCTCATTCTACCATAGTATGATTCTTTTCTAACGTATTTTCCTTTAGCTTCTTTGGATCCTTTCTTTTCAACATCGATTGTTAAATAACCATCTTCAATACTTAATTTAATATCTTCTTTATCTAACCCTGGGACTTCAACTTCGAATACGAACTTGTCATCCTTTGTTTTAAGATTTGTTTGTAAATAGTGGTTTTTACTCACCAAGCCTGTAAATGGCGTCTTAAACCAATCATCAAAGAATCCATCTCTTCTGATCAATTTCATAATATTCATCACTCCTTTATAAATATTAGCACTCAACACCACTCAGTGCTAATTATATTATAACATAAAAATTAGCACTGTCAAGTGTTTTGTGCTAACTTCTTTAATTTTTTTAGTTTTTCTTAATATTCGTTTATTATTTAGGCACTTTTAGAACATTATTTTTATAAAAAACTGATGAAAATTTGCAGAATATGACGTAAATGCCAATTATATAAGCAATTAATATAATAGAAAAGCAAAATATGTTAACAATATTTTGATGTTTTCAACAGTACAATATCAAAAAAACATGAATACCATAAATGTTTTTTTGCATTAAGTAAAGATTATGAAGGGCTCATTTGATAATAATATATTATATACTTATTATATACTCAATGATAAATTCCTATGTAATATGTTTACTAGATTAATATAAAAAATAGAAAACCCCTTATGTGCAGGGGTTATTCAAGATGGGCTAAGCCTTCAGGATCAAGAATTATTATCTTTCTATGGCCGATTTGTTTAATTAATCCGTCCTCTTCAAATTGAGTTAATTTCCTACTCAATGTTTCCGGGCTCATTCCCAATTGAAGGGCAAAATCTCCTTTTGAGGACGATAATAACACAACATCATTTTTTGCCATTCGCATAAATGTTTGTGCAATCCTCTTGTCTACTGGATATAAGTTAATACCCTCCAATAAATTTTCTGATTTTTCTAATCTATTTGCTATCTCTTCTAATATTTTAAAAGCAATTTGAGGATGTTGCTGCATTTTGCCTTGGACTTTTTTACCTTCTAAATAACAAATCGACGAATCCTCAATCGCTTGGGCAAAATCAGTTCTAGGCTTGTTATTAAAAAGTGATAGTTCACCAATAAAATCACCCGTACTAACAAACCTAATAACTTGTTCTTTTCCAGTATCACTTATCCGTGAAACCTTTAATTTTCCTGAATTTACAACATATAAATTCGAGTCCATATCCCCTGCTAAATAGATCATTTCTCCTTTGCGATATGTTTTGTGGCCGGCAATTTTCATTATTTCAGCCATTTCTTCTTCAGTTAAATGTGCGAAAATTGGTACCTTGTGTACACAACTAACCATATATCATTTCGAAACTAAACGTTTCTCTCCTTCCAATTCGGTTATCGGTTTTATATCTTGGGAGGTCTCTAAAACACCGAGATATTTTCCTTCTTTATTTCTAACAGCAAAATAGCGAATATAAACAAATTTATCACCTAATTTAATCCAAAAATCTTCATGATCCTTTTCGCCAGTTTTAAAGCTGTTTACTATTTCTTCAACAATTCCAACACTTGCTGGTGGGTGACATAAGCTTACTTCACGACCAATTACGGTCTTCGGTCGAGCAAATATTCTTTCTTTACCTTGAGAAAAATATTTTACTCGATCATTTTTATCAACAAACGTCATATCAAGTGGCAATGTATTTAATAAAGCATTTACTTCTTCGCTACTTAAACTACCGGCATCAAAAGCAATATCACCTGCACTAGGTTGTGAGACTTCTTCTTTCACTTCTTCACTAGTTTCTGCATTCCAAAGTTTTTCCGGAACAACTAAACAATATCCAATCTCTGGAGTTGCTTCATCAATCTTAATCCATTCATTAAAAGTTAATGTATCATTTAACAATGGTACTAAAATATTATTTTCTTTATCTATCATCGACAAAATATTATTGGTAGCTTTACGAACAACAGCTTCTAGCTTGTTTTTATCTTCAATTGGTTTAGAAGTGATCTTGATTGCTTCTTTAATCTCTTCACGAATCTCATCATCAACACCCCACATTACTTTAGGCGGAGCCGTTACACCATGTTTTTCTAAATATGGGAAAAACAAGTTTTCTTTGCGCATATAGTGAATATCCACTTCTGACAAACGGTCTAATCCAATTCTTAAATTCAACATTGAATTATTATCCTCATTTTCCAAATATGATTCTAAGTTTAAGATAACCTCTTCATTAACAACTTTTTCAATTGCTTTGTTTTCATTTATTAAAACATTAACCGGATGTCCTGCAATCTCTGCATTATTGTTTTTATGTAATTCTTGAATAGACTTACCCATAACCTCAGCATGAACATCGCATAAACGTTGAATCTCTTCAACCTCTATTCCTTCATTGATCAATTCCTTTTCTAATTCAGATAATTCCTGAGTCGATATTGATCCAAATTCTTTTTCAAACTCAGTTTTAACTTCATCAAAGTCTCTTCCTTCATGAAGCGATTGAATTAGATTTCTTAATTTTTCTTTACGAAATTTACTATTATTTATTAATTCACTCATTTTTGTCCTCCAACAAGAATCCATATTCAAGGAAAGTGGTTTTAATTTTTTCCAAGTCGATTCCTCTCATTTTTGCTCCTCTTTTTATCGTCATAATTTTTCCCACAGTTTTAAGCATTATAGGATTTGTAATATCTGTGAATCCTAAGCTGTTCATAATCCGCTGTACTTCAGGATATGCTTTTACCAAGTTATTAATACTGTCATTAATATTAAGTGTGGTTAAATTATCTTGTTTATTTTTCGCCAAGTACTTGATAACCTAGCTTATCTATATTATTCTTTATATCTTCGCTTGTAATCAGATTTTCATCAAAATCCACTTTTACTTTGAGGACATAAATAAAATTTTTGATTCATTAATCCCCTCCATACGTTTGAGCATGTTTTCAATCTTAGCAACACAACTCGGGCATGTTAAGGTTTCTAATTGATATGTTTTTTTCATAATTTTACCTCCAATAATATTATATATTATTTATCGATTTTTTTCATTTGAAACGATAAAAAAAGTTAATTAATTAAAAACTAATTAACTTTTTATTTCTTAAATTGATCATTTTTTTAATGCCTGATTAATCGTTTCTTTAATAGTTTTTAAAACATCTTCATCAGGGCGATAGTTGTGCCTAATTGGCTCAACTAGTCTTTCAAATTTCATTGATTCTAATTCTTTATCAATAATATCAATACTTTGGCCACCCCAACCATAACTACCAAAAGCTATGTATTTTAAATCTATCGGTGCCAATCCTTTCAAGTATGTTAGAAAAGAAGCAATTCTTGGCAAGATATTATTATTAAATGTTGGTGATCCAACAGCCAAATATTTACTATCCATAAGCTCAGTGATTATATCTGATGCAGGCGTGTCATTAATGTTAAACAAAATTACGGAAATACCATTTTCAGTAAATGTTTCAGTAATTTGTGTTGCCATCTCTTGAGTACTACCCCACATCGTATCATAAACAACTATGGCTTTGTCCTTCTTTTGTGAAGATGTCATCTGTCCATATAGTTCTACTATATCTTCTATATGTTCTTGCCAAATAAGACCATGACTAGTGGCAATCATATCGATATCCAAGCCCTCCACTACACCTGCAATTCTAGCAGCTTGTTTAGTATAAGGCAATACAATATTAGCATAATATTTTTTCGCTTCTAATAATGCAATTGACAAATCATATTCACCATCAAATCTTTCTGATGATGCTAAATGTTGACCAAAAATATCATTACTAAATAATATCTTATCCTCTGGTACATAAGTAACCATATTATCAGGCCAATGCACCATTGGTGCATGAGTAAATGATAGTGTTCTCTTACCAATTGAAATCGAATCACCGCTTTTGACTGGTACAAGTGGCATACCTTTTCCATACTGCGCTTCTAGAATCTTGACACCATTAGGATGTGCTGAATACACCTTTGCATTTGGTGCCAATTCTAAAACTTTTAGCAAACTACCACTATGATCAGGCTCACCATGGTTGGAAATAATAACTTCAATTTTTGCTGGATCAATCACCGAAGAAATTCTTGCAAGCATTTCGTCAGTAAATGGTTCTTTGACATTATCGATTAAAGTGATTTTTTCATCTAGAATCAAATAAGCATTATAAGTACTGCCACGTGCAGTATCATAACCATGGAAACTTCTTAAGCCCCAATCAATAACTCCAACCCAATAAATATCTTCCTTAATTTTTGTTGCAATCATATTACGACCCCTATTCTTCTAATAAACTAAAATCTTCTTTAGTAACGCCGCAATCAGGACAAACCCAATCTTCTGGTAAGTCTTCGAACTTTGTTCCTGGATCTATTCCTTGACCTGGATCTCCATCTGCTGGATCATAAATATACCCACAAACATCGCAAACATATTTTTCCATATTATACGCTCCCTTCTTCATTTATTCTAATTTAGATAATTCATCTAAAAAATTAGCTACGTCTTCTGCTTCCCCATCAAACTCGAATTTCCCTAATATTGGAACACCATAAGTATCTGCGATTTCATTTGCAGCCAAGCAATAAGCTTCATCATAACTTTTATCCCCACTAGAAGCAACACCTTTTAAAAATTCCGCATTATCTTCTAGAAAGTCTTCTACTTCTATTGGTACTTCACCGTACCCATCGGTAAAAGTTATTAAAACAAAATCTTCATCAACAGTTTCAGAACCGTCTTCAATTTCAAAAATATCATCTAATCCTAACTTTTCAACAAAACTACGAACATTTCCTGTTCGTGAAAAGTATACAATTTTCATAAAGTACCTCCTAATACACTATAAATTATTTTATCACTTTTTTCGTTTTTTGCAACTAATATACTCATACTTACAATTAATATTATAACATATTTAACCATTTGTATGAATTTTTTATTAATAATTATTTTTATTAAGTAAATTACTAAATAATCATGATATAATTTTAACAAGCATTAGTGATGAAAAAATCAATAAAGCGTTAAGTATATTGGTTTTATTGTCTTGTAGGCAAATTATTTGTCAATACTTGCATCCTCTTATATAATATAAGTAAGAAGTGAAGTGATATATCTATCACTAGCTTTGAAAACTATTACTTATTTAGGAGGTATTATGAATATAAATAAATTTGATCCACTAAAGAAAAAGAGATTAGAAATCTTAGACCAGAATGGAAAGATAGTGGACGAAAAATTAGAGCCAAAGCTGAGTAACAATCTACTTTTAGATATGTATCAAGCAATGGTGCGTGGGCGCATAGCCGATATTAAAGCAATTCAATTTCAGCGTCAAGGACGTATGCTTACATATGTTCCAAATCAAGGTCAAGAAGCTACACAAGTTGGAGCTGCTGCAGCGTTGAAAAAAACTGATTGGCTTGTTCCTGCGTTTAGAGAATTTAATGCAATGTTATATCATGGTGCTACTTTAGAGCAAGCATATCTATATTGGTATGGCAATGAAAAAGGTAGCAGATTCGACGATAGTGTAAATATTCTTCCGGTAAATATTACAATCGGGGCACAAATTAACCATGCGGCAGGAATCGCATTTGGTTCAAAATATTTAAATACAAAGGAAGTCGCACTAACATTTATCGGTGATGGTGGTACTTCCCATGGTGAATTCCATGAAGGAATAAACTTTGCTGGAGCCTTTGATTTACCTGTTGTAGTAGTAATTCAAAATAATGGGTGGGCAATTTCAACCCCAACATCAAGTGCTACTAAGGCTGAAGCATTAGCACATAAAGCCGTAGGATATGGAATACCGGGAATACAAGTTGACGGAAATGATGTTCTTGCAATGTATGTAGCTACAGCTGATGCTGTAAAAAGAGCTCGAGAAGAGAATATCCCTACTTTAATTGAAGCAATGACATATCGAATGGGCTCACATACTACTTCTGATGATCCAACGATTTATCGTGAAAGTGAAGAAGAAAAAGAATGGGCGAAAAAAGATCCAATAACAAGATTTAAAACTTATTTAATTAATAAAGGTTTATGGACAGAAAAAAAAGATGAAAATCTACATGAAAGGGTTAATAAAGAAGTTAATGAAGTCTTCGCTAAAATAGAAAAGTCTACAGTTGAACTTGAAGAAATCTTTAACTATAATTATGAAACTCTTACTCCTCGCCAGCAAGAACAATTAGAAGCATATAAAAAATATCTCGATGGGAGGAATAAATAATGGCAACAGTTAATATATTACAAGCAATTAATCAAACTTTATCCCAACAAATGGAAAAAGATAAAAATATAATATTATTAGGTGAAGACATTGGTGTAGCCGGTGGTGTATTTAGAACTACAGAAGGTTTGCAAAAAAAATTCGGAAAAGACCGAGTATTAGATACTCCAATTTCTGAAGCTGCAATTGTTGGTAGTAGCGTTGGAATGGCTTTATACGGATTAAAGCCGATTGCGGAAATACAATTTTCTGGATTTGTTTATACTGCATTTAATCAAATCGTTAGTCATGTTGCAAGAATGAGAAACCGTTCTCGTGGCAAACACAATTTACCGATGATTATTAGGATGCCTTATGGTGGTGGAGTTAGAGCCTTAGAACACCATTCAGAAAGTATGGAATCTATATTTGCTCATATCCCTGGGATAAAAGTAGTTATTCCATCTAATCCTTATGATGCTAAAGGTTTATTAACCGCAGCAATTAATGATCCGGATCCAGTTATATTTATGGAGCCAAAACGCTTATATCGTGCATTTAAACAAGAAATTCCTGATGAAGAATATGAAGTTCCATTAGGAAAAGCGCGAGTTGTTAAAGAAGGAAAAGACATTACCGTTGTTGCTTGGGGAGCATTAGTTCGTGAAGTTGATAAAGCAATTAAAGATCTTGATGGAATTGATGTAGAACTAATTGATTTAAGAACGATCTCTCCATTTGATTATGAAACAATTATAAACTCAGTTAAGAAAACAGGAAGATTTTTAGTAGTGCATGAAGCAATGAATTCCTTTGGCCCAGGTGCAGAACTTATCACGACTGTTAACGAAAAGGCATTTTACTATTTAGAAGCACCGCCACATCGATTAACTGGTTTTGATGTTACTGTTCCTCTAGCTAGAGGTGAAAATTATTTCATTATCGATAGTGATAGAATAGCTACAGAAATCAAAAAGATTATGAGCTTAGAAGCTTAGGAGGAATATTATGTATGATTTTAAATTCGCGGATATCGGTGAAGGTATCCATGAAGGTCAAATATTAAAATGGAATTTTAAAATAGGTGATACAGTTAAAGAGGGAGACACCCTTGTGGTTGTAGAAACCGATAAAGTAAATGCGGAAATCCCTTCTCCAGTTGATGGTGTATTAAAAAAGCTAGGTGCTGAAGAAGGTGATGTTATAAATGTTGGTGAAACTCTTGCCATTATCGATGATGGTTCTGGAGGCGATGTCCCTGAAGAGCCAGAAGTTAAAGAAGAAAAACCTGAAAAGAAAAAATCAAGTGGTGTAGTCGGAGATATTGAAGAATCAGATGAGGTGATTGCAAGCTTTACAGAAACTAGGACAGAAACCACAACCGAAAGAGTTGTTGCAACACCAGTTGCACGCAAATTGGCAAGAGATTTAAATATTGATATTAATGAGGTAAAAGGTACAGGTGAAAATAATCGAGTTTTAAAAACTGATATTGAAAATCACCAGCAAGCGCAAAAACCAACACCGAGACCTGCTTCAGTAAGCGGCGAAGGTGATCGTCGTGAGCCAATATCAAGAACTAGAAAAGCTATTGTAAATGCAATGACAAATTCTAAAGCAATTATCCCTCACTCAACATTAACTGATGAAGTTATTGTTGATAATCTAGTTTCTTTTAGAAGGGAACAAAAAGAAATTGCTGCAGAAAAAGGTATTAAACTAACTTACCTTCCATTCATTATCAAGGCTATTACTTTAAGTATTAAAGAGTATCCAATTTTCAATGCTAGCTTTGATCATGAAACAGATGAAATTATTTATCATAACAATATAAATATTGGAATTGCTGTTGATACACCAGAAGGATTAATTGTTCCAAATATTAAAAATGCTGATCAGAAGAGTATTTTTACTCTTGCTGAAGAACTAGGTACACTTGCTACTGCAGCTAGAGATAGAACACTTCAACTTGCAGATATTCAAAATGGAACATTTACAATTACTAACTTCGGATCCTTTGATACATCATTTGGTGCTCCAGTAATAAACCATCCAGAAGTTGGAATTATTGGTATTGGCAAAATTGCTAAAAAACCTATTGTTGTTGATGATGAGATAAAAATTGGACAATTACTACCATTATCACTAGCATTTGACCACCGAATTATCGATGGTGCAGATGCCGGACGTTTTCTGATTAGAGTAAAACAATACTTAAGTGATCCAATGTTGTTGTTAATGAGTTAGGAGGTAACTATGAAAACTTATGATGTTGTAATTATTGGTGCCGGTCCCGGCGGATACGTTGCCGCAATTCGGGCAGGGCAAAAAGGAGCTAAAGTAGCTCTTGTTGAAAAAGAAGATATTGGTGGGGTATGCCTTAATTACGGGTGTATCCCTACCAAAGCTTTATTAAAAAGTGCTCAAACTTATAAAGAAGCTTTAGAAGCAAAAGAATTTGGTGTCTTAATTGATAAAGAAAACATTCGTATTGATTGGTCACAAATGGTTAAAAGAAAAGACCGCATTGTAAAAAGATTAACTGGTGGCGTTAAACTATTATTAAAGAATAATAATGTTGACGTTTATCAAGGATATGGAGATGTTGTAGACAAAAATACTGTTAAAGTAAATGATGAAACCCTTTCTGCAAAAAACATTATCCTCGCAACTGGGGCTTCCCCAATCATTCCGCCAATTCCAGGAGTTAAAGAAGCATTTGAAGATGGGATTATTGCTACTAGTAAAGAATTACTAAGCCTTAAGGAACTTCCAAAAAAGCTCGCAATTATTGGTGGTGGAGTCATCGGAGTTGAATTCGCAACAATCTTTTCTACTCTAGGTGTTGAAGTTAACATCATTGAAAGAGAAGATAATATTTTATTAAATATTGATGATGAAGTTCGTGATACTTACTTGAGAATCCTTAAAAAAGCGAAAATTAATATCCACACTAATTCAGAGGTGACTAAAGTAAATAAAAATACCATCACTTACAAACATAACGGTGAAGAAAAAACACTTACTGGCGATAAAATATTAATGAGCGTTGGCATGAGGCCTAATACTGATAGTTTTAATAACTTAAATCTTGAAACAACTAAAACTGGGATTAAAGTTAATGAAAAACTAGAAACAAGTGTAAAAGGGATTTATGCCATTGGTGACTTGAATGGTAATTTGATGTTAGCTCATGTAGCATCAGCAGAAGGTATTATTGCTGTTGACAATATTTTGGGAGCTAATAAAACAATCGATTACAATAAAGCACCTTCTGGAATTTACGGATTCCCAGAAATTGCGATGGTGGGACTAACAGAAAGACAAGCTAAAGAACAGAACTTAGATTTCAAAGTAAGTAAATTCCCTCTATCCGCAAATGGCAAAGCTTTAGCTGACAATAGTACCGAAGGGTTTGTAAAAATAATATCCGATAAAAAATATGGTGAAATACTCGGAATGCATATTCTTTCACCACATGCTACAGATATGATATCTGAAGCTGTTGTTACAATGGAACTTGAAGGAACAGTTTATGAAATAGCTAATGCGATTCATCCACATCCAACAGTATCCGAAGCTATTATGGAAGCTGCTCATGGAGCAATTGATAAAGCAATTCATATTTTATAAATTAAAAAGGCGCTTAATAAAGAGGCTGCTGAAAAAGTCTCTGATAATTAATCCCATCAAGGAACGAATAAAATCGTTCCTTTTTGTATAGTAAAATAACACTAAATATGATAAAATATATATAGTA
>Ga0079223_10001923_pt1 | contig 12635 bp, 11 predicted proteins | sample Stecom2011_FD_75072 | JGI IMG/M metagenome (GOLD analysis project Ga0079223, IMG submission 75072) | Agricultural soil microbial communities from Utah to study Nitrogen management - Steer compost 2011 | ecosystem: Environmental > Terrestrial > Soil > Agricultural land | place: USA: Utah...
AAACCTTTCCTCTTTGTTTCCTTTAAGAATTTGATAAGGGAAGCTGTTTTTTTTCAATTCAGCTTCAAAAATATGGAACATTTCTTCGCGATTGTTAGGTTGATCTCGTAATATATCGGCTTCCCAAGGAGTGTCTATATACGTTAACAAGTACATAGCCGTGTTGTTTTTTAATGCTTCTTTCTGAATAAATTCAGGGCAAAACCCATTGTAGTAATATTCTGAATACACTTTCAATTCAAGTAAATTTGTATCACAGATAAGAAGATTCCTAACCTTTTTTAAAGTTTCCTTTTCAAGTTCTAGCTGCCCTTTGGCTATGGGAACAAGATCTTTCTTTGAAACCATTTCTTTTTTAGTCTTCCATTTTTCTTCTAAATAGTGTCGCATAAACTCGGGAACCCAGAGCGTATTGTAATGCGCTGCCAACTCCTTTGCCAAAGTCGTTTTTCCCGTAGATTCTGGACCGTATAATACAATCTTTTTCACTTTAGTAAGCTAGTTTCGGGTTTATTCAGGTTTTTCTTCCACGCCTTATAACCAACTATTGAAATGACGATAAACAATAGAAATTGAAATGAAGTAAACATAAGTCCTTTATAAAAATATAACGGAAATGATATGATATTTCCTGCGAGTAAAAATAACCAGTTTTCAATTTTTTTGCGAGCCAATAACCACATTGCAACAAAAAATATTGCTGTGGTCAAGGTATCGACATACGCTGTCCAACTATTCCATTTATCGAAAACTTTATAAATAATGAAAATAAAAAAAAGAGTTCCGATAAATATTCCTAAGCTAATTTGTTTTTCTTTTATAGTGGTTTTTGTGATTGGCGTATAGTGTTCGGAATCTACTTTTCGGGTCCAAAAATACCATCCGTAAATGCTCATTGAAAAGTAGTATGCGTTTATAACCAAATCGCCCAAAAGTCCATAAACTGCCAGTAGATACACAAAAATAGCAGTGCTTAAAATGCCAGTTGGATATATTAGAATGTTGTCTTGTTTCGAAAACCACGCACTCAATAGACCGAAAACAACGGCAGTAATTTCCAACGCCACAAGATATGGAGGGACATTTTGGTATTCAGCAAAAAACCAATCAAAAATGTGGCTCATAATTGCTTCTGTCGGATTTTACGATTTTTATGTAAAGCAAACCGCGTTCTACTGCTTCAAGGGCTACCTTCATCTCTTTTTGAAGCATATTCATAACCTCATCATAATCGCCATAAACTTGTGTACTAAGCGGATTTTCAAGAACCGTAAGTCCAGAATTTCTCAAGCTAGTTATAAAGTTTATTATCGCAGGTTCCCAATTGTCTTGCAACGGCGAAAGTGTGAGTTCTACTGAAATTTTCATATTCAATTTTTTTTCAAATTTATAGGTTTTTATTGTGGTCATTGGGGCTTAGCGGTATGTTTTTTTTACCACAGAGGCGCAGAGATCACAGAGGTTTTGAATTTTTGGAATTTACAATTTTAAAATTTGTTTGGAATTTGGAATTTATTGTTTGGCACTTTAATCCTCAAAGGCTGTTCCCATCACAATCATATCTGCTCCCGCAAGATATGCGGCTTGTTTTTGGGATTCAGATCTTATTCCACCGCCCACAATCAACGGGATTTTTATGGCTTCTTTTACTTTCTTTATTATTTCAGGTTTCACAGGAAATTTAGCACCACTTCCTGCTTCCAAATAAATAAGTTTGGCACCCATATACTGCCCAGCCAAAGCCGTGTGTACAACATCTTGAGCATTTTCTTGTGATATTGGCTCTGTTGCAGTCACTTTTGAAACGGAAGAATGATTTCCGCCGTCGATCAATAAATAGCCCGTTGGAATGATTTCTAATGGCGAATCTTTCAACTTAGCAATAGACTTTACTTGTTGTCCCACTAAATATTCGGCATTGCGGCCAGAAAGCAAGGTTAAAAACAAAAGCACATCGGCCAAAGAAGTAATATGCGAATAGTCGCCAGGAAAAAGGAAAATTGGGAGCTTTGTGTTTTGTTTTAATGCTTTCACAACACCTTCGGTTTCGCCGTTGGACACTGTGCTGCCTCCTACAAAAAGATGTGTAGTATTATTAGGAATTTTATTCAGAAAAGCATCAATCTCAACAATGTCAAATTTATCAGGATCTATAAGAATAGCGAGCAATTTTTCGTTCGCTTTAACCGATTTCAGAATAGCATTATAAAAAAGTTTGTCCATTTAATTTCGGTTAGAAATAAGGGCATAGGCACAGGTAAATCCTTCAAACTCTAGAAAATCTACGTCATAAGTCACTTCTTTAGCGCCATAGGTAACAGTGGCGGTAGTTCTGTCGTGATCCAAGTCGAATTCATCAACATCTATATGCTGAAGGAAACTCACGCTTTTTTCTGAAAAACTTTTATAAAGTGATTCTTTTGCACACCAAACAATGGTAAGCTTTCGCATTAAAGCATCTTCATTTGCGATAGTGCGATATTCTTCAATAGGTGTAAATTTATGGGCAATCCGAAGTATTTTAGGTCGTTGTTTTTCAATATCAATCCCCACTTCCATATCACTAATTATAATTGCTGAAAAATTAAATGAATGCGTGATAGAAATATACTTATCATCATTTAAATGTGGTTTTCCATTTTCATCATAATACAAATCGTGATCTGTATACCCCTCGATCGCCAATAACTGACGAATACTCATAAATGCACGTCGATGAATTTCACTTTTCATATTTTCCACTCGATTTGTACAATTATCGGTGAGTTGAACATGCTTTGAAAGAACATCAAAAGACTCATCAATTTTCCAAATAAGTACTTTGGTTGAGGGGTTTACTGTTATAGTTTTATAAAGTGGCATAGAATATTAGAGAGATATTATGTACTTTTGCAGACCTAAATGAAAAATCAAAATTAGTTAATATCAATGAGTTTCCCGCCTTTGTGGGAGATAAAAATCAAAATTTATGTCAACGAAAACAGTGCCTTACACGGCGTACAAAGTAAAAGACATTTCTCTTGCAGATTGGGGAAGGAAAGAAATTGAACTTGCGGAAGCAGAAATGCCAGGACTTATGAGTCTCCGTGAAGAATATGGAGCAGAGCAGCCTCTAAAAGGAACCCGTATTGCAGGATGTTTGCACATGACAATTCAAACTGCGGTGCTTATAGAAACACTTGTTGCTTTAGGTGCTGAAGTTACTTGGAGCTCTTGTAATATTTTCTCAACTCAAGACCACGCTGCTGCGGCTATGGCTGCTGCAGGAATTGCAGTGTATGCTTGGAAAGGAATGACAGAAGAAGAATTTGAATGGTGTATTGAGCAAACGCTTTTCTTTGGGGAAGATCGCAAGCCATTAAATATGATTCTTGACGATGGTGGCGACCTTACCAATATGGTTTTAGACAAATATCCAGAGCTTGCTAGCACAGTAAAAGGTATTTCTGAAGAAACCACAACGGGTGTTCACAGATTATACGAACGCGTTAAAAAAGGAACCCTGCCTATGCCTGCTATCAACATTAACGATAGCGTTACAAAAAGTAAATTTGACAACAAATACGGATGTCGCGAAAGTGCTGTGGATGCTATTCGCCGCGCAACAGATTTAATGCTTGCTGGAAAACGTGTAGTTGTATGTGGTTATGGTGATGTAGGTAAAGGAACTGCAGCCTCGTTTAAAGGAGCTGGAAGTATTGTTACTGTTACCGAAATTGATCCTATTTGCGCGTTACAAGCTGCAATGGACGGTTTTGAAGTTAAAAGATTGGAAACTGTTATCGGAAATGCCGACATCGTGATTACTACAACTGGAAACAAAGACATTATCCGTGGAGAGCATTTTGAAGCGATGAAGGACAAGACAGTTGTTTGTAATATTGGTCATTTCGACAACGAAATTGACGTTGCTTGGTTAAAGAAAAACCACGGAAACACACATGTTGAAATCAAACCACAAGTTGACAAATACACTATTGACGGAAAAGACATTATTCTTTTAGCTGAAGGTCGTTTGGTAAACCTTGGTTGCGCTACTGGTCACCCAAGTTTCGTAATGAGCAACAGTTTCACCAACCAAACTTTGGCACAAATTGAACTTTGGAAAAATGGTGAAAACTACGAAAACAAAGTATATATGCTTCCTAAGCACTTGGATGAAAAAGTTGCAAAACTTCACCTTGAAAAAATTGGAGTTGAACTTACTGAGCTTAAGCCAGACCAAGCAGAATATATTGGAGTAACTGTTGAAGGACCTTATAAGCCTGAGTACTACAGATACTAAATAGTTACGATTGTAGATTTTATATTTACGGTTCTATTCACAATTAAAACCTTTGCAGCGATGTGAGGGTTTTTTTGTTGGCTGAAATTAATAGTACCTTCGAAAAATGCTTACGAATATAAAATTGCAATCAAAATGATTAAAAACTACAAACTTCCAAACATACCAACATCCATTTTTTCAGTAATGAGTAAAATGGCGGTAGAATTTAATGCTATTAATCTTTCACAAGGTTTCCCGAACTTCCCTAGTGATTCAAAACTGAATGATTTGGTAAGTGAGGCAATGCGCAAAGGATTTAATCAATACGCTCCAATGGCAGGCGATTTTGAGCTTCGAATGGAAATTTCCAAAAAGATAGAAAAGCTTCACAGTCGTTTTTACAATCCAGAGTCTGAAATAACCATAACTGCAGGTGCTACACAAGCTATTTTCACGATAATCGCTACAACCATTTCCAAAGACGACGAAGTGATTGTTTTCACCCCGGCGTATGATTGTTATACACCAACAGTAGAATTATTTGGCGGAAAGATTGTTCCCATTCAACTGAAGCCTCCGTTTTACACAGTAGATTGGACGGAAGTTGCCGATAAAATATCTTCAAATACGAAAATGATAATCATCAATAGTCCGCATAATCCAAGTGGGATGCTCTTTTCTGAAGAGGATATGTTAAAGCTGCAAAAGTTGGCGGAAATACATGACCTATTGGTTTTAAGCGATGAAGTGTACGAGCATATTATTTTTGACGGTAATATCCACCAAAGTGCATCTAAATATGAAATCTTGGCAAATCGAAGTTTTATTACAGCTTCCTTTGGAAAGACATTTCACAACACTGGTTGGAAAATGGGCTACTGTGCAGCTCCAGTATATTTAATGAAAGAGTTTCAAAAAGTTCACCAATTCAATGTTTTTTGTGTGAACCATCCCTTTCAAAAGGCTTTTGCTACGTATTTAAAAAACGCTAATCACTATTTAAACCTTTCAAACTTCTATCAACAAAAGCGAGATTTCTTTTTGAATGTAATGGAAGGGTCAAAATTCAAAATTGTTCCTTCAAAAGGTACTTATTTTCAAATGCTAGACTTTTCTGATATTTCAAATGAAAACGATATTGATTTTGCACAAAGGCTCACAAAAAAATATAAGGTAGCCACAATACCTACTTCTGTCTTTAACAAAGACGGAGCAGACTACAAACAAATTCGTGTTTGTTTTGCAAAAACTGAAGAAACGCTAGCGGAAGCAGCAACAATTCTAAAAGAGTTTTCTAAGCTTTAATTGAAATAAAAGATTTTCTATAACAATCAAATTACAGCTTTTCGCAAAGCATTCTTACTTCTTTCTCATAGCGTTTAATTATCCTTTGCTGAAGCGTATTGTTTTTTGGAATACTTCGTCCATCGATTTCAACTATTGGTGTAAGTTCACCCATAGTACCTGTAGCGAAAACTCCATCGCCATTATAGAACTGAGATAACGAAATATCCGCCTCGACAAGAGCGATTCCTTCCTTGTTACACATTTCCATTACTGAATTTCTTGTAATTCCAGGAAGACAAGCGTAGGCAAAGGGCGTATAAACTTTTTCATCTTTTACCATAAAAACATTGCTACCATTCAGCTCAGCTACAAAACCGCGATCGTCTAACATTAACCCTGCATCTTTTCCAGCAACATTGGCTTGAATTTTCGCGATGATATTATTGAGCAAGTTATTATGATGAATTTTGCTGTCTAAAAACTGAGGAGAATTTCTACGTTGACTTGTACTAATTACTTTAATGCCGTGATCGTTATCGTATACTAATGGTTTCCATTCGGCTAAAACAATAAGGCAAGATCCGTTCTGGTTCAACCGTGGGTCCATACCACTGGTTATTTTTTCACCACGTGTTAAAGTGAGGCGGATGTGTGTATCATCGGTCATTCCATTAGCATCGAGGGTTTGCTTTATTGCATCTTTAATAAACTCTTTAGAAGGAATATCGACAAAAGCCAACGTTTTAGCCGATTCGTGCAAACGGGTTAAATGTTTGTCAAGACAAACAACGCCTTCAGGATATACGCGCAGCCCTTCCCAAACGGCATCGCCCCCTTGAACTGAGCTATCGAAAACTGAAACTTTCGCTTCGCTTCGCGGGAATAAACGGTCCTTAATAAACACTTGAATGTTGTCGTTCTGCGGATTTGATTTTTGAAGCATGGTTTCTATTTTTATTTAGGATTGAGGAATGTAGCACCTTCAATCATTAATTAATATGTTGTTTTTTAAAGTTTCGTAATAAGGCAAAGCTTCTTTCAGTAAAGGTTTTAAATGAATTGGTAACGGCTGTGAACTGCTTTTTTGAATAGCAAATCCATCAGAATTATGAACGTTGTTATACCAATGTTTTGCCCAAACTCCATCTTCGGGAATTCCGCCCTTCTTCCAGCCAAGCATTTTTTCAGAAAAGGGAATGTTTAGCAAAGCACACAGCTTCCTTAAATAAGTTTCCGGATTCTTTAAAAGTTCATCACTATCGATTACTATTGGAGTTTTACCGTTTTTCTTCAGAAATAAAAACAATTCCGAAGCCTTTTTAATTCCGATATCGTTTAAAGTTGGCGTATGTATCACTTTAGCGAAAGAAGCAATTAGCTTTTTTGGGTGTCGGATAAGTAGAATATTACTCCAATTTAATATGAAATATGGAGATTCCTCTAAGTAATGATGTGCCATTCCTTTAACGAAAACTTGTGTTGTTTCAGCAAGTGAATTTATACCGTGAACAATCTCATCTGCGTTTAACTCCATGGATTGTAAAATTTCTTCTTGCGACGGGTGGCGGTTTTCAATTGAAGCATTGTTTAGATAATATCCATAAAAAGGCTCATCCAAAACTGCTGTGTCTTGGCGTTGCGCAAAAGAATACATCAGAGCCGTTGAAAGGTTACGAGGGCCAGAAATGAGATTGATTACCTTCATTTACTAAAAGTATTAATTTATTTGGAAACAGAACATTTCGAATAGGACTTTTAGAAATTTCCACAAACAGAATCCAATGAAAAGCGGCAATCACAAGAATTTGATTTCTTTATGATTGCCGCTATATAATTTGTGATCTAGAAATAAATCTAGTTCGTTTCCATACTATTCTACTGTAACAGATTTTGCCAAATTTCGAGGCTGATCTACATTGCGACCAAGCATTACTGCTATATGGTACGACAATAGTTGAAGTGGTATAGTTGTAAGTAAAGGCGTTAATGGCTCTGGAGTATGTGGCACTTCCATTACATAATCTGCCATTTCGCTTACTACTTTATCCCCTTCAGAAACCACTGCAATGATTTTACCTTTTCTTGCTTTTATTTCTTGAATATTGCTCACTACCTTTTCGTAATGCTCACTTTTTATAGCAACCACTACAACAGGCATAGACTCGTCGATAAGTGCAATAGGACCGTGTTTCATTTCGGCAGCTGGATACCCTTCTGCATGGATATAGGAGATTTCTTTAAGCTTTAAAGCCCCTTCTAAAGCAACTGGGAAGTTGTAACCTCTTCCTAAGTAAAGGAAATTACGTGCATCTTTAAAAACCGCGGCAATTTCTTTAATCTTACTTTCGGTTTTTAACGCTTCTTCCACGTGTGTTGGAATAAGCGCCAATTCGTGTAAATAACGCACAAAATCGCTATGGCTTATTGTTCCTTTGGCTTTTGCTAACCTAAGGGCCAACATAGTAAGCACTGTAATTTGAGTAGTAAATGCTTTGGTACTTGCAACCCCAATTTCAGGACCGGCATGCGTATACGTTCCGCTGTGTGTTTCGCGAGAAATTGTGGAACCTACCACGTTACAAATTCCATAAACAAAAGCGCCATGCTGTTTCGCTAGTTTTATAGCCGCCAACGTATCGGCAGTTTCGCCACTTTGTGAAATGGCAATTATTATATCTTTTGACGAAATAATAGGGTTTCTGTAACGGAATTCGGAAGCATATTCTACTTCTACAGGAATTCGCGTAAAGTCTTCGATAATGTATTCTGCAACTAGACCTGCATGCCAAGAAGTTCCACATGCTACGATGATGATGCGCTCTGCGTTAAGAAATTTTTCAATGTGATTTTCTAAACCACCAAGTCGTACAATTCCTTCGTCTGGAAGTAATCGTCCGCGATAAGTATCTTTAATTACTGAAGGTTGTTCGTAAATTTCCTTTAACATAAAGTGATCGTAGCCTCCTTTTTCAATTTGCTCAAGATTCATTTGAAGCTCTTGAATATAAGGCGCCACTACTTTGTCATCTTTAATTTTACGAATTTTCACATCTCGCCCTAAACGGATAATTGCCATTTCTTCATCTTCAAGATAAATAGCATTATTTGTAAATTCAATAAAAGGTGAAGCATCGCTAGCTACAAAAAATTCATCTTCCCCAATACCAATGGCTAATGGGCTTCCTAACTTTGCAACTACAATTTCGTCTGGCTTTTTTCTATCGAAAAGTGCAATTGCATATGCTCCTACCACTTGGTTTAAAGCAATTTGAACAGCTTTCCCTAGCTTTAGTTTTTGATTTTTTTGTATATCTTCAATAAGGTTTACTAACACTTCTGTATCGGTATCAGACTTAAAGGTATACCCTCTATTTATCAATTCCTTTTTAAGCGTGTCGTAATTTTCTATAATTCCATTATGAATAATCACTAAGTCTCCGCTATTGGAATAATGTGGATGGCTGTTTACGTCGTTAGGCACCCCGTGAGTAGCCCAACGTGTATGTCCAATACCTAAGTTTCCTACTAAAGACATTTCGTTTTTAGCTTTTTCTTCAAGAGTAGCTACTTTGCCTTTTGTTTTACAAAGCTGAATATCCTTACCGTCAAACAATGCAATTCCTGCACTGTCATAACCGCGATATTCTAATCTTTTTAACCCCTTAAGTATAATGGGATAAGCATCCCTTTTTCCGATATAACCAACAATTCCACACATAGTTATTATTCTTGTTTTGTATAATAAATTTGAAGTTTTAATCTTTTTTCTGGGTTCGGGGATGAGTTTCCGTGAAGAATAGTTCCTTCGTGGGAGATTACAGTCCCAGTTGGTACTTTTTCAATACTTGGCTCTGTAGTTTCCAGAAGTTTTTGATTTGTACGATTTAAAACGTTTTGCGTAACCACAATTCCGAGTGGTACGTTTGTACTGTCCTTATTTATAAGGTTACTTATATGGTTTGTTATTCTTAACTTATAATACTGACCTGCATTATCACTTCCTCGTTCAAGTCTTCCAAAGTGTGTTGTCATAGCCTCTACTGGCGGCAAACCACTTGTTGGGTCTAGGAAATAATCTGCTAGCAAACTACTGTTCTTAAGATCGTAAATCATTATACGTTCGGGTTCGTTATTACCTCCCGTCATTAAATCTTGGTTTACGTAGAAAATTAAATTGGCTTCATTCACCAGCCATTTTTTAGCTCTAAGCAATTCTAAATCATCTGGCACCCCGTTATCATCGCTGTCATTTCCAAATAATTCAACAACAGAAATAATACCATCTCCACCACGCAGATATAGATTATCATTGCCCGTTACAATATTGGGATTGTCCAGATCAGACTGAATAAACTGCGGCAGCGGATCATTTTCAAAAGTATTTACAGTTACATCTCCAAAATTTAATTTGAAGGTTTTGTTAACTCGCTCTTCTGGCTCATCTTCATCGTCATGACTATAATAAATAATAACATAAGCTTTGGTAGCATCAAAAACAAATAGGTTTCCGTTGTTGTTAATATCTTCTACTTGAAAATGTAGGCCGCGCAAATAATTTTTAAAATTATTATTGTTTCGAAGTTCTTGCGAGCCTTCTTTATCTATTATTTTTTCCTGAAAAAATGTGTTAGGTAAAGCAACACGAAGTCCTGGCCCTAATTTTTCTTCATTATCTTCTCCTTTGTTAAAAACAAATCCGTTGCTAGTAGGAATAAAATTTTCAGCAACAACGAGTTGAGAGCCTAAATTACTTCTAAAAAGAGGTTCTTGATTGCTGTAATAAGGCTGAGGATCCTGGAAGTCGCCTTCAGGATCTAAGTCTCTTAAAAAATAATTGGATTCTGATATAGTAATGTTTATGGGCGAACTACCGTAAATTGAATCTGTGGTATAAGTTGTAGTACTATCTACCGTTGTACTTTTACTATAATAAGGTATGTAAACAAAAACGCTATCTGCCGTTGCATTCTCTCCAAATTCGGGATTATTCTTAGGCATTTTTAGCTGTGTTAATAAACTTACGCTCGTTTTGCCATAAACAGGATCGGCATAGACTCCCAACTGGTAAGCAGGCAGTCTATTGCTTTGAACTGGACTCAACTTTTTACTATATGCAATAATTTTTTGAGATTCGTCTAATACTCCACTAGGAGGCTCGGATCCTAAAATTTCAGATCCAATTGTACTAATATCTTCTTGACAGGAAGCGAAGGCTATAATTAAAACAAGAATAACGCCAACTCTCGGCAACAATTTTGTATGGGTCATACTTAACAATAAGGGTGAATTTATTTTAAAACTTCGTTGCAGTAAAAGTCTTGATAAGCTTGGGAAAAATCTTCTACTTTATGATATTTTAACACAGGCTTTGACAAAGAGTCGATATACCCTTGAAGATCTTCTGGCACATCTTGAGAACCAATAATTACCGCATCCGAATTTTGAATTGCAACCTTCATTAAATTAAGGTAATTCGGTTCTTCTAGATCTGCTAATGCTTCTTCATCAATAGCATCAAAACGAATTTTATCAATAGTATTTGTACCTAAAGCTCCGTCAAAACCTTGTCCGTAAACTGAGGTTACGATTTTACTGTTTTCAAACAAAGGTTCGCTTCCGTAATAATTGCGAAGGTATAGCGGCAAAAAAGATGCTAACCATCCATGAACGTGTATAATGTCTGGCGCCCAATTTAGTTTTTTAACAGTTTCAATTACTCCTTTAGCAAAAAATATTGCGCGTTCATCATTGTCTTTATAAAGATTTCCTTCTTCATCGGCGTAGGTTGCTTTTCGTTTAAAGTAATCGTCATTGTCTATAAAATAAACTTGAATTCTTTCTTTCGGAATTGACGCTACTTTAATGATTAGTGGCATATCCATATCATTAATTACCAGATTCATTCCCGATAGTCGGATTACTTCGTGTAATTGATGCCTTCTTTCATTGATATTTCCATATCGAGGCATAAAAATGCGAATTTGTCCACCCGAGCTGTTTATCATTCTAGGCGCTTCAAACGACATTGAAGAAATCTCGGTCTCAGGTAGGTAAGGAATTACCTCTGAAGACACATATAAGACTCTCTTATCTTTCATCTATATATTTTTTACAGTTGATTTTATTAGAAATATGCCCATTTATTGGGCGTTAAACCGCAACAACCGAAGTCTATGGCGCTTTAAAAACACGCAAAATTACGAAATTTTATGTAGATTGCCTTGAATATATTAAATTTGCCCGCTCTTAAACCGTTTTTATGGTGATACATACCACAAAAGAAACCTTGACAAAGGCTTTATCTCTAAAAAGAAATATCGCCCGTCAGGCGGGAAAAAATTATAAAATCGGTTTTGTACCAACTATGGGTGCATTACACGAAGGTCACCTATCATTGGTGCTCAAGGCATTGGAAGAAAATGATGTTGTTGTAGTTAGTATTTTTGTAAATCCAACACAATTCAACAATTCAAATGACCTTGAAAAATATCCACGAACCCCAAAAAAAGACCTCTCTCTTCTCGAAGGCATTACAAAGGATTTAATGATCTATCTTCCGCAGGTTTTCGATATTTATGGGGAAGATGTAGCTTCAAAGCAATATGATTTTGAAGGTTTAGAATTCGAAATGGAAGGAAAACATCGAAAAGGACATTTTGACGGAGTAGGAACGGTGTTGACCAAATTCTTCGAAATAGTTGAACCCACCAAAGCCTATTTTGGCGAAAAAGATTTTCAGCAACTACAAATTGTAAAAAAACTAGTTGCTGTTAACAACATACCTGTTGAAATAGTTGGCTGCCCAATTTTAAGAGAAGATAATGGTTTAGCAATGAGTTCGCGAAATGCTAGGTTAAGTGCAGAACAATTTGAAGAAGCCTCCCTCATCTATAAAACTTTAATGGAAGTAAGAGAAAAATTCAATTCTCATTCGTTTGCCGAGTTAAACAATATGATAACGGAACGGTTTTTGCAAAACGAAGATATACAACTGGAATATTTCGAAATCGCCAACGAAAACACCCTTAAAACGGAACAAGGAAAAGCCGACGCTACTAAATACAGAGCTTTTATAGCAGCT
>Ga0079223_10001925_pt1 | contig 12635 bp, 9 predicted proteins | sample Stecom2011_FD_75072 | JGI IMG/M metagenome (GOLD analysis project Ga0079223, IMG submission 75072) | Agricultural soil microbial communities from Utah to study Nitrogen management - Steer compost 2011 | ecosystem: Environmental > Terrestrial > Soil > Agricultural land | place: USA: Utah...
ATCGGGAGCTTTCTTGAGTACCAGGCCGTGCTGCTGGAAGTCATGGCCGAGGTGCAGGACAAGACCCGCGGGCCCTGGTTTGCGGTTGGGCAGAGCACCGGTGGCGCGATTCTGATCGATTACCTGTTATCAAATCATCATGATCAGGAGACTTCAGCCTTCCGCAGGGTGGTTTTGCTGGCGCCGCTGGTAAGGCCCATGGGGTGGCTGAGTGCCCGGGTACTGCACAGCCTGGTTAAGCCATTCCTGAACCGGTGGAAGCGCGCGTTTAACGAAAACAGCGGCAATGCACGGTTTCTGAGGTTTTTGCGGGAACACGATCCGCTCCAGGCCCGGGCGGTTCATGTGGATTGGGTCACGGCCCTGAAAAAGTGGGTGCCCCATATCGAGTCTGCCCGGCCGGTAAACTTTCCGATAACCGTGGTGCAGGGCGAGAAGGACACCACCGTTGACTGGCAGCACAATTTGCGGATCATCCGTAACAAGTTTTCCGAGGTGACCGAGCGGCGGATACCCGACGGTCGACATCATCTGGTAAACGAAGCCCGGGATTTGCAGGCAGCGGTGTTTAACACCATCATTGAAACATTCACGGATTGAGGCCGGCGCCGGATCTGGCAGGGCCGCACGAAAACCGACGCAGGAGAGACCTATGAAGAAAACCATCCTTGCTTTTGCAGTAGCAACCATGGGCCTGAGTGGCTGCATGACCTACGACCCCTATACCGGTGACGAGAAAACCTCAAGCGCCACCAAAGGAAGCATCATCGGTGCCCTGGGCGGGGCGGCGGTGGGCGCGGCGACATCCAGCAAAAGTGACCGCGGCAAAGGTGCGCTGATCGGTGCGGCCGGTGGCGCTGCAGTGGGTGGTGGTATTGGTTATTACATGGACCGCCAGGAGGCCCAGCTGCGCCAGCGGCTCGAAGGCACCGGCGTGCGGGTGGTGCGTAACGGCGACCAGATCGATCTGATCATGCCGGGTAACATCACCTTCGACACCAACCAGACCAGCATCCGCACCGGCTTTAACAGCACGCTGGAATCGGTGGCTCTGGTACTGAACGAATTCGATAAAACCATTATTCAGATCGAAGGCCATACCGACAGCACTGGCTCAGACAGCTATAACCAGCTATTGAGCGAACGCCGGGCATCGTCGGTACGCGACTTTCTGCTGAACCAGGGGATCGAACCGCGCCGGACCCGGGCGACAGGCTACGGTGAGCGTTATCCGGTGGCCTCTAACGACACAGCCTCCGGCCGTGAACAGAACCGTCGGGTGGAACTGACGCTGGTGCCCATGCAGTAACACCGGCACAACGTCTGAAAAAAAGCCCCGGCTCAGGCCGGGGCTTTTTTGTGTCAGAACAATACCCGACAGCGAATGGTGCCTTTCACCTGCCGGAGTTTGTCCAGCGCCAGTTCGCTATACGCCTTGTCGACATCAATAACCACGTAGCCGATATCTTCCTTGGTCTGCAGATACTGGCCGCAGATGTTGATGCCGTTGTCGGAAAACACGCGGTTGATCTCAGACATCACGCCGGGCATGTTCTCGTGGATATGCAGCAGCCGGTGCTGGTTGGGGTGCGACGGCAGCGCCACTTCCGGGAAGTTCACAGAAGAGACGGAGGTGCCGTTATCACTGTACATGGCCAGTTTCTCGGCGACTTCGCGACCGATGTTTTCCTGGGCCTCGATCGTGGAACCACCCACGTGCGGGGTCAGGAGACAGTTGTCGAATTCACGCAGCGGTGACACGAATTCCTCTTTGTTGGACTTGGGCTCAACCGGGAAGACGTCGATCGCGGCGCCCAGCAGCTTGCCTGAGCTCAGGGCCTCAGCCAGGGCATCAATGTCGACCACAGTGCCACGGGATGCGTTCATCAGGATGGAGCCGGGCTTCATCTGGGCAAACTGCTCGGCCTTGAACATATATTTGGTGGCCGGGGTTTCCGGAACATGCAGGGACACCACGTCAGAAATGTTCAGCAGTTCCTGCAGCGTACCCACCTGGGTGGCGTTACCGATCGGCAGCTTGGAGACCACGTCGTAGAAATACACGTGCATGCCCAGGCTCTCAGCCAGCACGCTGAACTGGGTACCAATGTTGCCATAGCCAATGATGCCCAGATTCTTGCCGCGGATTTCGTAGCTGTCCTTGGCCGACTTCAGCCACTCACCACGGTGAGCCTTGGCGTTCTTTTCCGGTACACCGCGCAGCAGCAGGATCGCCTGTGCCAGCACCAGTTCTGCGACAGAACGGGTGTTGGAGAAAGGTGCGTTGAATACCGCCACGCCGCGGCGGGTTGCCGCCTGGAGATCGACCTGGTTGGTACCGATACAGAAACAGCCCACCGCCACCAGTTTCCTGGCGGCTTCAAATACTTTCTCGGTCAGCTGGGTGCGGGAGCGGATACCGACGAAGTGCGCGTCGGCAATCTTCTCCATCAGCTCTTCCTCACCCAGAGAGTGGGTCAGGTACTCGATGTTGGTATAACCTGCAGCGTTCAGGGTATCAATGGCAGATTGATGCACGCCTTCCAGCAGCAGGATCCGGATTTTGCTCTTTTCGAGAGACGTATTTGACATGGGCTTGCTTCCGAACCTTTCGTCGCGTGAAATCACCGCGGCCGGGAATGGTCAACCCGGCTCACAGAACAGGGCCGGTATGATACCATAAACGGAGATTATCACAGCGCGCCGGTTCACCTGAATCAACTCTTCGTGAGCCTGTTCCTACCTGTGGCGCTTAACCTGAGAGATAAACACACTCATGAATTCAGAACAGATCATTGCTTCCCTTCACGAACTGGTCGCGGGCGGCGAGGCACCCGGCAAGGTTCTGACCGATCCGGCCGACCTGGACAGCTACGGTAAAGACTGGACCAAAGTGCTGCCGCCGGCGCCTCTGGCCATTGTGCTGCCCAAAACGACCGAGCAGGTGCAGGCTGTTGTCCGCTTTGCCAACGAGCATAACATTGCCCTGGTACCCTCGGGTGGCCGTACCGGCCTGAGTGCGGGGGCCGTGGCCGGCCACGGGGAAGTGGTGATCGCGTTCGATTATATGAACCGGATTCTTGAGTTTAACGCCAACGACCGTACCGTGCGCTGCCAGGCCGGCGTGGTTACCGGCCAGCTGCAGAACTTTGCCGAGGAGAACGGCCTTTACTATCCGGTCGATTTCGCCTCGTCCGGTTCCAGCCAGCTGGGCGGAAACATCTCCACCAACGCCGGCGGCATCAAGGTTATCCGCTACGGCATGACCCGGGACTGGGTCGCCGGCCTGAAAGTGGTCACCGGCAAAGGCGATATCCTTGAGCTCAACAAGGAACTGGCCAAGAACAACACCGGGTACGATTTGCGCCACCTGTTCGTGGGCGCTGAAGGCACCCTGGGCTTTATCACCGAAGCCACCATGAAACTGACCCGCCCGCCCGAGAACCTGACCGTGCTGGTGCTGGGCCTGAGTGATCTGGGTACCACCATGGAGGTGTTGCAGAAGTTCCAGAGCAAGCTGGACCTGACTGCCTATGAGTTCTTCTCCCATGAGGCCATGGGCCACGTGCTGGCGCATGGCCAGGTACAGGCGCCGTTTGAGACCGAAGCTCCGTACTATGCGTTGCTGGAGTTTGAAGCCACTTCTGAACAACTGATGGACGAGGCCATGGGCCTGTTTGAGCAGTGCGTCGAGGAGGGCTGGGTGCTGGATGGTGTCATCAGCCAGAGCGAAACCCAGGCCCACAGCCTGTGGCAGTTACGGGAGCGTATCTCGGAGTCGATCGCACCGCGCATCCCCTACAAGAATGACCTGTCAGTCGTCGTGTCCAGGGTTCCTGAGTTTCTGCAGGAAATCGACCGTCTGGTGGCTGAGCACTACCCGGATTTCGAGATCATCTGGTTTGGCCACATTGGCGACGGCAACCTGCACCTGAACATCCTCAAGCCGGTGGATATGGATAAAGAAGAGTTCTTCGGCAAGTGCCAGCAGGTCAATAAGTGGGTGTTCGAAATCGTCGAGCGCTACCGGGGCAGTGTCTCTGCCGAGCATGGCGTAGGGCTCACCAAGAAGCCGTATCTGCATTACACCCGCAGCGAAACAGAAATTGCCTACCTGAAGGCCATCAAGCAGGTGTTCGATCCTAACGGCATCATCAACCCGGGGAAAATCTTCGACTGATACACCCCCGCCAGCGCCGGGCCGGCATGGTCAGCCCGGCGCTTCGTCAAGGTATTTCTGCAGCTCGGCACGGAAGGCAGCCTGCACACCCAGCCGTTTCAGCATCCAGTAGTGCCCGGCAATCATCCGGTCAATAAAAATGCTTTCCACCGGCGGCTTGAAGTAATCCAGGTACTTGAACACCGTGCTGGTCTTTGCGGCCACATGCTTGTGAATATCCGCCTCGGCAAAATCGTAAGGCTCGTCGTTCAGGAACGGGGTGATCAGGATGTCCCGCCACATGGCGTAATAGGCTTCATCCACCGCCGGCTGATTATCCACCCGGGCTCCCAGGTCGATCAGGTACTGATCCAGCGCCTGGTAATCTTCCTCCAGTGCCGCAATCAGTGCCTTGCGGTAGGCATCGACAATCTCCGGCTTCAGTTTTTTTACACAGCCAAAGTCATACAGGATGATGGTGCCGTCGGGCCGGTAGGCAAAGTTGCCGGCGTGGGGGTCGCCGTGAATGCACCGAAAGCGGAACAGCTGATCCGCCATCACGGTAAACGTACGGTGGCCGATCAGGTTCAGGGTTTGCTGGCTGTAGCGCTCCGGCGTTACCTGGCTCACGTGGTCGCCCTCCACCAGCTCCAGGGTCAGCACCCGGCGGGTGGAATGGCTGTCGATCACGTCGGGGATTCTGATCCACGGCTGATCCCGGTGAAAATCCCGGAACAGCCTGAGATTGCGCGCTTCGTTCTCGTAATCCAGTTCTTCTTTCAGACGTTCGCGAATTTCGCCAAACAGTTGGTCTACCGAGGCCTTTGGCATTTTCAGCAGGCCACCGAGCCTGAGCGCAAGGCGTAGCTGCTTCAGGTCGGAATCGCAGGATTCATCCACCCCGGGGTACTGCACCTTGACGATTACATCGGTGCCGTCCGGCAGGCGCGCACGGTGCACCTGCCCGATTGAGGCAGAAGCATAGGGGGTCTCCTGCAGGTATTCAAAGAGTTCGCTGATCGGTTTGCCCAGCTCAGTTTCCACCTGCCGGAGGATCACCTCAAAAGGCATGGGCGGAGCTTCTTTCTGCAGTTTTTCCAGTGCCTGGGAGAACTCCTTGGGCAGAAAATCCTGGGTCTGGGAGGCGATCTGGCCTACCTTCATCACCGCACCCTTGAGCTCGCCCAGAGTATCGGTAATCTGGTCAGCCATGCGGGTATAGCTTTCGCTTTGGGCACCCTCGTCGTTTTCAGTGCCAAACATGCGCCGGGCCCGCTGCCCGGCGTATTGCCCGGCCACCGAAGCCGTCATACCAGCAAGCTTGAAAAAGCGACCTGTACGTGAGGTTACCGGTTTCTTTGCCATGGTGCTGTGTATCACCCGAAACGGAGAATGTATCTGGGTACCCGGCTCAGGCCGGCGTGTTACACCACTGTGGTTGCCACAGACAGTCTGTCTTCCAGCTCCAGGGTAAGGGTCTGGCCGGAAGTCAGCGGCCCGACACCTTTGGGTGTTCCGGTCAGGACCAGGTCCCCCGGCTGCAAGGTAAACTGGCTGCTGATATGGGCAATCAGCGGCACGATGGGGTTCAGCATATCACGGGTATCACCGGTTTGTTGCCGGTGGCCATCGATATCCAGGGTGAAATGCAGGTTACCTTTCGGTAACTGATCAACGGGCACAAACGGAGAGAGAGGGCAGGCGCCATCGAAGGCTTTGGCGCGCTCCCAGGGCTGGCCCTTTTGCTTGAGCCGGTTTTGCAGCTCTCGCAAGGTCAGGTCCAGAGCCAGGCCGTAACCGAGAATGGCGCTTTCGACCTGGCTGGCCGACGCCCCCGTTAGCGGCCGGCCGATCAGCACGGCCAGTTCGGTTTCAAAATGGACCTCGCCCTGATCCCGGGGAAAGTCCAGGGGGCGGGTGAGGTGCACCGCTGCCGTGGCAGGTTTGATAAACAGCAGCGGCTCGTCAGGAACCGGATTATTGAGTTCCCGGGCATGCTCCGCATAGTTGCGACCAACGCACACGATTTTGCCCAGGGGCAGATGAACGGGTGAACCGTCTTTCCAGTGGTGCTGATAATCGGGCATGGTCGCCTCCTGAAACTGTGGTTATTCTCCGTCGAACGAGCACACAGTATAAACCTGCAGGCCTTCCTCCTGCAGCTTGCGGGAACCGCCGAGGTCAGGCAGGTCAATCATCGCTGCCACCTCAACAATCTCTGCGCCAATGCGGCGGATCAGGCGGGTGGCGGCCAGCATGGTGCCGCCGGTGGCGATCAGGTCGTCAACCAGCACTATCCGGTCGCCCGGCCTGAACGCATCCTGATGCAACTCAACCGAGGCGGTGCCGTATTCCAGCTCGTAGTCTTCCACAACGGTGTCAAACGGCAGCTTGCCCTTCTTGCGCACCAGCACCAGCGAGGCGTTGAGCTCATAGGCCAGCGGCGAGCCGATAATAAACCCGCGCGCGTCTACGGCGGCGACGGCATCGATATGCTGGCCGTGATAGCGATGAACAAAGGCATCAACCAGTTTGCGGAATGCCGTTTTGTCCTGCAGAACCGTGGTGATATCCCGGAATGAAACGCCCGGCTTGGGCCAGTCCGGCACGGTACGAATGGCCTGTTTGATGCTTTGGGAAAAATAATCCATAACTCACCTGTATGGGTCCGGGTTACGCGACGTCCAGGAACATGAATTTGAGAACGAACACCACGGCGATGGTGGTCACGCTCCAGTTCAGGTCAGACCACTTGCCAGCCAGCGCCTTGATGGTCACATAGGTGATGAAACCCAGGGCAATGCCGTGCGCGATTGAGAAGGTCAGGGGCATCATCAGGGCTGTCACGATGGCCGGAGCGACGTCGGTAATGTCGTCCCAGTCGATTAGCTTGAGGCCGCTGGCCATCAGGCAGGCAACATACAGCAGGGCCGGTGCCGTGGCATAAGGGGGGATCACGCTGGCAATCGGTGAGAACAGCAGGCAGGCCAGGAACAGCAGCGCCACCACAACCGCGGTCAGGCCGGTACGTCCGCCTACCGCGATGCCCGCCGTGGACTCCACGTAGCTGGTGGTGGTCGAGGTGCCGAGCGCGGCGCCCGACATGGTAGCGACAGAATCAGACATCAGGGCACGGCCCAGGCGGGGCAGTTTGCCGTCCTTGTCCAGCAGGCCGCCTTTCTGGGCGGCGCCTACCAGAGTGCCGGAGGTGTCAAACAGATCCACAAACAGGAAGGCGAAGACAATACTGATCATGCCCACGTTCAGGGCGCCGGCCACATCAAGCTGCATAAAGGTCGGCGCGATGCTCGGGGGTGCTGCCACCAGGCCCTTGTACTCCACCATGCCAAGCATCATGGCAATAGCCGTGACCGCGATAATGCCGATCATCACAGAGCCGGTGATCTGACGGAACGAGAGCGCGCAGATCAGCACAAAGCCGCCGAAGAACAGCAGAGCTTCCCGCACCCGGACATCACCCAGGCTGACCCGTGTTGCCGGATGGTCCACCACAATGCCGGCGTTGGACAGCGCAATCAGCGCCAGAAAGAAGCCGATACCCGCCGAGATCCCGAACCGGAGCGACAGCGGAATGGAATTGATGATCCACTCACGCACCTTGAAAATACTGAGCAGGAAGAACAGCAGGCCGGAGAGGAAAACGGCCCCCAGGGCTACCTGCCAGCTGTAACCCATGCTGCCGACCACGGTGAACGAGAAGAAAGCGTTGAGGCCCATCCCCGGAGCCAGAGCGATCGGGTAGTTGGCCCAGAGCCCCATGATCATGGTGCCGATAACGGCCGCCAGACAGGTGGCTACAAACACCGCGCCAAAATCCATGCCGGTGGTGGACAGCATGCTGGGGTTGACCACGATGATGTAGGCCATGGTCAGGAAGGTGGTGATGCCCGCACCTACTTCTTTACGAACAGTAGTGCCGTGGGCCTGGAGTTGAAACAATCGCTCAAGCATGACGGGGGTCTGCCTCTCGGGAGTGCCAGGGTTGGAGTTTAAAACAGTGCGAAGCGCGGAATCGTGAACTGCGTGAAAAAACGGCAATCTTACCGGCTCAGGCGCTGGAGGCCAAGGGATGATTGACGAATCACCCGGATCGGGCAACGCCCGACCCGGGTGATCTGATCAGAAGCTGATGGTGTTCGAATCGAGGTCAGCAACCAGCTCCGGGGTCAGCAGCGTGTATCCCTCGCTCCCCGGCAGCCATGCATAGACATCGTCGGCGGGCCGGTCCAGGGCATAGCCAAGCTTCTGGATATCCACTTTGCGGTATTTGAAGGTGCCGGTTTTCTCAATGCTGTCGGTTACCCGCACAAACACCGGTATGGCGTAGCGCGGCAGGTTGTCCTGCAGATAAGTGAACAGCTGGCTGATATCAAAGTCCGCACCGGCAACCAGCGTGACCATACCCGCCTTGCCGTTGGTGCCGGGGATTTCCACACCGTAAACGATGGCTTCTTCCACCAGGCCGGAGCCGTCAATGATGTTTTCCACCTCGGTGGTCGACACATTTTCGCCTTTCCAGCGGAAGGTATCACCCATGCGGTCAACGAACTGCAGATGGCGGAAACCGATTTCCCGGAGCACATCACCGGTGTTGAACCAGGCGTCGCCGGCCTTGAAACCATCCCGAAGAATGGATTTTTCGGTGGCGTCTTTCTGGGTGTAGCCCTCAAACGCCCACTTTTTGGTGATCTCGCCGATCAGCAGGCCCGGCTCGCCCTTGGCAACTTCCTCAAGCCGGCCCTTTTCGTTGCGGACCGGTTCCCGGGTGCCGTCATAAAACTTCACCAGTTTATAGGGCGCGGTCGAAAAGCCGACGGTGTTGTCCATATTGAAGAAGTTGCTGAAGCCGATATTGCCTTCCGACGATGCGTACAGCTCGGCCACTGTTTCGATGCCGAAGCGCTGTTTGAACTCTTTCCAGATGGACGGGCGCAGGCCGTTACCGATCATTTTCGTCAGACTGTGCTGGCGATCCTGGTCGGTTGGCGGCTGGTTCAGCAGGTAGCGGCAAAGTTCGCCCACATAGCCGAAGGTGGTGGCCCGGTAACGCCTGACATCGCTCCAGAACGAGCTGGTGGAGAACTTCCGGCGCAGGGCAATGGCGGAGCCGCCGGCCAGAGCCGAACCCCAGCACACCAGCAGTGCGGTGCCGTGATACAGCGGCAGGGGGCAGTAAAGAACGTCGTCCGGCTCCATGGCCAGCGACAACATGCCAAAGCCGCCATAAGCCCGGATAAACTTGCGGTGAGATCCCGGCGCTGCCTTGGGCAGGCCGGTTGTGCCCGAGGTGTACAGATAAACCGCGGTATCGCCCATGACCACCGGATTGCTCAGGGAAGGAGGCGTTGACGGCCGCCGGCTTACCTCTAACCCCATGTTGGTATAGCCCTCAGGGGCTTCGCCAAACATGTTCAGGGTGTTGGTGTCGGCCAGAAACTGCAGCGGGTCGCGGTGCCGGAGGTCAATGTCGTCCAGTACACTGGCGGCGTTTTCCAGTAACTCTTCGCCCACCACCAGCATTCGCGGCTCGATGAGGTTGATGCTGTGGGCCAGCACCTTGCCTTTTTGCGAGGTGTTGAGCATGGCGCAGGCGACGCCGGCTTTGGCGGCACCCGCCACGGTGGCCAGCAGCTCCGGACGGTTTTCCAGCAGCACCGCAATGGTGTCACCCTTGACCAGGCCCTGGTCCTTCAGATAGTGGGCAATCCGGTTACTCCAGACGTCGAACTCCTGCCAGGTAATCAGGCAGTCATCGAGCAGAACCGCAGCCCGGTTCGGGTATCGGGCGGCGTTACGTTCGACCAGTTTGCCCAGGGTCAGCTGTTTGCGGTCGTCTTTCACCGCGTAGTAGTAAAGCCCCCGGGCGATGAAGGGAAACCGGCGCAGGACGCCTGGCAAACTGCGCATCAGATCTCTGGCGGTTACGATATCTTGGCTCATGGCGCATCCGTTTTCATGGAGTCGGGCAGATAACTGCCTGGCTTCTGTTATTTTTCTTAGTCGGCAGTTTCCGTAAGGGTCAGCTCTACGAGCAACTGGTTTCGCTGTACCTGATCGCCGGTCCGGGTCAGGACGGTGGCAATCTCGCCGTCCCGATCGGCCCTGACCGGGTGCTCCATCTTCATGGCTTCAAGGATCACCAGGGGCTGACCTTGCTTTACGGTCTCGCCCGGGGCGACCAGCACATCAATAATGGCACCGTCCATGCTGGCCCGGATGTGGCCACTGCCGGCACTTGTGACACCTGCTGCAGGCTGGTGGGTAAGATCCCGCACCGCCCAGGACAGGCCACTGGCCTGCAAATATAGGAAATCTCCGTCGCGGTAGTATTGGCAACTCTGACGAACACCCCTGTCGATAATGCACAACTGGCCCGGCGCATGGCTCAGGACCTCCAGCCCGTACTGCTCTTCGCCATGGCTTAGCCACAGTTTGCCTTCGCTGTAGCGAACCAGCAGGTCGACGCTGGCGTTACCGATGCCAAGCCTGATCGGGGTAAGGCTTGCGGGGGTATTGCTCCAGCCTTCGGTACCGCCGGTGCTGATGCTCAGGATGCAGGCGCTGAGCGCCAGTTCACGGATACCGGGCGTCTGCGGCGCCAGCGAAGGATCGTCTCGGAACGCCTGCTGCAGGAAGGCAGTGGTGGCAGCACCGGCGCCGAATGTGGCATCGGCAATGATCCGGCTGAGAAAATAACGGTTGGTGGTCACACCAGACACCACCGTGTCTTCGAGTGCCCGGATCAGGCGACGACGGGCTTCGTCACGGCTCTGGCCCCACGCAATGATCTTGCCCAGCATTGGGTCGTAGTGGGAGCTGACCACATCCCCGGAGCGCACGCCGGTATCAAACCGCAACCCCTCGCCTTTGGCCGGGAGGAACTGGTGCAGCGTACCGGTTTGTGGGGTAAAGCCGTCGGCGGGATCTTCGGCGTACAGCCGCACTTCGATGGCGTGGCCGTCAAACCGGATGTCGTCCTGTGTCAGGGGCAGGGGCTGGCCTTCGGCCACCCTCAGCTGCCAGGCCACCAGGTCCTGCCCGGTGATCAGCTCGGTGACCGGGTGTTCCACCTGCAGGCGGGTGTTCATTTCCAGGAAGTAGAAGTTACGGTCTTTGTCGACCAGGAATTCCACAGTGCCGGCGCCTTCATAGCCGCAGGCCAGGGCGGCTTTGACGGCTGCCTTACCCATGGCCTCACGGAGTTCCGGGGTGACGAACGGGGAGGGCGCTTCTTCCACCACTTTCTGGTGCCGGCGCTGTACCGAACAATCCCGTTCCCCCAGGTGCACGGCATTGCCGTGGTGGTCGGCAAACACCTGGATTTCTATATGACGGGGTTCGATGATCGCTTTTTCAATGATCAGCTCGTCGTCACCGAAGGCCTGTCTGGCTTCCGATCGGGCACGTTTGATGCTGTCAGCCAGTTCGCTTTCGTCTGTGACCAGGCGCATGCCACGGCCGCCGCCGCCGGCGGAGGCTTTCAGCATCAGCGGGTAGCCGATGTCTTTGGCGGCGTTCACCAGTTCGTCATCGCTGGCTTGGCGGCCTTCAAAGCCGGGAACCACAGGCACGCCGGCTTCCTGCATGGCGATTTTGGCGCGGCGTTTACTGCCCATCAGCTCGATGGCATTCTCAGGCGGGCCGACAAAGGTCAGGCCCGCGGCCTTGACGGCTCGGGCAAAGCCCGCGTTCTCAGACAAAAAGCCGTAGCCCGGGTGGATACAGTCGGCGCCGGTTTTGGCGGCAGCATCAAGGATGGCGCCGGCGTTCAGGTAGGAGGCGGCAACCTGTGCCGGGCCTATGCAGACGGCTTCGTCGGCTTGTTCAACGTGCAGGGCGTTGGCGTCGGCTTCCGAGTAGACGGCAACGGTCCGGTAGCCCAGCGCCCTGGCTGTGCGGATAACCCGGGCGGCGATTTCGCCGCGGTTAGCGATGAGTAGTTTTTTCAGCATTTATAGGTCACCTGTCCTGAAACGCGCCTGCGTGTTTGTCAGCCCAATCAGGTTCACGCTTTTGCATGAACGCCAGGGTGCCTTCCATGCCCTCCGGCCCCCGGATAGCGGCCGCGAATTTTTCAGCGGCGTCATCCAGCAAGCCGGCCATGGCTTCATGGCCGACCCGGTGCAACAGGGCTTTGGTCTCTGCTGTGGCATTCGGGGCGCACAGGCGAATGCGCTCCAGTGCCTGGTGCAGCATGTCGTTCAGCTGTTCTTCGGATTCCGCAACCTGGTGAACGATACCCAGTGCGCCGGCTTCCGCTGCGTCGATTCTCAAGCCCAGAAGCGCCAGTCGCCGTGCCTGAGTCAGGCCGATGCGTTCTACAACGAACGGCGCGATCTGGGCCGGGATGACGCCGAGGGTGGTTTCCGGCATGCCGAATCTGGCCGTGGGCCCGGCGATGGCCAGATCGGAGACACAGGCCAGGCCAAACCCGCCACCCATGACGGCGCCTTCG
>Ga0079223_10001927_pt1 | contig 12634 bp, 15 predicted proteins | sample Stecom2011_FD_75072 | JGI IMG/M metagenome (GOLD analysis project Ga0079223, IMG submission 75072) | Agricultural soil microbial communities from Utah to study Nitrogen management - Steer compost 2011 | ecosystem: Environmental > Terrestrial > Soil > Agricultural land | place: USA: Utah...
AAAAAGGTGAGATATAAATCCTCACCTTTTTCTGTATATAAAATCTTTTGTAAGATTAGTCATTGATACCAACTACTTCGATCTCGAAGGTTAGTTCTTTTCCAGCTAAAGGGTGGTTTGCATCTACAATAATGCTTTCGTCTTTTACTTCCTTAACTATCAATTGAATTTCTTGTCCTTCGGGAGACTTAGAAACAAGTCCCATTCCTACCTCTGGTTGTACTTCCTGTGGCAAATGCTCTCTAGGTACTTCATGAATTAAATCCTCACGCGCTTCTCCGTATGCTTCTGCTGATGGAATTACCAATGTTTTCTTCTCATTAACTTTCATGTCCAGTACACCATTCTCGAACCCAGGAATAATTTGTCCCTGACCAACTTGAAACTCCAATGGCTCACGTTCTCGTGAACTATCAAAAACCTCTCCTGTATTTAATTTTCCTGTGTAATGTACTTTTACCTTGTCATTCTTCTTAACCTGAGCCATAAAATATGTCTTTGTGTTTTAATAATATAAAAAAGCGATAGTGCTTTAATTTGTTGCAAGGTCTTAGCTTATACTCAGAATTCCAAGAAAATAGACGACTATTTTTAAATTTTCGCTAAATAATAACGGTTTTTGTGATTTATTAAAGGGTTTAAATGTAGTAAAGTTGATTAAAACAAGATGCTAGACAGATCTGCAAACGAATAAGTAAAATGCTATCTGCTTAAATAACTTAAGATATAGTTAAGTAAGCACATAGATTTTCATTTAATGCGCTTTGTAAACATATATGCATAAAAACATAAGAGAAAGAATTATTGAAAACCACCTAAACAATTCGGTAAAACACTTACTTTTATAAAGATACAGCCACTAAGCTTTCTCTGCACTCTTTAGTGGATTAGTGTGTTTAAAAAATCAAGCAATGGGAAAAAGAATAAATATATCGGAAGTAGATCCAAAGGCTTACGAAGCCATGATAGGGTTGGAAAAGTATCTCGTTCAAAGTGGCTTGGATAAAACACTGTATGAACTGAGTAAAACAAGGGCTTCGCAAATAAACGGATGCGCTTATTGTATAAATGTGCACACCAGAGATGTATTGGCACTAGGCGAAACAAATCAACGTTTATTTCTATTGGATACATGGCGAGAAACAGACCTTTACACCGAAAAGGAAAGAGCCGTTCTTGCGCTTACAGAGGCTATGACCTTACTTACAAACGGACAGGTTCCTGACGATATTTATAAGAACGCATCTAAGCATTTATCCCAAAAAGAATTGGCTAGTGTTATCATGGCTATCGTGGCGATCAATGGGTGGAATAGAAAAACTATTACAACAAAAATGCCATTAGATTAATAGCATAAAAATGGAGTGGCTCGAGAATTAACTCGATTAAGAATGTGCCATTTAACTAAAACAATACCTCAAAAGAACCTCTATATGATGACCGATTCAAACAATTCGTCAAGGAAAGTATTACTAACAGGAGCAACAGGATATATAGGCAAAAGACTGCTCCCAATCTTAATTGAGAAAGGCCATCATGTGTTTTGTTGTGTACGTGACCCAAAGCGTTTTAATCCCGAAAAATCTCTACTACCATTTATAGAAGTAGTGCAAGTAGACTTTCTAGACCCAAGTTCTTTAAACAACATCCCTAAAGATATAGATGCTGCATATTACCTAATCCACTCCATGTCCAACTCCTCCAACTACGATGAACTAGAAGAAAAAACTGCCATCCATTTTAGGGATTATATGGGCCAAACAGAAGTGCAGCAAGTTCTCTATTTAAGCGGGATAGTAAATGAAAAAGAATTGTCTAAACACCTAAAGTCTCGTAAGAATGTAGAGAGTATTTTAGCAGAGGGCAAATACAATCTAACCACCTTACGAGCAGGAATAATAGTGGGTTCTGGAAGTGCTTCATTTGAAATAATAAGAGATTTAGTAGAAAAGCTACCCATTATGATTACGCCAAAATGGCTTAACACCAAGTGCCAACCTATAGGTATAAGAGACGTATTAAGATTTTTGGAAGGCTCCTTATTAAAAGAAGAAATGTATAATCAGAACTTCGATATTGGCGGGCCAGATATTCTAACTTACAAAGAGATGTTGCTTGAATATGCAAGGGTTAGAAAATTAAAACGCAGGATTTACATCGTTCCTGTTATGACGCCTAAACTTTCCTCCTACTGGCTTTATTTTGTTACCTCTACCTCCTATAAACTAGCTACTTCTCTTGTAGATAGCATGAAGATTGAAGTGGTATGTAGAGATAGGAGAGTCAATGATATACTAGATATTCATCCCGAAGGATACACTAAAGCAATACAAAGAGCATTTGCAAAAATTGAAAGCAACCAAATAGTTTCTAGTTGGAAAGACGCACAGGTGAGTGGCATAAGAAACATCAATATCTCCGAATTTATCGAAGTACCAGAGTTTGGATGCTTTAAGGATGTAAAGGAAAGAGAGATAAGTTCTCCAGAAACAGTTCGCAACAGAATATGGAGTATTGGAGGCGATACGGGATGGTATCATGCCGATGCTTTGTGGAAGACTAGAGGATTTATGGATAAATTAGTTGGTGGCGTGGGCTTAAGAAGAGGAAGAACCAATGCTACCAAGCTAGATGTGGGCGATGCATTGGATTTTTGGCGCGTTATTTATGCCAATAAAGAAGAAGGAAGATTGTTGCTGTTTGCCGAAATGAAACTGCCAGGAGAAGCCTGGTTAGAGTTCAAAATAAAGGAGAACAAGTTAGTACAAACCGCTACTTTTAGACCACATGGCGTATTAGGAAGACTCTATTGGTATGCTGTTTTACCTTTTCATGGGATTGTTTTTAAAGGAATGATAAATAAGATAATCAAACCAGAAGAGGAAGTACAATCGGTTTAAAGTGATAAAACTATATCAATAAAATACGCCACATTAAGCATAGGTACATCAAAAAGTATTTAATGCAATTTCTAACCAATTAGAAAAAATCGCTTTATGCGTTTTATCAAAATAATGGGTATTTTTAATTTTTCTTATAAATTAAAACTTGCCAAACTCAAATGACAAATAAAACGGTAGATATAAACGAAGCCAAAATAAAAAAGTACATAGAGTCCATCCGTTCCGATAAACCAGAAATACGCTCCCAACTAGACTATGGCTATTCCTATGATGGTAAAATTATTATCTTGTATGAAATCCGACCTGTCTGGAATAATCCAGAGAAAATACAACACAGCGAATTTGCTAAAATCAGATATTATAAATCTAGACAAGAATGGAATTTATACTGGATGCGTGCTAGTGGAAAATGGGAGCTTTATGAACCCATCCCTAAGGCAAGTCATTTGGATGAAATAATTGAAGTTATAGAAAAGGATGATTATGCTTGTTTTTATGGTTGAATAAAGCAAGGATGATTAGCGATGATATAAATCAAAATAGATTTTCTACAAAATATCCTAAAGTTCTGAATTGTGACACTTATAATATTTTTTTGAGTTACTAATAACAAGGATCTACTGCTATTCTACGTTGATCTGCCTAATCTGCGGAAGACCTACAGAATCGAGTATTTCTATTATCTGGTGATTTCGTAGATATTCACAGATTTCTTCACTTGTATGCCAAATAACAGCCATATAAAAATGAAAATCTACAAAGCAAATAAAAAGGGATTCGCCAAGTACCTACTTGTTGGTTCTATCCTTTTACCTTTACTTATATTTTCTCTCGACAAAAGCACATTTATCGATAAACCTTTTATTCTGCTACCATTATTAAGTCCGCTTGCGCTGATTGCATGGGCGTATTTTGGCACAGTCTATAAAATCGAAGAAAACAATCTAATTTATCGTTCTGCATTCTTAAGAGGAAAAATAGCTATCCTAGACATAAAAGAAATACAAAAAGGAAAAACTATGTGGAGTGGGATAAAACCAGCTTTGGCAAGAAACGGATTGATTATTAAATATGCAAAATATGAGGAGATATATCTAGCACCCGAAAACAACGACGAAATGGTGGCAGACTTATTGAAAATAATCTCCGAGATTAAAGTGAAGGAATAAGCATATCTCAAGAAAAACAGCGCGCACAGAATCCGAGCTTTATTTCATTGCTTTTGTTTTTACCCTCAAAAGCTCCTTCCAAATCCGTATCTTTGCGCCACGGTGGAGAATTCTTAATTGATTTTTACGCAACGAGCGATATATAAGCCGCCGTAAAAAACAATTAAAAAAAGAATATGACATTTGAAGATTTAAATCTTATCCCTTCGATACTTAAAGCACTGAAGGAACAAAATTATACAGAGCCTACTTCTATCCAGGAAAAATCCATTCCACTGATTCTAAACAGAGAAGATGTTTTAGGTACTGCACAAACAGGAACTGGAAAAACAGCAGCTTTTGCTGTACCAATTATCCAACATCTTGCCAACGAACAGCAAAACGGAAGCCATAAACGAAAAATAAAATCGCTTATCATCACTCCTACTCGTGAGCTTGCCATACAAATAGCAGATAGTTTTACGACCTATGCTAAATATACCGACCTTAAGAATACCGTTATTTTTGGAGGGGTTAGCCAACATCAGCAAACCAATGTACTAAGAAAAGGAGTAGATGTTTTGGTAGCTACACCAGGAAGATTATTGGATTTAATGGACCAAGGATTTATCTCCCTTAATGATGTTAAGTACTTCGTACTAGACGAAGCGGATCGTATGCTCGACATGGGATTCATTCATGACATCAATAAGATAATAGCCAAACTTCCTAAGAAAAGACAATCCTTATTTTTCTCGGCAACCATGCCTAAGAACATTTCGGATCTGTCCAAACAGATTTTAGTAAACCCAAAACAGGTATCGGTTAGTCCAGTTTCTTCTACGGCAGAAACCATTCAGCAGTATTTATATACCACCAACAAAGACACCAAAACAGATTTGCTATTGCATATCTTAAAAGATTCAGATATGGACCAGGTGTTGCTTTTCGCTAGAACTAAACACGGTTGCGATCGCATAGTACGAAACTTAGGAAAGAGAAAAATTAAAGCGGCAGCCATTCATGGAAATAAAAGCCAGAACCAACGCCAAAGAGCTTTAAACGATTTTAAAGACGGAAAAGTAAGAATTTTGGTAGCAACTGACATTGCTTCACGTGGAATCGACATAGACAAACTACAATACGTTATCAACTACGATATCCCTAACGAACCAGAAACCTATGTGCATAGAATTGGACGTTGCGGACGTGCTGGAGAGGAAGGGATCTCCATTTCTATCTGTGAGCCAGAAGAAAATGTGTACATAAAAGACATTGAAAAGCTTACTAAACAAAAGCTAGACCTCGTAGAGGCTAATCCATTTCCACAAACGGATAAACCTATGACGGCTGTCGAAAGAAAAGAAGCAGAAAAAGAGAAGCAGAGAAGACGACAAGAGTACTTTGCCAATCGAAATAAGAATAGAGGATCTAGTTCTAAAAAATCAAATCAAAGAGGGAGAAGAAGGTAATTAAGTTATAGACGCTTGACAGGATCTTTAAACTGTTATTCAAAAGACCAAAGTTTTTCAAAATTAAAATACTCCTTTTGGAGAATAATCTTTATTTTTAAAGCACACAAGGCTTAAAAGACATGGATACTGCAGAATTAAAAATTGATTTAATCAAAAAGATAACGAGTATTACCGATGAGATAAAACTTCGGGAAATATTACAATTACTCGAATTCCAAGCAGATAAATCTATGTTTGAAACTTCCAAAGAAGATAAAAAAGCTATTATGGAAGCACGTCGGCAAATAGCTGAAGGAGAAATCCTAACAAACGAAGAGGTCCAAAAGGAAATAAAGAAATGTCTAAACAAATAATTTGGACAATTAAAGCGCAAACCGAAATTATCGCCATTTTCCAATATTGGAATGAACGAACTGGTTCCTATAGATTTAGTGAAAGATTAAATAAACTAATTGAAGAAGAGTTAAGGTTGCTCTCTAAATTCCCATCAATTGGAAGAATAACTGATGTCTCTAATGTATGGGTGAAAATCATTCAAGAGTATCTTTTATATTATGAGTTTAATGAGGAAAATATTTATGTACTTACTATTCGTCATCAAAAAAGAAACCCTAATACTCGGAGTTTAAAGTAAAACAAGCAGCTTACCTATGAATAAAGAAAACCTACAAGAACAACCAAACAATCCTTTACACGGGGTAAAACTAGCCACTATATTAGAAGAGTTGGTAGAAGGTTATGGATGGGAAAAAATGGCGCAAGAAGTGAACATCAATTGTTTTAAAAGCAATCCGTCCATTAAGTCTAGTCTCGTATTTCTAAGAAGAACCCAGTGGGCAAGAGATAAGGTAGAGCAGCTTTACCTCGATTTTTTGAAGGAAAAATAAAAAATTAAACGTAATAAATTATATCAAAAGTCTAAAACACAGTAAAATGTGTTTTAGACTTTTTTATTCTAGCCTAGCTGCTTGCACATGCATCCAGTCAAAATTTCTAGCTCGTCCCAAACTTAGCCAGCCTTCTTCTTCCCAGCATTTCCACCAATCGTAATAATCTGGATGAGCAAAAGCTGCTTGATCCCTCCCCCATTTCAACCTATTCCTATCTGGATCAAAGTCAAGAGCTATTCCCCAAGCGTGCATAGACCATAGATTACCGCCTCTCATCTTTCTGTTGCTATAACATCCGCCATAGTTGTTTAATCGGAGCCTATCAATTTCGCGTTCTCCGTAAATGTTTTTAACCTTGGTGAGCACTTTTGTTAGACTATCAGCAACCTTAGAATGGCAAGTCACCCGTTTGGTTCTCATTCGCTGGTCCCAACTTATTTTCATCTCATATGGAAAATCTATAGTTACCAATTGTGTTCCCCTTTTACCATAAAAAGCGTGAAATTCAGGAGTATTCTGCACAGGCCATAATTTGGGCGTTTGAATCCTTCTTTCCTCTGGCCTCCAAACTGGTTCAAGTCTACCATGAGCAATTAAGTACTCCAACATTTCAAAAGCAGCATTTGTACGTTGCCCCCAATAACCATCGATAGGCCCAGCATCTATACCTCGCTCATGGGCTCCCAACTGTATGGTCTGAGTAATCTGTCTAGTTAATGGCCAAGAGGTATTCACTCCTCTATAGCGTTCTAGAGCCGCCTTTGTTATTGGCCCAGCGTCCCCATCTATTTTCCCGTTATAAAGCCCTTTCTCTTTTAAAATCTTTTGGGCTACTATTATCCTGTTTTTCATAGTTTTATATTTTTATAGTCTCTAAACACTCTGTTACAACGAGATACACTTTCAAAGTAACTTTACGCATCCTAAATTCAACTTATGAATGCAACAAATTGATTGGAGAGAGATTATTTTTAAAACAGGTAAATAGGTTAAAACTTAACTATGGTTTTTTTATTCTGGAGGGGAAAATAGTTGGTCGCTTCTTAATCGTAATTAATTAAAGTTATAAGTAGCAACATGTACTACAAGATAAAGAATAGAATTATTATATGGCGATAATTTCCTTTAATTTTACTGCTATTTCAAAACAATTCTGTATATTCCATATTCTAAAAAAAATAAATGATGAGATTATTATTACTTACTACTTGTTTGCTATTCCTAGTTTCCTGTGCTGAACAACAAAATGAGCATAAGCACGAAGTTGTTCAAGGCGAATGGATAAAGGGAACCGAAGAGGAAAAGCTTGAAATAATGGAAGAACAGTTTGGAGGTTTCAGTACAGCTATGGTAGAGGTGGCTTATCGCTATCAAGAACTTTATTGGGCTGGACAAGATGAAAACTGGGAATATGCCGACTATCAATTAGAACACATAGAAGAAGCTATGGAAGCAGGCTTTGTGCGCAGACCTAGTAGAGAAAGAGCCGCAGAACATTTCATGACCTATACTATAGTCGAAATGGAGAACGCTATTGAAAGTGAAGATAAAGATCTCTTCAACCAAAAGTTCGAGCAAATGAGAATGGATTGTAAAAGCTGTCATAATATGGAGAAAGTTCCTTTTATTGATGTGACCATACCAAAGCTTCGTACGGTACCTTCTGGACTTTCAAAATAAATCCAATAATTTAAACGCTACGATTACAGTTCAATTAATCGTTTAAACAAATTTTAAAAGCACCTATAAACCCATTTTATGGGATATATATAGGTGCTTTATTTTTCACTAATAAAGGCCTTGATTAGTTTTAAATAAAAAGAATGAGTAACAAAAACAGCAAAGAGCTTTTACGCACACTCGGACTAAAAGACGCAGTGGGTATTGGACTAGGTGCCATAATAGGTGCAGGAATCTTTGTGGTAACAGGCATTGCTGCGGGTGTTTCGGGTCCAGCTTTTATAATAAGTCTTCTTATCGCAGGGATTGTTGCTAGTTTTAATGCTTTAAGTTCTGCACAATTGGCTGCGATATACCCACAATCGGGCGGAACCTATGAATACGGATATAGATTGCTAAACCCTGCTTTTGGATTTTCTGCAGGATGGATGTTTTTAGTTAGTAAACTTGCTGCCGCAGGGGTTGTAGCTATAGGCTTTGGAAGTTATTTTCATCAATTATTCCCTGTAGCTTCGCCCATTAGCATCTCTGTCACTGCTGTTATTTTTCTCACTATCGTTAACTGTTTTGGTGTGAAAAAAGCAGGTATCTTAAACCTCGTAATTGTTGCTATAACCATTCTTTCCCTTTTATATTTAGTTTTCAGTGGCATGCCTAAAGTTACTCCTAACCATTTTAAACCCTTTACACCTTTTGGTATTTCGGGAATTGCAGAAGCCACGGCATTATTGTTTTTTGCTTTTACAGGCTATGCAAGAATTGCAACACTAGCAGAAGAAGTCTCTGATCCTAAAAAAACAATTCCAAAAGCGATTATTATAACCATTATCACCGCTATTCTTCTATATATAGCTGTTTCTGTAGTAGCCATAGGCACTATTGGAGCAGAGAGTATGGCTAGCAGCAAATCTCCTCTGCAATTAGTTGCTAAATCCTTGACCACTCCTGCAATTCATACCATAATAACAATTGGAGCTTCTACTGCAATGCTAGGCGTATTGTTAAGCCAAATCTTAGGCATTAGTAGAATGATGCTGGCCATGGGTAGACGAAAAGACTTACCTCCTATTTTTCAGAAAACACACAAGCACTATCGAGTACCACACATAGGAATAGTAATTACAGGTAGTTTAATCCTACTACTTACTCTAATTGGATCTTTTGAATTTATATTAAGAACCGCTGCGTTTACCATTTTGCTTTATTATAGCATTACCAATATTGCGGCGCTTAAACAACCAAAAGAGGAAAGACTTTTTGGCAAACTAATTCCAGTCTTCGGACTAATAGGGTGTTTAGCGATGTCAGTTTCCTTGCCCCTATATGTAATTATATCTGATATTGGAGTACTTGTATCAGGCTTTCTAATTCGTTATCTGATTCATAAAATATAATCATAAACCCCATATAGGTGGTCTATGGAATAATTGCTATTTTCGTCATAACACTAAAATAATAACAATAAAACTAAACTTCTAAAATTATATCCTAATGAAAAGACTACTTATTTTATCTGTTTTCACTTTTGCTTTTACATTTGGCACCCTTGCGCAAGACAAATCCTCTGATTCGCAAAAACTGATCGGTTTAATGAACTCCGAGAAAATGATCGAGGAGATGATGGATAGTATGATCCCTATTTACAAGCAACAAGCAAGAGAACAATTCCGAGGAGAAGAAACAAATGAAAAGTTCGCTGAGTTTATGGAAGTTCTTACAAAAGAAACTAAAGATTTCTCCCATAAGTTAATAGATGAAGTTATGGTGGAACTTTATGAGAAGCATTTTACTCACGAGGAACTGAAAGACTTAATCAAATTCTATGAATCTCCCACAGGAGAAAAATTGATTAAGGTTACTCCTGATATTACTAAGGATATGATGAATATAATGATGAGTGAGTATCTTCCCGAATTTCAAGAAAAGCTAATGAATAAGCTGGGAGAGTTCTAATCTGACTTATTTGAAAGCCAATTTAGACTTTAATTGCTCGGAGTTTCAAGAATCATTATAAAACTTTCAGATACCAACCTAAAACTAAGGTCTTCGACAGAATATACCTATTGAAAAGCGAGTTCTTATATCCTATCAAAATTTATATATGAAGTTAAAACATGGTATATATACACTAATTACACTTCTTGCTTTTGGTTTGATAGGTGTATGGATATATAAAAATGGTATCCCTAAAACCTTAGTAAATAAAGCTGTAACTTCCACTAGCAGTAAAGCTGTGGGAGAAGAAGTAGATAATTTCAATGGCGTTTCCGTTTATTATAATGGTGGCGTAGGGACGGTTATTGGACGAAATACCACAAGCGATGGCTACAACCTAGGGCTGAAATACCAATGTGTAGAATTCGTTAAACGCTATTACTACGAGCATTTAAATCACAAAATGCCTGAATCTTATGGACATGCAAAGGATTTTTTTGACAAGAGATTGGTCGATGGACAGAGAAACGCACCACGAAACTTAACGCAATATGAAAACCCTAGTAAATCAAAACCAAAAGTGGATGATTTACTTATTTTCGATAAGACCGCTTCTAATCCCTACGGTCATGTTGCTATAGTATCTAAAGTAAGTGCAAATAAAATAGAGATAATCCAACAAAACCCAGGACCCTTTGGTAAATCAAGAGAAAGTATTCGGCTGGAAAACAAAAATGGCAATTGGAAAATAAACAGAAGACTAGTCCTAGGCTGGTTGAGAAAAGAATAAAACGGTAGCGCTTATAGTCAGGCACTGCAACTCCTGTAAGGAACACAGAATTCAAGGGACTACATAGTTACAAAATAGATTGAGAAAAGAAGTCTGTAATATAATTTACTGGTTCGAGAAAACCTTAGACCTAAATTGTAAAATGACTTTCCTTTCTTATGCTAAAAGAAAATTATAAATAATAACTATGGAAAATACTATTGAAAAGAAAGGGATGCCACTATTAGGCGACAGTTTCCCTGAAATGACTGTTCAAACCACTAGAGGAGTATTTGATTTACCTTCACACTTTAAAGGAAAATGGTTTGTGTTATTTAGTCACCCAGCAGATTTCACTCCTGTTTGTACTACTGAGTTTGTTGCGTTTCAAGCACGTTACGACCAATTTAGAGAATTAAACTGTGAGTTGATTGGGCTTAGTGTAGACCAAGTGTTTTCACACATCAAATGGGAAGAGTGGATAAAGGAAAATATGAATGTAGAAATTCAGTTTCCAATTATCGCAGATACTGGAAAGGTAGCCGAAACGCTAGGAATTATACATCCAGGAAAAGGATCGGATACAGTACGAGCTGTATTTGTTGTGGACCCTGAAGGAAAGCTTAGAACCATGCTTTACTACCCTCAAGAATTGGGGAGAAATATGGACGAAATAGTTCGAATAGTAAAAGCAATGCAAATATCGGACAAGAATAAGGTAGCTATGCCAGCAGATTGGCCTAATAATGCCATCTTAAAAGACCGTGTTATAGTGCCTCCAGCAAGAGATGTGGATGCAGCAAAAGAAAGACTGGAAGATGCAAAGAAAGGTAAGTTTGAATGTTACGATTGGTGGTTCTGTCATAAAGAGCTAAAATAAAATCTATATAAGTTTGTAAGTTCAAAGAAAACTTATATTAAAAAGTAATATCTTTAAAAAGGTCGTGGCGGTATGCTATGACCTTTTTACATAAAAAACCTCTTGACAAAATGGAAAACTGGTGTTATATACTCTTCCTAAAATTTTAATTCCATCCAAAATAAGCAGCAATTATATAAAAAATAGTAGGTGCTAAACCATATTATTTTAGAGAGTTTTATCAATGTGGTGCTAGTAATAATCTATGCACAGCTAGTTCATTAGACCAGCTATTTCCCTAAAGCAATTACTTAATTCTTTGGAAGCACAAAAGTTAAAGGATATAAATAATAAGCATTTATATTTTTTTGCTCCAATAACTTAGTATAGATTTGCTCCCAACAAAGAATAAACAGCACTGTTTTTCGGAATCATTATATATTCTCTAAAAAGCAAGTTGTTTAAAATACGTAGAAAGAAGCCAAATTGGCTATTTCTTTGATTAGACTTTAAGATGCTACACACGAACATTATTATTATTATTTCAATCATTATTCCTGTTCCACAGGAGTGAGCTGGGATAATATTAACCATATTATAAATACAACCCTTCTCACATCGAGAAGGGTGTTTTTTTGATCAAACTTTAGGATGCTACACACAAACAACAACATTATTATTATTATTTCAATCATTATTCCTGTTCTACAGGAGTGAGCTGGGATAATATGAATTATATTATAAATACACCCCCTTCTCACTTCGAGAAGGGGTTTTTTTTGACTTAACTAAATCAACTTTTATGTATTACGATGACAACACCACCATTTTTCTAAATGGAAAATGGCTAAATGCAAAAGATGCCACTACAGATTTATATGCCCAAACCCTGCATTACGGTTCAGGGGTCTTTGAAGGTATTCGTTCTTATAAGACACAAAATGGCACCTCGGTTTTTAAAGCTAAGGAGCACTA
>Ga0079223_10001928_pt1 | contig 12634 bp, 10 predicted proteins | sample Stecom2011_FD_75072 | JGI IMG/M metagenome (GOLD analysis project Ga0079223, IMG submission 75072) | Agricultural soil microbial communities from Utah to study Nitrogen management - Steer compost 2011 | ecosystem: Environmental > Terrestrial > Soil > Agricultural land | place: USA: Utah...
TAATTTTTTTTTATAAGTTATTAATTGTCCATGATGCGTAGTAGATAGATCCAATATATCCAGTACCTATGGCTGTGTAGTATTCTTCGCCTAAAGCATTGGAAGCTCCTATTTTAAAGGTTGATTTGATTTTAGGAACGGTGTAGTTTAACTGTGCATCCAAGGTATGGTAAGAAGGAATATCTCCATCTCCAAAAGAAGCTTCCCAATAGTAGGCATCGCTCCATTTCCAAGCCAAGTTAAATCCTAAGTTCTTGACTATTTCTGTATGTCCAAAAGACACTTTTACTTTATGTTCTGGAGTGTTAAAGTTGGTTCTGAAATCTGGATTGGCAGCTTTGTCAAAATCTTCTTTGGCATAGGTATAACTACCATCTAAATCGAAACCATTGAACACTTTAATTCCAACACCTATAGAACCACCATAAGAATTCACATCAGCATCTGAATTGGTATACGCTTGGTACACCTGATAATCGCCATTGGCAACAGCTGCAATAGATGTGGTGTTATCTCCAACGGTTCCATAAAAAGGAGCAATAACATATTCATTTGAAATAAAGTCTTGGTATTTATTATAATACACACTAAAATCTACAGTCACGTTGTTTAATTTTCCTCTATACCCAACTTCAAAAGAGGTTACTTGCTCTGGTTTCACTAATTCTGGATTTCCGATGGCTAAATCAGCCGGATTTCCAGATTGTGCAAATGTTTCCACAGACTTTCTTGAGTATGAATTGTTATAGGCAGCAGCACCTGTTTGAGTTATGGTTGCAGGCTGACCGCCTATTTGTCCTGCAGCACTAATAGAATAATCTCTAGTATATCTATCAAGGTTAGAAGGAGCTGCACCAATTAACACATATGGCCCTGCATTAAGACCAATAAATAAATCTTGGGTGGTTGGGTTTCTAAAACCTGTTTGAACAGAGGCTCTAATATTATGGTTTCTATTAACTGTTAAACCAGCTGAAATTCTAGGAGACACAAAACCGTCAAAGAATTCCGATTTATCGTAACGTGCAGAACCTGTAAGTTTTAATTCTAAACTTTCGTTTAGTTCAAATTGTTTTTGTAATTGGGTATAAACTCCATATTCAGAATAAGGGATGGTACCATCATAATCCGTGTAAATGGTTCCAGATGAATTGAGGTTGTATTCTCTAAAAGAACCACCAACTTGTACTTCAACCACATCCCATAGATGACTAAAGTTATAATTTCCATCTACATGGTAATATTTGGATTCGTCTTGAAACTTAGATCCAGTAGTAAGTTCAGGGTCATTGATACTTTTTTGTAACGCAGCATTGAACTGAGGCGAGCCTGGTTCAAAACGTCCTGATTCTGCTTGTGCTCTTGCAGCAGCATGTGCCTGATCTTGTGTAGCTCCACCTAAAGTGGCTGAAGCAAATGTACCTATATATTCTTGAAACCATTGCTGGTCGCTTTTCCAAGCTCTGTTGATTTGAATACCAGTAACTGTCATATCGTAAGAATCACCAGCCTTATCTGCAACCATATAACCTCTTAAGAAAAAGTTATTGTTTCTAATTTCTAATTTGTGTTGTTCTTGAAAGAAACCATCAATATGGTATCTATTAGATCCTTGATAAATGGTTGATCCTGTTCCAACTTTACCAACATAAGCAATTTCGAAATCGTTTGCCCAAGGACGATAATAAAGTCCCCAATCTGCTTTGACACTTTCGGCATTGTAATCTGTTAAATCTCTTTCTTCGTATCCAGTTCTACTAACTACTACATCTGGAATAATACCAAGACCTCCAGAAGCTGCTTTGATATTTGTTGCTACCTCATCTCCATAGATGTTATAACCATCATAGTTTGAGCTAGCTCTAGTATCAACAGTTCCAGGTTTTCCTTGGTAGTTGGTTGCGTACCAATCGGTTCCTTTTAACCAACCAAAATTTACTTTTGCGGCAAATTTATCACTAAATTTATGAGCAAGTCTAATCCCTAAATCTCTATAGGTGTTATCTCCTGCAGCATCTTGAGAGGTGATACCTTGTTTGTAGTAGCCACTAATGCCTTGTACATCAAAAGGGCTTTTACTTCTCATAAAAAGAATCCCGTTAAAAGCATTTGCTCCATATAGGGCAGAAGCGGCTCCAGGAAGTAACTCCACACTTTGAACATCTGTTTCAATCATACCTACCAAATTTCCAATTGGGAAATTTAAAGCAGGAGTGGAGTTGTCCATACCATCTACCAATTGCATAAAGCGAGTGTTTGCAAAGGTTGCAAAACCCCTTGTGTTAATGGAGTTAAACGTTAAACTGTTGGTGTTAATATCAACACCTTTAAGGTTTTCTAGGCCACCATAAAAATCTGCAGAAGCTGTATTTTTGATTTCTTTTAATCCAAAACGCTCCACAGTAACCGGGGATTCGAAAATTCTTTCCGGAGTTCTAGATGCTGAAATAACCACTTCATCCAACGATGTTCCTTCTTTTAAAACGAAGTTTATTGTTTGATTATTTGAGGTAACTTCTTGTCTGTCTGTACTAAAACCAATGTTACTTGCTTGTAACGTAAATGGTGGTACCTGACTCACATTTAAAGTGAAATTACCATCAAAATCAGTTGAAGTTCCAGTTGATGTTCCGACTATAATGACGTTTGCTCCAGGAATTGGCTGACTATTTTCGTCAGTGACTACTCCAGAAATCGTTGTTTGTGAATATGCTATGCCACAAAAAAACAACAATAAAAGTGAAAGAATTGATTTCATTCTATAGATTGAGTTAATTATTAATTGATTTAGTTAATTATTATTAGGCAATATAATAATATTATGAAAACTTTAAGAACTTTTTCATTAAAATTATGCATGCATAGTATTTTTAACAAACAATCGCAATGTGATTTTATCATTTATTTATTTTTATAATAGTTTGAGAATATGATTTGAAATTAACTGGATTTCAATTTGTTTTTTATTCTATATTTGTTTGCATGTTGTATGTAACGAATTGAAAATTAATTATGAAAGCGGTCAGAAAAATAGCTTTAGGTATCATTTTAATTTTTTTATTAATGATCTGGAGTGGGATTGTTAGAAATGTGACTTTAGGGGAAAAAACCTTGGGGATATTGACTCAACCAATTAAAGTTTTTTCTGAAGGTGTTTCCAATATGAAAAAAGCTTATACCTACATCTTTGAGGCACCAGATTATTATATTAAAACAAAAGATCAAGACACTTTAAATATTAATAAATTGAATTACAACTTATATGGTTTGTATTCATATAGACATGGAGATGTGTTTAATATTGAACTGAAAAATTTTAAAGATAACAGTTTAAAACATCAGTGGACTGTTCCAGTTAAAAAATTATCAGAACATTATAAAGTAGATGGAAATGATAGGTTGTATCCAGCAACCCTTATGCCCAATTTTGATATCATAGTATCTTGTAATGAAAGGCCAGGATTATTAAGATTGGATTCAACTTCTAAGGAAAAATGGTTTAATGAAGACTTTATTTTTCATCATGCCATGAACAAGGATTCCTTAGGAAATATGTGGATTCCCGCAGTAAAACATGAAAATGGAGTAATTGTTCCCATGAAAATGGAGTTGGATGGTCAAGTCACAGATTTTAGAGACGATGTTATTGTAAATATAGATGTCAATACTGGAAAAACTCTTTACAGCAAATCCCTAACAGATATTTTTTTAGAAAACAATTTAGACTATTTAATTAACAAAAGCCCTTATGTTAACGATCCGTTTCATTTAAACGATGTGCAACCAGTATTGGAAAGCACGCCTTATTTTAAGGAAGGAGATTTGTTTTTAAGCTTCAGAAGTCCATCATTGGTCATTCAATATAGACCTAAAACCAATAAAGTGGTAAAAGTGCTTGAAGGACCATTTACATTTCAGCATGATGTGGATATTATTTCGCCAAATTCCATTGCCATTTTAAATAATAATTCCGTAGTAACAAAAGTGACTTATGATGATGTGATTGAATTTAAACCAACAAATCATCCGGTTAATCGAAAAATAAACCATTCAAATGTACTTATTTATAACTTTGAGGAAGATGCCTATAGTTCTGTATATGAAGATGTTTTTATAGAACACGAGATTTTTACAGCAGCCGAAGGTTTATATCGCATTTTTCCTAATGGAGATATGTTTTTTGAAGAACAAGGCTCTGGGATTTTATGGGTTATCAATCAATTTGGTGTGGTTTTAAAAACCACACTAAAAAGTGATATAGCAGGCTATCATTATTTACCTAATTGGACAACAACCTATTTAGACGATGAGTTGCAATCCTTAAACTAAAAATTATGACATTATACATTGGTCCTGGAATAGGTCTTGGTACACTTTTAATTATTGTTTTTATATTATTATTAGTGCTTTTTGCTTTTGGAGTGGTATTATGGATTCCTATTAAGAGATTTTTTAGAAAAATTTTTAGTAAAAATTAATGATTTTCTACATTATAATAGGTGTTTGCGGCATTATTCTTTCTGGCTCACTTATCTATTTCCGTAAACATTTTTTTTTAGCTTTAGAATCTACATTAGCTTTGGCTAATGCTGTTTTGTCCAATGAAGACGAACTCATTAAACACAAAAAATTAATTAAAGTCTTAAAAACAATGATGTTCTCCTTAGGAGTTTCATTGGGTCTTTTGCTCCTTACCATTGCTTTAACATGCTTACCTGTTTATTTATACAAATCAATTGCAAAGCTCACAATACAAGATTTAGATTTAAGTTCCATCTGGTTTATCCTTAGTTTATCTATTGGAAGCATTCTGCCATTTTTAATAAAAAGGAAAAAACCTACTGATGACTATTCTGAAGCTTCTATCCTTTTTCACAAGCTTATTTTAAATAATTACAACCTATCTAAAATGTTGTTTTCTTTTGACAAAAGGTTTAAAAAAATCAAGAACATACCACATAAAGAGACCTTTTTAATAGTTTCTGGATTGGCAAGAGCAGGCACAACAAGTTTAACAGATCAGCTTTTTAAAGCTGGTGCTTTTAGTTCGTTGGATTATTCTAACATGCCGTTGCTTTTAGCACCAAATCTTTGGAGAAAAATGTACAACCCCAAGAAAGTGACTTTAAAAGAGCGTAAACATGGAGATAAAATGCTTTTTGGTTTTAATACCATTGAGGCCCTAGAGGAGTACTTTTTTAAAGTTTTTTTAAACGATAGTTTTATTTCTGAAGCCTATTTGGATAAACACGACATTTCAGAGGAAGTTTATAATAACTATATAAAATACCAATCTTTAATCCGTCAAGATGCAACCTCCACGTATCTCTCAAAAAACAATAACATCATTTTAAGATATGAATCGTTGCGGTCTTATAACAAAGCATTCAAAATCATTTTCCTGTTCAGAAAACCCGAAGAACATGCTTATTCTCTATTAAACCAGCATTTACGATTTTCAGAGTTTCAAAATGAAAGCGAATTTATCCAAACTTACTTGAACTGGTTGGGCCATCATGAGTTTGGTAAAAACCATAAAGTATTTAAGTTTGGAGAGGAAGATCCAGAGATTCTGTACGATAAAAATACTCTGGATTATTGGCTGGCAATTTGGATGAACTATTATTCCTATTTAATACATATTTTGGATGAGAATTTCCTGCTTATTGAATATGAAGACTATTTGAACATGCCTAAAGAAATCCTTGAATATATTGAAAGCGAAATGGAAATGACTTTTGATTATTCAAATGTGAAACCTTTTGTCAACAATAAACAAATAGACATTTCTTCCTGCAATCCAAATCTATTGGAAGCAACGCAAGCCGTATATTTAAAACTGAAAGAAAGAAAGTTTAAGCCTTAAGACTTATTCTACAGTTACTGATTTGGCTAAGTTTCTAGGCTGGTCTACATTCCTATTTAGCATAACTGCAATATGATACGATAGCAATTGCAATGGTATGGTGGTGAGTAAAGGTGACAAGGACTCAAGAGATTCTGGCACCTCAATAACATAATCGGCTAGTTTTTTCACGTTGACGTCTCCTTCAGTAACAATACCAATAATTTTTCCTTGTCTTGCTTTAATTTCTTCTATATTGCTAACCACTTTTTCATAATGCCCTTTTTTTGTTGCAATGACTACAACAGGCATGTTTTCGTCAATTAAAGCAATTGGTCCATGTTTCATTTCTGCAGCAGGATAGCCTTCAGCATGGATGTACGAAATCTCTTTTAGCTTTAAGGCACCTTCTAGTGCAACAGGGAAATTATAGCCTCTTCCTAAGTATAAGAAATTACGAGCATTCTTATATTTATTAGCTATCATTTTAATATGTTCTTCAGACTTTAAAGCACTTTCTACCTTTTCTGGAATCAGTTCCAATTCTTGTAAATGATATCTATAATCAGAGTTTGAAATTTCACCTTTAACTTTTGCAAGTTTTAATGCAATTAAGGTTAAAAGGGTAATTTGGGTTGTAAATGCTTTTGTGGAAGCTACTCCTATTTCTGGACCCGCATGTGTGTATGCTCCAGCATGTGTCTCTCTTGCAATGGAAGACCCAACTACATTACAAACGCCAAACACAAAAGCGCCATTTGCTTTGGCTAGTTTAATAGCAGCTAAAGTATCGGCAGTTTCTCCAGATTGAGAGATGGCGATTACAACATCTTTATTGGTAATAACTGGATTTCTGTACCTAAACTCTGAGGCATACTCAACTTCTACTGGAATTCTGGCAATATCTTCAAAAATATATTCAGCTACCAAACCTGCATGCCAAGAGGTGCCACAGGCCACAATAATGACTCTATTGGCATTTAAAAATTTTTCAATGTTGTCATCAATGCCTGCCATTCTAATGATGCCTTCTTTTACAAGAAGCCTTCCACGATAGGTGTCTTTGATGGCAGTAGGTTGTTCATATATTTCTTTTAGCATAAAGTGGTCATATCCACCTTTTTCTATTTGCTCCAGATTCATTTGTAATTCCTGAACATAGGGATCTACCAGCGAATCGTCTTTTATTTTTCTGATTTTAATCCCTTTGTTAGCTCTTATTATAGCCATTTCTTCATCTTCGAGATAAATGGCATTTTTAGTGTATTCAATAAAGGGAGAAGCGTCACTAGCTATAAAAAATTCGTTTTCTCCAACACCTATAGCAAGGGGACTGCCCAATCTGGCAATCACAATTTCATCGGGCTTGTTTTTGTCAAAAACAGCAATCGCATATGCGCCAACCACTTGATTCAGTGCTATTTGAACAGCTTTGCCCAATTTTAAGTTCTCTTTTAACTTAACGTCTTCAATGAGGTTGATTAAAACTTCGGTATCTGTGTCTGATTTAAAGGTGAAACCTCTTTTTATAAGCTCTTTTTTAAGGGATTCATAGTTTTCTATAATCCCATTGTGGATAATGACCAAGTCGCCAGAATTTGAGTAGTGGGGGTGTGCATTCACATCGTTTGGAATGCCATGTGTTGCCCAACGTGTGTGACCCATACCAATGGTTCCATTGGTAGGAATTTCTTTGTTGACCCTTTGCTCTAGATCTGCAACTTTACCTTTGGTTTTAGATACATTAAGATCTGTACCATCATATAAAGCAACTCCAGCACTATCGTACCCTCTATATTCCAATCTTTTTAGGCCTTCAATAATTATTGGGAAGGCTTTTCTATGACCTACATATCCTACAATTCCACACATAGTTTTTAATTATCAGGTTCGGTATAATATATTTCTAATTGTACTCTTTTATCTTCTGGGACGTTTTCATTGCTGCCATAGAGAACAGTTCCTTTTTGAGACAAGGCTGTACCAACTGGAATGCCATCTAAAATACCATCGTTTAAAACAAAAGAATTACTTATTTCATTCATATTAGATGTAAGATACAAACCTAATTGGAAATTAGTAGAATCCCTCAGTAAAATATTGTTTAAATGTTCTGTAAGTCTAATTTTATATTTTATACCTTTTCCAATACCATCTCTCTCTAAAATTGATGAATAGTTTAGTTTAGATTCTATGGGATTGGTGGTAACAGTAGTTAAATCATAAAAATAGTCCACTATAGGCGTATTGTTTTTAATGTCATATAAAATAACCCGGTTAGGTTGCTGTTTTTTATTTGCATCGTCATCGTCTATCAATAAGGAACTAGCAACATCATCCACATAAAAGATTAAGTTCGCTTCATTTATTAAACGGCTAGGATTGCCATTGGCATCTTTATAAAGCAGGTTAAATTCATCCAATTCTGCTTGGTCTTTAAACAATTCGACAACAGCTATAGAACCTTCACCTCCTTTAAGATATAATGTTTGGTCTCCATTTGTCGAATCTGCACTGTCGTTGGCATTGTCTAATAATGATGTCGCAATAGGATCTAGGCTTATAGTACTTGCTCTATTGCCTTTAAAATTCATTGTAAATTTATTGTTTCTAACAATCTCGCCGTCTACTGTATTATTATAATAAACAGTTAAGCTTGCATTAGAACTTAAAAAATTAAGCATAACAGCACTTCCCTCTGATTCAGTATCAGATAGTTCCACTTTAAAATAGAGGCCTCTAAAATAATCTTTAAAGTTATTGGCATTGCTTAATTCTGGCATACCTTGCTTTGCAAACAATAAGTTTTCCCAAAAGTTATCATTGGGGTTTAATAGCTCAACGCGTAAGCTAGGCGCAATTCTACTTACTTCCTCTTCTTGACCTTCGTCGTTTTCTTCATAAATAATTTGTTCAGACGTACTTGGGAAAAATGTAGGGTTGAAATATAGTAATTCCCCTAAATTGCTGGGTGTATCAAATTCATTGTTATTAGAATAATATATTTGTTGGTCTGTATTTTCCGAAGCAGGATTATAGTCTCTTAAAAAATAATTAGATCTGTAAATAGATAGCTTTATTGGCTTATTTCCATATAAAGAATCTAAATTGTACTCGGGTTCGTTTCCATTAGAGTCTTTCTGCTTAGAGTAATAAGGAATGGTTAAATATGCATGCGTAAATTCAGGATCTGTGCCAAAATCTGGATTAAAATTTGGAGAAGTTGGAACTACTTGCGTAATTATTTCATTTGTTGTATTTCCATAAATGGGATCGTTGTAAATACCTAAAAAATTGGAAGGAAAATTATTTGTTTGTACTGGCTTTACCCTTTTGTTGTAAGCAACTACAGCAAATTTATCACTATTGGTATCGAAGTTTTGGATATCTTCAATATCACTTTCTAAAGAATTGTAATCGTTGTCGCAGGCAATAAATGCTATGGATGTGAGTGATAAAACACCTATAAACTTACAGGTCTTAATGAATTTTTTCATAAATAAAAATGGGATGATTTTGGCCTTAGCCTAATACTTGTGTGTTATAAAATTCAACATAAGCTTCTCCAAACTCATCTTTTGATTTAAAATCTAATACAGGTTTCTTTGAATCTTTTAAATGTTTGTTCAATTCTTCTGGAATCTCCTCCGAACCTATAATCAAGGCATCGGAATGGTCGATTGCAATTTTCATTAAACTGTTATAAGTTGGTTTTTCCAGCTCTTTAATAAAGTTGTCGTCTATATTATCAAACTTCACTTTATTGATCATGTCATTATTTAACGTACCATCAAAGCTTTGATTGTATATGGAAGTTACTATTTTGCTTTGGTTAAACAAAGGTTCATCTTTATAATATTGTTTTAGGTACATTGGCAATAATGATGCCAACCAACCATGAACATGAATAATGTCTGGCGACCAATTTAATTTTTTAACGGTTTCAACAACCCCTTTCGCAAAGAATATAGCGCGTTCATCATTATCCGGGAACAAGTTTCCGTCTTCATCTGTTAAAGTGGCCTTTCTTTTAAAATATTCGTCGTTATCAATAAAATAAACTTGTATACGTTCTTTGGGAATGGAAGCTACTTTAATGATTAAAGGCATGTCCAGATCATTAATAACCAAATTAATCCCAGAGAGCCTAATTACCTCGTGCAATTGGTGTCTTCTTTCATTAATGTTTCCATATCTAGGCATGAAAATTCGAATTTGCCCACCTTGTTGATTCACCATTCTTGGTGCTTCAAAGGACATAGAAGAAATTTCAGTTTCTGGTAAATACGGCACTACTTCAGATGATACATACAATATCCTCTTATCTTTCATAAACTTATTGCTTTTGGTAATTCAGAATAAAAAACACGCAAAAGTACAAAAATTTATGCAGATTCATTGTAAAATATTAAGTTTGCACGCGTTAATATTTTATTAAAGGTGAAGATTTTTACGGAAAAAACTCAAATTCAAAAAACCATACAGCAAATCAAAGCCAAAGATTTGTCCATTGGTTTTGTTCCAACCATGGGAGCTTTGCATCAAGGACACCTGTCTTTGGTACAAGAAGCCTTTAATAATAATGATGTTGTAGTGGTAAGCATTTTTGTAAATCCTACGCAATTTGACAATGAAGATGACTTACAGAATTATCCAAGAACCCTTGAGGCCGATGCCAAGTTATTGGCAGCTTTTAAAGATGATTTAATTGTTTATGCGCCTAGCATACACGATATTTACGATGGCGATGCCAAAGTTGAGCATTTTTCGTTTGATGGTTTGGAATTTGAAATGGAAGGTAAGTTTAGAACTGGTCATTTTAATGGTGTTGGCACCATAGTGAAACGTTTGTTTGAAATTATTACTCCAGATAACGCCTATTTTGGCAAAAAGGATTATCAGCAGTTAATGATCATTAAAAAACTGGTTGAAAAACACCATATTCCAGTAACCATTATTGGTTGTGATATTTTTAGAGAATCCAATGGTTTGGCTCTGAGCTCCAGAAACATGCGTTTAAAAGAAGATTATAAAAAAGCAGCGCCATTTATCTATAAAACCTTACAGACTGCCAAAAAAAAGTTTGGCATAAAAAGTGCTAATAAAGTGAAAGAGTGGGTTGAGAATGAGTTTGCCAATCATAAATTATTAAACTTGGAGTATTTTATTATTGCAGACGAACAAACATTAAAGCCTGTTAACAGAAAATCCAAGAACAAAACATATCGTGCGTTTATTGCAGTTTTTGCAGACGATATTAGATTAATTGATAATATAGCACTAAATTAATTACCTTTGCCACATGCAAATACAAGTTGTAAAATCTAAAATCCACAGAGTAAAATGTACAGGTGCAGACCTAAATTACATTGGTAGTATCACTATTGATGAAGATTTAATGGATGCAGCCAATATTATTCAAGGGGAAAAAGTTCAAATTGTTAATAACGACAATGGAGAGCGTTTGGAAACCTACGTAATTCCTGGTCCAAGAAATAGTGGAGAGATTACCCTAAATGGAGCAGCTGCCAGAAAAGTGGCAGTTGGAGATACACTAATTCTAATAACCTATGCGTTTATGAATCTTGAAGAGGCAAAAGTTTTTAAGCCTTCCTTAGTATTCCCAGACGAAGCAACAAATAAACTGATTTAATATTTGAGTCCCTCAATAAAGAAATACCTTAAAATTCTACTCCCAATTTTGTTGGGAGTTTTTTTAATATGGTATTCTATGTCCAAAGTGTCTTTAAACGAACTCTTAGCTTATTTTAAAAATGCTGATTACAGTTGGGTTTTTTTAGGAATGTTATGTGGCTTGTTGAGTCATTTGTCAAGAGCTTACAGATGGCAATATCTATTAGAGCCTTTGGATTATAAAATAAGTTTGGGAAATAGTGTCATGGCTGTTTTTGCTGCTTATTTAATAAATTACACCATTCCTAGGGCAGGGGAAGTTGCTAGGGCATCAATTTTAACAACCTATGAAGGTGTGCCTTTTGAAAAAGGTTTTGGGACCATTGTGGCAGAACGTGTGGCAGATTTCTTGGTAATGGTTATTATCATCATCATAACACTTTTTATCCAATTTGATTTTATATACCAATTTTTTATACAAAAATTCAATCCCTTGCATCTTAGCATTGGGTTGTTTGTCCTAATAGTCCTGTTTTTTATAGGTGTTAAATTTGTAAAATCTAGTACTTCAAAGATTGCCTTAAAAATTAAAACCTTTGTTATTGGGCTTTTGGAAGGAGTTTTAAGCATTTTTAAAATGAAGAAAAAATGGGCTTTTATTGTGCATACTATCTTTATATGGAGCATGTACATTGCAATGTTTTATGTTACGGCTTTTTCTTTACCAGAACTCCATAATATTCCATTTGGTGCTATTTTAATAGGTTTTATCTCAGCAACATTTAGTATAGCAGCAACCAATGGAGGTATAGGTTCATATCCCATAGCGGTTTACGCTGCCTTTTCGCTTTTTTCTGTTCCAGAATCTCCAAGTATTGCTTTTGGCTGGATAGTTTGGACTTCTCAAACAATATTACTGGTGTTGGCTGGTGGCTTATCATTAATGTTATTACCAATTTTTAACAAGAATAAAAAAGTTGGAAATAAGAAAGAATTAAGTTGAAGTTTCAATAGCTTATATTTTAAATCTTAGGGGTAATTTATTACCTTGCATGGCATCCTTAACCATGTTAAAATGAAAAAACACATCTATTTATTAGTCTTTATTGCTTGTATACAATTTATAGAAGCGCAAGTTGTATATGAGCCATTTAA
>Ga0079223_10001929_pt1 | contig 12633 bp, 13 predicted proteins | sample Stecom2011_FD_75072 | JGI IMG/M metagenome (GOLD analysis project Ga0079223, IMG submission 75072) | Agricultural soil microbial communities from Utah to study Nitrogen management - Steer compost 2011 | ecosystem: Environmental > Terrestrial > Soil > Agricultural land | place: USA: Utah...
GCCGCGCTTTTCGGGATGGCGAGCCGTCTGATCGCTTTTGAAAGCGTTGGCTTGGCGGCGGCGCTGACAATCGTCCTGGAGCCTCTTGGCTTCCTCCTCACGAGCCTCGCTCACTGGTGCTTTCGCGGTCGACGCCGCGGCATCACGCTCGCGGTCATTCTGGTCGCGATCCATCTTTCGCTGCTTGGCGGGCTAATCCAGATGGTGGTGGCCAACACGATCAAGGCCCTGTTCGAGGGACCTGCGACTTTCACGCTCGTCGCTGGCGATCTGGCGGTCCCGGCGATCTACTACACGCTCGTCTTTTTTGGATGGTCGCTGGCGTACCTCTGGATCCGCGCGGATGCGGCAGTCCGCCAGGAGCGGCTGGCAAGCAGCCGGGCCCAAGAGGCCGCGCTACGAGCGGAACTCCACCGCTTACGCTCGCAGCTCGATTCCCATTTCTTGTTCAACGCTTTGAATTGCGTGGCGATGGAAATTCGGGAGGGGCCGGAGAGAGCACTCGAGATGACGCACCGCATTGCGGGCTATTTGCGCTACTCCCTCGACCAGCGCGGGCAAGCCTTCTGCACGCTGGGTGAGGAAGTCGAAGCGATGCGGGACTACCTGCGCATTCAAGAATTGCGCTTTGGTGACCGTCTTGCCTGGAGCTTTGAGGTGGAGGAATCCGTTAAGGAGCTGCCTGTTCCGCATCTTATCTTGCAGCCCTTGGTAGAGAACGCGGTGAAGTATGGCCTCCTATCTGTCAGCGGGCGGCTGGTGATTCGGCTGCGTGCAGCTCGCCATCTTTCAGGCCTGGCGGTGGAGATCAGCAACTCGGGCTGCCTGCAGCCGCCAGATCGCGGCCGAAGATCCTTCGGTCTCGTTAGTGTTCGTCGCCGCCTTGAGCTGCACTATCCGGAACGCCACGAGCTGTGCTTGCAACAAGAGGGAGAGGTGGTGGTGGCGCGCCTGATGTTCTGGGGGAAGCCATGCTGCGCGTGATGTTAGTGGATGATGAACCGCCGGCGCGGCGTGGACTGAGGCGGATGATCGAGGCCCATGCGGATGTTCAGGTTCTAGGCGAAGCAGGTTCGATTGCCGAGGCTGCAGAGCTACTTGGGCGTCTCGCCCCAGACGGGCTTTTTCTAGATGTAGAACTGGGCGATGGCTTTGGTTTCGACCTGCTGGAGAGATTGGAGCAGCCTCCAGGCCTGGTGTTTGTGACGGGCCACGGCAGTTATGGACCGCGGGCGTTCGATGTTGCGGCGGTCGACTATCTCCTGAAGCCGGTCGCTGAAGCTCGTCTTGCTCTGGCGCTGGAGCGACTACGCCACTTTCGAGCGGCAGACACCGAGGATGATGCCCCCGGTGCGGAACCGCGGCTGCATCTGAGGATGGCGGGTCATTCGGTTCTTGTCGCCATCACGCAGATCATCAGCCTGACGGCAGAGGGTGACTTCACGCGGGTGCTTACGACCGAAGGGCAGGAGTACTTCGTCTGTCGATTGCTTGGAGCCTTCGAGGCAGAGCTGCCCACGCCTCCATTCTTCCGCGTAAGCCGCTCGCTAATCATCAATCTCGATCAGGTCGGTGGACTCAAAGCGGTGGGCGGTGGGCGTGCGCAGGTATCCTTCACCGCAGGCGTCGAGCCGCTGGTGCTCGGCCGCTTGCCAAGTCGGCGGCTGACGCGTCAGTTGGCGGAAGCGGGGCGTAGGCTCCAACGGCGCGGTCTGCCTTCCGAGCTGATGAAGTAAAGCAGACTGTAGGCAACGATGGTCGCGTCGAGGAGGAAGGGCGCAAGATAGCCAATCGCCCAGGGTTCCTGCCAGCTGACTAGTACAAGCCAGACCATGAAGCCCTTCTCGATGGCGCTGAACAGCATCGTCTCGAAGCGCAGCCACGGCCGGAAGGCAGCCACTATCATCAGCACGCCGATTCCAAACACCATGATGCCCCAGTGGCGCAAGGCGGGGACGCTGGCGGGCGTGTAGTCGACGAGCCCACCTAGAAAGGGCGTGAGGAGCGTGATGTCCAACGCGAAGGGCAAGGTCGCGCAGGTCAGGGCGCCGAATAACAAAAGAAACCACTTCAAGCTGCGGGCGATGAAGGTGTTGATCACACGCATGATGCCTGCCTCGGGTGGGGAAGGGAGATGTTAGTTGGTTTCGGGAGCGCCGACAGGGCTGCCGGCGCCCCCGAGTGCACCCAACTCTCGCGACGCCGATCAGCGGGCCAGCGCTGCGGCGGCTTCGACTCTTGTGCGCACGGCTTCCAGGTCGAAGTTGGCCGCTCGCTGCATGGGCGGGAACTCGATGGCGGACTGAGCCAGCTCGGCGATCTTCTGCTGGACGAAGATGAAGCGCCAGAACTCGTACTTGTACCAATCGAAGTATTGCAGCGAGCCCTGCTGGGTGCCGTTACTGGGCCAGCTCGCCCGCTCAAAGGGGTCCAGGCGCAGATTGGTGATGGTGGGGGCATTCAGGTTGTTCACCGGCCCCAACCATCCCTCAGGCTGTTCGATGAAGCGGTATTTGTAGTCGCCGATGCGCACGGCTCCCAGGCGGCTTTCGGTAAAGTACCAGAGCTCCTCGCGCGCAGATGGGCCCTTACCGGTGAGGAGGTCGAGCTGGTTGTAGGAGTCGAGATGGACCTTGTAGCTCCGATCTCCGATCTCCTTGCCGGCCTTTAGTTCCTCCACGATGTTTGGATTGCCTGCGGCGGCGACGAAGGTGGGAAACCAGTCGAGCCCGGAGAAGAGCTCATTCTCGACTGTCCCAGCCGGGATTTTCGCGGGCCAACTGACAATGGCAGGGACCCGAAAGCCGCCCTCCATCACTGTACCCTTGTTCTGGGCAAAGGGTGTCATCCCACCGTCGGGCCAGGTGAAGAGTTCGGTGCCATTGTCGGTCGTGACGACGACAACGGTATTCTCCTCTTCCCCGATTTCCTCGAGCTTCTGCATGACCGAACCGACGATGTCGTCGAAGTGGACCATGCCTGCTTCCTGGATCGACCAGCCGTTTTCGGAAGTTCGCAGCGCCTCGTACTCAGGCGAAAGATGGGTGACGATGTGCATGCGTGTCGGGTTGAGCCAGAGGAAGAAGGGCTTGTCCTCTTCCTGCGCCTCATCGATGAACCTGAGGGAGTGCTCCAGAATCTCGTCGTCCACCGTCTTCATGCGGTCGGGACAAAGCTCGCCCGCATCCTCGATGCGCTGCTGGCCCACTTCACCCCAGCGCGGGTCGACGGTGTCGTCATGTTCCTCGGTCGCCCAGCTGTGGACCATGTTGCGCGGTCCTACCTGTGCCCGTAGCTCCTGCGGATAGGTGGGTTGGCAGGGATCTTCCATGGCGTCGAGGTGATAGAGGTAGCCGAAGAACTCGTCGAAGCCGTGGACAGTGGGCAGGTACTCGTTCCTGTCGCCCAGGTGGTTCTTGCCGAACTGACCAGTGGCATAGCCCATGTCCTTGAGCACGGTGGCCAGGGTGACCGCCTCAGCCGGAAGCCCGAGAGGTGCCCCTGCCTGCCCCACCGTCGTCATGCCTGTCCGGATCGGTAACTGGCCGGTGATGAAGGCGGATCTGCCGGCCGTGCAGCTAGCTTCGGCGTAGTAATCGGTGAAAAGCATGCCTGCTTCTGCCAGCGCGTCGATGTTCGGCGTTTCCCCCGCCATCATGCCGCGGTGATAGGCGCCGATGTTCCACATGCCGATGTCATCGCCCATGATGACGACAAAGTTGGGCTGCTCCTGCCCATCATCCGAAGCGGTCTGCTGCGCCGACGCCGATGCCGCCGAGGCGATCAGGAGAGCCGAGGACAGGCTGAGGCAGAGCTTTCTGCTGAATTTCATGGCGTTGTCCCTCAGTAATTTGGGTAGCGCCCAGGTTCGCACGAAGTTAAAACTGGCCCCTGCGGGCGCCTTCCCAGGCAGTTCGCAGGCCTAGCATCAACGTTCAGCAGCTCTTCAGGAGTACGTAACTGTTACGTACTCAACCTGACCCCTTTGCTACGCGAGGCTGGCTTTCATCTACCCTTGTGCCCCGAATTCTCGGTGAGGACCGGCATGCAGTTGTCCAGCCGCAAGGCGCCAACGCCCGATCAAAGTCTGGAGATTCTTGTTTCGGGCGGCACCTTCATGATGGGCTCTGACCACCACTATCCCGAAGAGCGCCCAGCCCACCCGGTCATCGTGGGAGACTTCTGGATCGATGCTTTCCCGGTGACCAACCGGCAGTTCGGAGCTTTTGTCGAGGCCACCGGATACGTGACTGTCGCGGAACGGACGCCTGATCCAAAGGACTATCCCGGCGCGCTTCCGCACATGCTCCGCGTCGGTTCGCTTGTGTTCGAGCAGCCCCGCCAGCCGCTCACCAGCCGGAACAGTGCCCAGTGGTGGAACTTCGTCTTCGGCGCGAACTGGCGGCAACCTTACGGTCCTGGACAAAAGACGCCGCCACGGCCGGATCATCCCGTGGTCCAGGTCGCCTATGAAGATGCACAGGCCTACGCTGCCTGGGCGGGCAAGGAGCTCCCGACCGAGGCGGAGTGGGAGTTCGCGGCTCGGGGAGGGCTCGAGGGCGCCGAATTCGCCTGGGGTGACGAACTCATGCCAGGCAACAGGCCGATGGCGAATACCTGGCACGGGCTATTTCCCGTACACAATAGCCTTGCCGACGGATTTGCCCGCACCTCGCCGGTCGGCAGCTTCCCGGCTAACGGCTATGGTCTCTACGATATGATCGGCAACGTGTGGGAGTGGACTTGCGATTTCTGGACGACCCGCCATCCAGAAGCCGCGACGAAGCCCTGCTGCATACCGCGCAATCCGCGGACAGCAGCACGCGAAGAAAGCTACGATGAGCGACACCCTTCCCTTCGCATCCCTCGGCGGGTGCTGAAGGGTGGCTCCCACCTCTGTGCGCCCAACTACTGCCGTCGCTACCGGCCTGCTGCTCGTCATCCGCAGCCGGAAGACAGCGCCACCACGCACATTGGCTTCCGCTGTGTTCGGCGGGCCGAGCCGCTGGAGCGATGAAACCTCTGCCAAGCCTGGCTTTGCGCGCCAAAGGTCCAAGGCGACCTGCTTCATGCCCGATTATTGAGGGATTGAGATGAGCAGCTTTAAAAGTGAAAAGGAGCTCGCGCGGGGCGCTATAGCTTCGCGCGGCTTGGCTGTTGCCTCCGGCATCTTTCTTCTTCTCTCATTCCTGGGCCCGGTGGCGGCATCAGAGCCCCTGCCGTCCTGGCGTGCGGGAGGGGCAAAGGCAGAGATTCTGGCCTTCGTTGCGCGGGTAACGGATGAGACGTCGGATGAGTTCATCTCGCCGGCAGAGCGCATTGCGGTTTTTGATCACGATGGCACGCTGTGGGCCGAAAAGCCTTTGCCCTTTCAGTTCTTCTTTGCGTTGGACGACCTGCGGCGGCGTGCATCGGATCACCCGGGGTGGCATGACGAAGAGCCGTTCAGGTCTCTACTTGCGGGTGATTTGGACGGCCTCGGTACCGACGCGAAAAAGGCTGTCGCCCAGCTCATGGCAGAAACCCATGCGGGCATGTCGACCGAGGCCTTTGCCCGCACTGTCGGCGAATGGTTCCAAACCGCACGCCATCCTCAGCGGGAAGTGCCCTTCACAGACTTGGTCTACCAGCCGCAACTTGAGCTTCTGGATTATCTGCGCCAGCAGGGGTTCAGAACCTTCATCGTCTCGGGGGGTGGCGTTGGGTTCATGCGGGTCTTTACGGAGGAGACCTACGGCCTCCCGCCGAACCAGGTAGTCGGCTCCTATGGTCGCGTCACCTATTCTTATGATTCCGAGGGCTCGCCGGTTCTTCTAAAGGAGCCGGCGATGGACTTCGTCGATGATGGTTCTGGCAAGCCGGTGGGCGTCGATCGCTTCATCGGCCAGCGTCCGGTGATCGCCGTCGGCAACTCCGATGGTGACTTCGAGATGTTGGAATACACCCTAGCTGGGGAAGGCGCGCGGCTCGCCGTACTGATTCATCATGATGATGCCGAGCGGGAATATGCCTATGACCGGCGGGATTCCCTGGCAAAGCTCGATCGTGCATTGGACAGGGCAATGTCAGATGGATGGACGATCGTGAGCATGAAGCAAGACTGGCTGAAAGTATTTCCGACGGCTGAGTAAGCGGAAGTCCGACTGCGGACGGAGGGCTGTCGCTTGTACCGCCCCGATCAGGTCCAGCGCGGGATGAAGAGGTTGATGCTGAGGCTTCCTGCTCTTCGTCAGAGGTTGCGGGAGCTTGTTGCAGAGGAAGGTGAAGCTCAGCTTCTCTGCGGCGCTTTCGATGAGGCCGCCGGTGCTTTGGACGAGCTGCGGAAGCGCAACGCCGCTACAAACATTCTTGAGGAATACGAGGAAATCTGCGCCGAGATCGAGGAGGACATGCTTCGCCTCTGCAGTCGAAGCAGGCGCGTGTAACCGTTACGTACTGCCGTGACGTGCAGAAACTTCCACAAGCTGTCGCCGATGCTATCTGCGGCAAAGCTGCCGCTGTTGTGGAGTGACGGATGAAGATCGGCGGCCTCTTTCTTTCTCTCTCCCTTTTCCTGACGCTACCGGCGATGGCAGATGATCTGCCAAATCCGGTGTCTCCCACTGCTGCCAGCCTTACTGGCAGTGGAAGCGATGGAACCGAGTGGACCTTCACCTTTGCGCCCTACTTCTGGATGGCTGGTATCTCCGGCGATGTGGCACAGTTCCATGGTCCTACCATCCAGGTTGATCGCAGCTTTCGCGACATCTTCGAAGACTTTGATATCGGCGGGATGGCGCTGGCCGAATTTCGCCATGGCAAGTTCAGCGTGCTAGGGGACGTGATCTACACGAAACTCAATTCCAGCAACGCAACTCCACGCGGCATCTTCGCGCGGGATGTGGAAGTCACCTCGAAGACCTTCACCGGCTTTCTTGGGGCGGGCTACACGCTGGCGGAAGGCTCGGCCGGGCGGCTGGATCTCGCGGCCGGTGCGCGGATGTGGTCTGTGAGTACCGAGATCGACATCGACGGGGGACGCTTTGACGGACGTTCCTTCAGCGACAGCGCCACCTGGGTCGACGGCATGGTGGGCCTTCGCGGCGGCTATGCCGTGACCCCCAGCCTTTTCCTATCCGGCTGGGCTTTCGTTGGCGCAGGCGGCGCAGACCTTGACTGGGACCTAGCTGCCACCTTCGGCTATCGGTTCAACGAGTCGCTGACGGCCCTGGCCGGCTATCGCGGCCTCGGCGTCGACTATGACAGGAACGGCTTCGCCTACGACGTGGTGCAGCATGGCCCTGTCGTGGGGCTCGCCTTACAGTTCTAGACCCGGCTTCACTGCTGCTGGTGCTGGTCCAGCCACTGGATCAGCTGCTGACGTTCGTCCTCGACATCTGTCAGAAACCGTTCCATAGCGTCCTTGAGGCCCTGCTCTTCGCCGTGCTCCGCGTGAACGCCGGCCATGGCGGCAAGGCCGCGATGGAACGCGAGGAGCGAACAGGCGAAGGCGCGATCGATGTTCTGTTGGCTCACGGCGGCCTGCAACTGCCGCTCCATATCGGACATCGCGGCGCGCATCTCGTCCATGCCTGCAGCGGCCTGCTGCCCAGCGCTGTCATCGGAGGGCACGGCCTGTTCGGAGCCAGCGGCTTGCGCGCAGCCCTCGTGAAGGGCTGCCTCGTCCGCTCCCTCTCCCTGAGTATCCGACTGCTGGCTCTGGTCGACCGCTGCTTCTGGTGGCTCGGCCGGCTCTTCCAGATCCTGAGCGGCGGTCTGCCAGATCAGCCCGATCGACAAGAGTGTGCCGAGGGGGATGGCCAAGGAAAGGGAGCGCTTCATCGGCTTGCCTCCAGCTGGTTGGTGCCGGCTACCCTCGCAGAGAGGTCAAAAGGCAAGCGCTGCAAGAGCCGCCTTGTTCCGCTCGGCGGGCATGATTCCTCCTGGCGCACCCGGCGGATGCAGCGGGATCAACTGATCGCTTGGCTGAAAGACGTCCATGCCGCCGAGAAACAGGTTGCGCGCTGCGCTAATCGTCGCTGTCGCCCAAATAGGGGAGGTCGGTCAGTCCGCGACCGGAAAGATCGGACATGTTGGTCGAGCCGTTTGCGCAGCCGTTGTAGATGCGCTCTTCAAAGGGCTGCAGCCCATCCAGATCGACGACTCGCCAAGGACGGGCATCCCCACTCTCCCGGTCGAAGCTCACCGTCAGGCAGTCGTAGCTCCAGCACCAAGCGTATTCGACCTCTTCCTCAGCCACAGCGTTGATGTTCAGTATCTGTCCGCCGCAGCTGATGGAGTTTGGCCACCCCGGCTCGATCGCCGTCGAAAGGATGGCTTCCTTAACTTCCGCTCCGGCGGCCTCGAGGAGCGCCAGCTTGGCCTCCTGGGCGAAGGCGTCGCCTGCTGGCAGACCCATCAGCGCAGCGCAGATCCACAGCTTGTAAGACTTCATGTCCTTGATGTTCCTTGCTAGAGATGATCGTGCATTACGCAGCGCACGGTAGAATTTTCTCTAGGCCAAGAAGGCGTCGAAAGGAACCAGAATCAGCAGTCGCCTCTTCCTTTAACGCGTCAGCTGCTCTTGATCGACGCAGCTGCGGCAACAACTACATGAGAGGCATCTTCTTTAGCCAAATGGCGAAGCGAGGGGCGTCTCGCAGGCCTGGAAAGAAGATCAGACGTTTTGGAATTCGGGTGAGGGGCGTTTCATGAACCTGTGGCGTATCTATCCTGTCGCAGCTCCCGGCGATCCTCGCTGGCAGGGGCGCCAACGCTGGCATGAGGTGATCGTGCGCGCCGCCAATCCGGCCTTTGCCAGGATCATCGCCAGCCGGCTTGAACCCCGGGCGCCGCGCTCTTCGCAAGGCAACGAATCACGGGCTCTGCGTAGCGGGTTCCTGGACGAGAAGCTCTACTGGGTGAGCCGGCTAAGCAACGAAGAGGCGGCCGCCTTCGCGCCCGGTAATACGGCTGATATCGTCGCCGCCCGACTGCACGAAGAAAGCGCGCTTGAGCCGGCTTACGCAAGCCGGACAGCGGACACGGCGGGCGAGGCCGCCGCCTCCTGAAATCAAACTGACGCGGCTCGGCTCAGCCCAGGGTCGAGTTGAAGGCGCCGCCATCGAGCAGCCAGTTCTGGCCGACGATGTAGCCGGCATAGGCGCTGCAGAGGAAGGCGCAGGTGGCGCCAAATTCTTCCGTGGTGCCGAAGCGCCCGGCAGGGTTCGCCGCATAGGCCTGCGCGCGGGCCTCCTCAACGGTGATGCCCTTGGCCTTGGCGGTGTTGTTCATCAACGACTCGATCCGGGCCGTTTCGTGCTGGCCAGGAAGCAGGTTGTTGATGGTGACGCCGTGCTTGGCAACCTGGCGAGCGGTGCCGGCGACAAAGCCGGTCAGGCCGCTCCGGGCCGCACCCGACAGACCCAGCGCGGGGATCGGGGCTTTCACTGATCCGGAGGTGATGTTGACGATGCGCCCCCAGCGCCGCTCGATCATGCCCGGCAGAACCGCGGTGATGAGGTAGATCGGCGAGAGCATGTTGGCCCGGAGCGCGTTCTGCCAGTCCTCTTCGCCCCACTCATACCACATCCCCGGCGGCGGTCCCCCGGCGTTGGTGACCAGGATGTCCGGTGAGGGGGCTGCCTCCAGCAGCTTGGCGCGCCCCTCGGCAGTGGTGACATCTCCAGCGACCGGCGTCACCTCGACGCCGAAGCGCTTGGCGATCTCATCTGCGGCTACGCGAAGCGGCTCTTCGCGTCGGGCATTCAGGATGATGTTGACCCCTGCCTCGGCCAATTTTTCGGCCGAGCCGCGACCCAGTCCCTTGGAGCCGCCGCAAACGATGGCAGTTTTTCTGCTAATTCCCAAATCCATAACATAAAGCTCCTGATGCTGAACCGCAGACGAGACGGTTTTATTGAAGGATGTTCTGCAACTGGGGCCATCCGTTCCAAAGGGATCCACTGCTCAAGCACTGCAGCGGATCCCTCTTTCACTCCTTACTCCGGCTGAAAGCTGTAGCCCTCTGTGATGGCCGCTTCCTCTGGGATCTCCGGAAGATCGGAGAAGAGTTCCGGATGCTTTTCCATGACGGCGACGATGTGGGTCGCGTCGATGTGCTCGTTAACATCGAAGGTCGCGTCGATGAAGCCCAGACGATGCAGCGTGGCGACCGCGTTGTGAAGGGCTGCGTAGTTGTTGGCGGAGAGCCTGCGGTCGGCCTGCTGGATATTGTAGTGCATGGCTTCCTTGGCGACCTCCGGATCGAGCCCCGGGATCCAGCGGGTCGCGACCTGCGCAGCCTCATCCGGGTTGGTGCGCATCCATTGATCCGCTTCCGACAGGGCCGCCAGATACTTTTCCAGGGTCTCCCCGTTCTCGGCCACCCAATCGCGTAGGGCGACGTTGAAGCCCAGGTAGGAGATGTAGTTGCCACCGCGGACGACCTCATAGGCACCCGGCACATCCTTCTGAGCCATGATTGGCCAGGGATCCCATCCGACGAAGGCATCGATGCCGTTCGCCAGCAGCGCGACGGTCATGTCCGGCGGCGGTGTGTTGACCAGGTTGACGTCGCTTGTCTCCAGGCCTCCAGCTTCGATCAGTGCCAGGACATAGAGGTGGTTGATGGTGCCGAAGGAGGCCGCAACTCTCTTGCCCTTGAGGGTGGAGAGGTCATCAGCGGTGATGCCCGACCCCTCTGCCGCAACCAGAGCCATCGTCGTGTCAGATCCGAGCTGGGCGGCATTGCCGCTGTAGTTGCCCAGGGCGACGAGATCCATGCCGCGCACCACGGCGCCGATCATCGGCACGCCGACCTGAACCGTGTCGACTTCACCCGATTGTAGCGCGTTGAGGGAGTCGACGCCCGTGGCGTAGGGATTGGCGATCTGCACGTCGAGCCCCTGCTTCTCGAAGAAGCCCTGTTCCAACGCGATGGGCAGGCCGAGCTGATCGATGCTGGAAACCATACCGGCATTTAGAGGGATGAGGTCGTCATCCTGGGCGCTTGCCGTGAGCGGCAAGGCAAGGGCTACAGCCGTAGCTGCAGCCAAGGTAAATTTCTTGATCATCCTTATCCTCCCTGTTCGAGCGGTCCGACCTCGACGACCCAATAAGGCCGTGCCAGTGAGGTAAGCGCCGCCCGGTTCACTCCGCGCACCTGCACGGAATTTCCTGTCGTGCCAGAGACACGCCCGTGTTCTTGCAGTTTCTGAATGTGAAAGCGTTCGGGTGGGAAGGCGAGCGTGACCAGCACGTCTACCCGGCGCCTGTCTTCTTCTATGCCCGCGGCAATCTTCCCTGGAGCCGCCAGAGACAGCCAGATCTGGAAAGCGATGGTTCCCAGAAGCACGGCGAGCGCAATCTTCGCCTTGGTGGAGCGCAGGAGGCGGCGCGCCAGGCTCATGCGGAGCGCACCAGTTGCAGAACGCGGTTGGACAGCTCCTTGAAGGTTTCGTCCTGGACCAGCCTGTCCCAGCTGCGCGGCCGCTCCAGGGGAACCTCGACCTCGGCCAGCAGGCGGCCTTGCGCCAGCACCACCACCTTGTTCGCCAGGAAGACGGCCTCGGCCACGTCGTGGGTGATGAAGACCACGGTGGGGCGGCGCTCTTCCCAAATGCGGGTCAGCTCCTCTTGAAGCGTCATGCGGGTCTGGGCGTCGACGCTGGCGAAGGGCTCGTCCATGAGCAGGACATCCGGGTTGTTGGCCAGGGCCCGAACCACGCCGACCCGCTGCTGCATTCCGCCGGAGAGCTCGCTCGGGTAGCGGTCGGCGGCGTGAGAGAGGCCGGCCATCGCGAGGTACTCGTCAGCGATGCGATTCCGTTCAGCCTTGCCGACCCCCCGCATCTTGGGGCCAAAGGCGACATTTTGGCGCACCGTCTTCCAGGGGAAGAGCGCGAAGGACTGGAAGACCACCCCCCGATCCGGCCCCGGCCCCTTCACCTCGGTCCCCGAAAGGAGGATCCGGCCGCTGGTCTTGGGCACGAAGCCGGCGATCATGTTCAGCACCGTCGTCTTGCCGCAGCCGGAGGGGCCTACCACGGCGACGAAGTCCCCTTCGTCGATCGTCAGCGAAAGGTCCCTGACGGCGGTAACCTGGCTGCCGCGATAAGGATCGAAGTAGGTCTTCGACAACTGTTCCAGAACGACGCTTTTCATGATGTGACCAGACCCCAGCGCTGGCCCGTCGCCCGCTCCACGGGCGCCAGGATCCAGCTGTCGACGATGTACCAAAGAAGGCCGAGCACGATCATGCCGACCACGATTTCCTCGACCGAACCTGCGCGGCGCGCATCGAACATGAGAAAGCCGATCCCGCTGGTCCCGACGATGATCTCTGCGGCGATCAGGGCCCGCCAACCATAGCCCAGGCCGTTGCGAAGGCCGGTGATGATGTTGGGTAGCGCGCCCGGCAGGATGACCTCAAAGAGGATGCGCGGCCGCGACGCCCCCAGGCTTTGTGCCGCGCGGACAAGTTCGGGCTTCACGGAGCGGATCCCCAGGACGGTGTTGAGCACCACGGGAAAAAGCACCGTATAGACGATGACGAAGGTCATGGTCGTCAGGCCGAAGCCGAACCAGATCAGCAGGATGGGCAGCCAGGCGATGTCGCCGATAGCCTGGAAGAACAGCAGGACGGGCCAGGAA
>Ga0079223_10001931_pt1 | contig 12632 bp, 10 predicted proteins | sample Stecom2011_FD_75072 | JGI IMG/M metagenome (GOLD analysis project Ga0079223, IMG submission 75072) | Agricultural soil microbial communities from Utah to study Nitrogen management - Steer compost 2011 | ecosystem: Environmental > Terrestrial > Soil > Agricultural land | place: USA: Utah...
AGACATCTTGATGGCCCGCTCTTTCTCAGAGGTCAGTGCTCTCATAATCGGTGGCTGGATCAGCGGCACCAGTGCCATATAGGAATAGGCTGCAACCGCAATAGCACCCAACAAGTGTGGCGCCAGAATACTCGATACATAGATTGAGGTCGGCCCATCCGCACCGCCGATGATGCCTACAGCGGCAGCCTCCAGAATGGTGAAATTCATTGTGCCGCTCATGGTGAGCAATGCCGCCCCGATAATCGTACCAAAGATACCAAACTGCGCAGCAGCGCCAAGCAGCATGGTTTTCGGATTAGCCAGCAGAGGGCCGAAATCTGTCATGGCACCAACACCCATGAAGATAATCAGTGGCGCGGCACCACTGGCAATAGAAACAACGTAAAAGTTGTAAAGCATGCCATTGGCATACCCCAGTGTCTGGGCAACAATATTTGCCTGCTGGACGACATCGTAGCTTGCCTCTTTATAAGCAAGCTTGAATGCGCTCACAATCTCTGGTGTTACCGTCTGGCCTACGTTGAAGGAAACATCCAGAACACTTGCCAGTGCCGCCAGCACTGTAGTATTGCCGTTAGCACTTGCAATATGAATGGCATTTTCAGCCGCCGAAAGTGCAAGGCCAGCCTCTGGAATATTGGCCAGAATTCCGCCGAATCCGATTGGGATCAGCAGCAAAGGCTCAAAGTCCTTACGAATGGCAAGGAACAAGAGCAGAAGGCCGATACAGATCATCAGGAACTGACCGGCAGAGAGATTGAACAGGCCACTACCCGTCCATAACGTCATTAGTTTATCCATGGAATGCTGGCCCTTTATGCAATTGTCAGCATTTCATCATCAGGAGCGACGATATCACCGACCTTGATGAAGACTTCGCCGATCGTGCCTGCTTTGTGTGCGCGAATCTCGGTTTCCATTTTCATGGCTTCGAGAATGATCAGCACTTCACCGTCTTCAACGGTGTCACCCGGAGAAACCAGCACCTTAAAGATATTGCCGCCCAGCGGCGCCTTAACAGGCACGCCTCCAGTGGTAACCGGAGCGGGTGCAGATGCACCTGCAGCAGGCGCGGACGACGCACCGCCCTCACCCTGAATCTGGGTAATCTCACCACCTTCGGAAACTGCCACAACGAATTTTTTGCCGTTAACATCAACAGTGTACGTCTCTGGCCCTTCAGATTTCGCCGCAGGTGCTGCATCAGCTTCACTTGGTACCGGCTCAAATGCGTCCGGATTGCCACGATTCTCAAGGAACTTAAGCCCGATTTGCGGGAACAGTGCGTAAGTCAGCACGTCGTCCACCACATTTTCAGCCAGCTTGATGCCTTTTTCTTTCGCAAGTGCGTTCAGCTCATCCGTCAGCTTGTCCATTTCTGACTCAATATTGTCAGCCGGGCGGCAAGTGATTGGCTGCTGGCCATCCAGAATACGATCCTGCAACTCTTTGTTAAATGGCGCAGGTGCCGAACCATACTCGCCTTTCAGGATGGCAGACGTTTCTTTGGAAACAGACTTGTAGCGCTCACCCGTCAGCACGTTCAGTACCGCCTGTGTGCCCACAATCTGGGATGTTGGTGTTACCAGTGGGATATATCCAAGATCTTCACGCACCTTGGGAATTTCAGCCAACACCTCATCAAACTTGTCGCCGGCATTTTGTTCTCTCAGCTGGCTTTCCATGTTGGTCAGCATGCCACCAGGCACCTGAGCCAAAAGAATGCGGGAATCGACACCCTTCAGGCTGCCCTCAAACTTTGCGTACTTCTTGCGGACTTCGCGGAAGTAAGCGGCAATCTCTTCCAGCAGTGTCAGATCCAGGCCTGTGTCACGGCCGGTACCTTCAAGGCTTGCAACAATAGTTTCCGTGGGCGAATGGCCGTAGGTCATGCTCATTGCAGATATAGCGGTATCCACGTTATCAACACCGGCTTCTGCCGCTTTGATAACGGTTGCGATAGAAAGACCTGTGGTCGCGTGGCAGTGCATGTGGACCGGCACGTTCAACTCAGCCTTCAGACGACTAACCAGATCAAAAGCCACATAGGGCTTGAGCAGACCGGCCATGTCTTTTATACAAATGGAATCGGCCCCCATGGCTTCAATTTCTTTAGCAAGCTCAACCCACATATCAACGGTATGAACCGGGCTTGTGGTGTAGGAAATTGTGCCTTGTGCATGCTTGCCGTTTCTGCGAACTGCCTTGATAGCTGTATCCAGATTGCGCGGGTCGTTCATTGCGTCAAAAATACGGAATACATCTACGCCACTCTCGGCTGCACGATCAACAAACCGCTCTACCACGTCGTCCGCGTAATGACGATATCCCAACAGGTTCTGGCCACGCAGAAGCATTTGCTGGGGCGTGTTGGGCATGGCTTTCTTCAATTCACGGATACGCTCCCAGGGATCCTCGCCCAGATAGCGGATGCAAGAATCAAAGGTAGCACCACCCCAGGTTTCCAAAGACCAGTAGCCGACTTTGTCGAGCTTCTCGGCGATGGGCAGCATGTCGTCAAGCCGCATGCGGGTGGCAAGCAGGGATTGGTGGGCATCGCGCAAAACAACGTCCGTAATCCCCAGCGGTTTTTTTGTATCAGTCATCGTGTCAGCCTTCGTATGTAAAAGGTTCGGGTCGTCTGTCGGATCACTTTTTATGACGAGACCGGAATTGTGCAATCGCCTTTTTAATGGCCTCGGCAGTGTCAGGATCAACTGACATTGGAGCTTTTAGCCTGGCACGTGGCGTTTTAACCGGGGTTACCGGTTCTGGCGCAAACCGTGTAATGAATTTGGACATGAAGCTGGTTGCAAAAACCAGGACAATCAGGAATACAAAAACGAACCCCATGCCCGCAATCATTAACTCAACGGCTTGTGACATCAGCTCATTCATCGTGAATAGCTACCTGTATTAGTTTGTGTGATTTCCCCGGGTGCAAAACACACCAAAATGCGGTTCGGGAGGCAAAATCTTGCGTAATTTACCGGTTTAGGTGGCCATGAGCAACCTACAAACAAAATACTATAGGGAGTTTCCGCGAAACAGACTCATGCGTACCGAACCCGTATTTTTTTCCCTTTGACACGCCCGTCTTCCAGTTGCTTCAACGCTATGGCCGCGTATTCATTGCTGATAGCGACAAAACACTGGAAATCGAACAGGTCAATTTTGCCCACGGCATTGCCTGGAATTCCCGCTGCGCCCGTTAAGGCACCCAGCACATCGCCGGGACGAATTTTTTCCTTGCGGCCACCGGCAATACAAAGCGTCTTCATCGTTGGTTTAATAGGCCGCAAGGGTGTGGACATCAGCTTATTGGTATTACCCCATTCCGCGGTCATCTGCCGCTCCGTCTCCAACCGACTGATCTTATGTTTTTGGGACGGAGTGCACAGTGTTACTGCAAGCCCCTGCTCGCCAGCCCGGCCGGTTCTGCCAACCCGATGAGTATGAATTTCCGGATTTCGTGCCGGCTCTGCGTTAATGACCAGCGGTAGTAATTTGATGTCCAGGCCTCGCGCTGCAACGTCTGTAGCGACCAGTATCGGGCAGCTTTGATTGCTAAAGCGCACCAGCACACTGTCTCGGTCGCGCTGCTCCATATCTCCGTGCAACGGCAAGGCGAAGAGCTCACGCTGACGCAACTCCCCAGCCAGTTCGTCGCACTGTTGCTTGGTTGCACAAAATATGAGGCAGGATTCTGGCTGGTGCTTTGATAGCAGCGCCGCTACCGCGTCGGTTTTTGCGTTGGGTGCGATTTCATAAAACAACTCTTGTATATCCGGGTTCGCACTGCCGGTGTCCGCTCGTACATCGATAGCCTCACGCTGATACTGAGCACTCAGCTTTCGGATGGTTTCCGGCCAGGTGGCGGAAAACATCAATGTTTGCCGGTTCTTCGGCGTTACACTCAGAATGTCTTCCATTACATCCTGAAAGCCCATATCAAGCATCCTGTCGGCTTCATCGAGCACAACGGTTTTGACACGATCAAGGTTGAGAGTGCCTTTGCGCAAGTGATCCTGAATTCGCCCCGGTGTACCCACAATAAGGTGAGCGCCGTGGCTCAGGGAGCCTATTTGTGGGCCAATCGGGACGCCACCACACAAAGCCAGAACCTTTACATTGTCTCTGGCCCGGGCCAGTTCCCGCAGCGCTTTGGCAACCTGGTCTGCAAGTTCCCGGGTTGGACACAATACCAGCCCCTGAACCTCAAAAAGCTTCGGGTTAAGTTTTTCCACAAGACCAATACCAAAGGCTGCCGTTTTACCACTACCCGTCTGAGCCATAGCAATCACATCCCGTCTGGCCAGACAGTGCGGCAGGGCTTTTGCCTGAATATCCGTGGGCTGATAAAACCCTAACTGCTCAAGATTGGCAGTCATGGCGGCAGAAAGACCGAACGTATTGAAGGAAGGCATACAACAGAATCCCGGAATGTGCGAAAGCAGGTTATGAAGGCAAAGATGAGAAGGTATACTTTGCCGAAAGAATACCAGAGTTTACCACTAACTTAACGGAGTTACCGATGGCATCCCTACAGGATCAGCTTTTAAAAGCCGGCCTTGCTGACGAAAAAAAAGCCCGCGCCGTTCGTAGTGAAAAACGCAAGCAGAGAAAGCAACAGTTTAAAGGGTCAATACAGATCAATGAGACAGAAATGCGTGCGCGCCAGGCTCGTGAAGAAAAAGCAGAACGAGACCGGCAGTTAAATTTGCAGCGCCAGCAGGAAGCAGACAAAAAAGCCATTCAGGCGCAAATTCGGCAGTTGGTGGCAAGCAACCGTCTGGATCGTAGCCGGGGTGAAACGTCTTACCAGTTTGTTCACGACAAAAAAATCAAAAAGATTTTTGTTGATGACACGATGGTTGATCAGTTGTCACGGGGTCGCCTCGCTATTGTCTGCGTGGATGACACCTACGAGATTCTGGCGGAAGCGGTGGCCCGCAAAATTCAGGAGCGCGACAGTCAGGCTGTTATCGTTTTGCATGATCGTAAAACAGACGATGCCGGCGACGATGACCCGTACGCAGGCTATGAAATTCCTGATGATTTAATGTGGTAATTCGTATTGGGTGCCACATCAGGGCTGCCCGTCAAGAGCAGCCCTGATGGCCTGCACTGCTGCAACCGATTCAGGATTATCGCCGTGAACACACAGCGTGTCTGCTTCCAGATGCAGAGGCGTGCCACTGATTGATCGAATTGCCTCACCCCGCGAAAGCGCCACGGCCTGCTGCACGATCGTGTCCGGATGATTGTGCACAGCGCCCTTTTCACTTCGGGGAACAAGGTACCCGTGTTCATCGTAGGCGCGGTCAGCAAACACTTCCAGGAGCAGTTGCACGCTGTATTCCTCACATACCGCCTTCAGCGCCTGGTTATCCGCCGTACTCATTGCCATCAATGCAAGATCCTGCGGTGATTTGCGCAACGCACTGAGAATAGCCCGCAACGTGGTTTCATCACGCATCATATCGTTATAGAGCGCGCCGTGGGGCTTGACGTAACTAAGGCACCCTCCCCGTGTCGCGGCAATCTGGGCAAGGGCACCTACCTGATACAGCACAAGAGCATGAATTTCCTCAGGCCGGCATACCATGGATCTGCGACCAAAACCCTGCAAATCGGGATACGCCGGGTGCGCGCCCAGCATAACTTTGTGTCGCAACGCCAGCTTTACGGTGTTTTGCATAACCAAAGGATCACCGGCATGAAAACCACAGGCTATATTGGCTTGATCAATATAGGGCATGACCTGATCATCCAGCCCCATAGTCCAGGCACCATAACTCTCGCCAATATCGCAATTCAATAGCATGCTTGCCTCCTGAGTCTGGGGTAACACATAGCGCGCTGCACTTCCCAGTGCGGCAACTCCAGTTTATCTGCCCGTTGTTAGTAATATACTACCCCAGCTTAGCAGGCTGGGCCGCCAGACAGTTTACAGGCGTTCCGGCGGCGGCTCACACATTCCAAACAGAGATATTCCATGTTATCCGTAAGTATTGGCCCATTCAGTCTTTCACTGGCACACATTTTGTTGCTTGGAGCACTACTCATTGCCATTGTGGTGGGAGCTATTGTTGGACGAAAAGAAAAAATACCCATCGCAGGCACTTTGTCCGACATCTTTCTGATTTCGGTAGTGATCGCCCGCTTGGGGTTTGTTATTCAGTACTTTGATCAATATCAGAATAGCCTGTTCAGCATGATTGACATCCGCGATGGGGGATTCAGTGTTCCTGCAGGGCTTGCGGGCGCTCTTGCCATAACTGCATGGAAGCTCTGGCGCAAACCCAAAAGCCGTCGCCCGCTATCCATAGCCGTTACATCTGGCCTGCTGGCTTGGGGCTCGATCTCGTTACTCATTGGTTTGATGGAAAGTCAGTCCCGGAATTTACCCGCTGCCACATTCACTCTGCTTGATGGGAGCCCGGTAACGCTCTCTGGAGTGGCCGACAGCAAGCCGTTGGTAGTCAATCTGTGGGCTAGCTGGTGCCCACCCTGCATTCGCGAAATGCCTGTGCTGGAGGAAGCTCAGCGAGATAACCCTGGCATTACGTTCGTATTTGTAAATCAGGGCGAGCATGCAGAGACTGTTCAGCAGTTTTTCAGCAAACATAACCTTGCCCTACAAAACGTTCTGCTTGATACCAGCGGCAGCCTTGGCCGGATTGCCGGCAGCCAGGCCCTGCCTACAACGCTGTTTTATACTGCGGATGGCAAGCAGGTAGATGCTCACCTTGGTGAGCTTTCGCGGGCATCGCTGGCGCACAATCTGAAAAGCTTTAAAAATAACTGACTTTCGGGTGTTTCAGCCTGCGACACAAAGCAAAACGCCTCAGTCTGCGGAGATAGGCAAACTGAGGCGTATTGATTTTAATATGGCGCGGCTGGAAGGATTCGAACCTCCGACCGCCTGGTTCGTAGCCAGGTACTCTATCCAGCTGAGCTACAGCCGCTTGAAATCTTTTGTTTCCCGGTTCAGGCAAGGCCCTGAAGGGAAGGTTTCTGCAAGAAGTGGCGCGGCTGGAAGGATTCGAACCTCCGACCGCCTGGTTCGTAGCCAGGTACTCTATCCAGCTGAGCTACAGCCGCGCATTGATTACTTGCCGTGATTGAATGCTACATCAACCTGTTCTGTTTTCCTTATTAAAAAGGAAAATGGCGGAGAGGGAGGGATTCGAACCCTCGGTACGCTAACGCGTACTGTTCCTTAGCAGGGAACTGGTTTCAGCCACTCACCCACCTCTCCTTGAGAACGGGGCGTATACTAACATAATTTTTCTGTTTTCATAGGCTTGAAGCGTGTTTTTTCTATGGTCTGCTTTATTCAGAAACAAAAAAACCGTTCAGACTAATCATGAACGGCTTTTTTATCAGTGATTCCCCGATTCCGGATCTTCCGCATTTTTTTCCGATTGAATACGCTGATAAATTTCCTCACGGTGTACGGCCACTTCTTTTGGCGCATTTACACCAATACGCACTTGGTTCCCCTTCACTCCGAGTACGGTAACAGTTACATCATCACCGACCATCAGAGTTTCGCCAACGCGGCGTGTTAAAATCAGCATTTTCTTTACTCCCTAATTCAAAAGCGATCTGTTTCGACGAATCGTTTATTATTCACTTCTTGCTTTTATATTAACATCACAGTCCGATCAAAAGACGCACATCCCCTTATATCTATCGCCCGGCGTCAACATGGTTTCAGCACTCGGGCTTATTTAGGGAGAGCTGGCTCAAACCTTTCAGTTACGATTCATGGTTTCTTCCATCGCGGGCTTATCCAGCTCAAATGCACTATGAAGTGCGCGAACTGCCAGCTCGAGATATTTTTCATTGATCACCACAGAAATTTTTATTTCTGAAGTAGAGATCATCTGAATATTAATGCCTTCTTCAGACAAGGCCGCAAACATTTTGGTTGCAACCCCCGCATGGGAACGCATGCCAACACCCACAATGCTTACTTTGGCAATTTTACTGTCGCAACTGACCGCACGCGCACCAAGCTCATCAGCAACATGATGCAAAATCGCTTGGGTACGTTTCACGTCATTACGGTGCACGGTAAATGTGAAAGCAGTTTTGTTATCCTCGCCAACGTTTTGAACAATCATGTCGACGTCAATATTGGCGTCACTTACGGGCATTAAAATCCGCAGTGCGTTGCCCGGTGTATCCGGTACACCGGAAATCGTCAGTTTTGCTTCGTCACGACTAAAAGCGATTCCGGAAACTGCCGGTTGCTCCATGGCGTTTTCTTCCTCAAAGGTAATCAGGGTGCCTTCCCCTTCCTGAAAGCTGGAAAGAACCCTTAATGGCACGTTGTATTTGCCGGCAAATTCCACGGCACGAATCTGTAGAACCTTAGACCCAAGGCTCGCCATTTCCATCATTTCTTCAAACGTAATCCGGTCAAGCCGGCGAGCGCTGTCAACAACACGGGGATCCGTGGTGTAAACACCATCAACATCGGTATAAATCTGGCATTCGTCCGCTTTTAATGTAGCAGCGAGTGCAACGGCAGTTGTATCAGACCCTCCGCGGCCCAGTGTGGTTATATTCCCATGCTCATCAGTCCCCTGGAATCCGGCTACTACTACTACACGGCCTGCGTCCAGATCGGCCCGCATCCGCTGTTCGTCTATTTGCTTGATCCGCGCCTTGGTATGGGCGCTGTCAGTCATAACCCGAACCTGAGAGCCGGTATAGGACCGCGCGTCACAGCCACGCTTCATCAGCGCCATGGTTAACAGTGCGATCGTCACCTGCTCACCCGTGGAGACAAGAACGTCCAGTTCTCTGAGCTCAGGCTCATCGGTAATTTCGTTGGCCAGAGCTATCAGTCGGTTGGTTTCGCCACTCATGGCAGATACCACAACCACTATGTCATGACCTTCCTTGCGAAAACCGCATATTTTATCGGCTACCGCTCCAATACGCTCGGTTGTTCCAACCGACGTGCCACCAAATTTCTGAACCAACAGGGCCATCTTATTCCCAATATCTGAAGCGGGGACTCACAGCGGGAATTAAACCCGCCAGCCAAGAGTAAACGGATCGGATTATAAACCCGAGTCCGTTTTCAACACAGTTACTTAGGCAATATTTTTTTCTATCCAGGCCGGTATGCCGGCAAGGGCACCGGCCAGCTTGTCCGGGTCGGTGCCCCCACCCTGGGCCATATCAGGCCGGCCACCTCCTTTTCCGCCCACCTGGGCCGCAAGGTGCTGCATCAGATCACCTGCCTTTATTCTGCCCGTTGCAGACTTGGTAACGCCAGCGATCAGCGTTACCTTGCCATCCTCAACACTGGCCAGAACAACCACACCTTCACCCAGTTTATTTTTGAGCTGATCAACGGTGTCCATCAGCGTTTTCCGGTCTGCACCTTTCAGTTCAGATGCCACCAGCTTCAAGCCGGCGACATCAACTGCCAAACTGGCAAGGTCGCTACCGGCAGAGCTGGCAAGTTTGGCCTTGAGCGCACTGACTTCTTTTTCAAGCTGCCGGTTACGTTCAATAGCATGCTGAACCTTCTCTACAACCGAGTCGCGGGTTTTTTTCACCAAACGAGCGGTTTCACGCAAAGTTCGCTCGGTGGCGTCTATCCACGCCAAAGCACCAAGGCCCGTTACGGCTTCAATACGGCGCACGCCAGAGGAAATGCCGCTTTCTGAGACAATCCGAAACAAGCCGATGTCGCCGGTACGGCCAACGTGCGTGCCTCCGCACAACTCAACCGAGTAGTTGTCACTACCCATACTCAGAACCCGGACGACATCACCATACTTTTCGCCGAAAAGTGCTACAGCGCCTTTTTCACGGGCGTGTTCCATATCGGTAACTTCCGTTTCTACCGGGGTATTTTCCAGAATCTGCTCATTTACCTGGCGCTCAATCTCCATTAGCTGTTCTGGCGTTACCGCCTCCAGATTTGAGAAGTCAAAGCGCAGCTTGTCAGGGTCAACCAGTGACCCTTTCTGGCTGACATGTTCGCCAAGAACCCTGCGCAATGCCGCATGCAATAAATGCGTGGCTGAGTGATTGCGCTTGGTGCGCTCGCGCCGGGAATGATCAATTCGTGCATCTACTTCCAGACCCGGAAACAGTTCACCTTCAATCAAGGTCCCCACATGCAGGTGGTTGGCACCTTCTTTACGCGTATCTGTCACCAGGAACCGGCCACCACTCCACGTCAGCAGGCCGGTATCGCCAACCTGGCCACCGGACTCCGCATAAAATGGCGTGCGTTCAAGCACAACAATGGCTTCATCACCGGCTTCCGCAGCTCTCTCCTCACCATTAACAATAACGGTGCGAATACGCTCATGGCCGTCAATCTGTGTGTAGCCGGTAAACTCTGTCTCGCCTTCAATCTTCAGATCGCCGGCGTTGTAATCTATACCAAACTTGCTTGCAGCACGGGCTCGCTGGCGCTGGCTTTCCATCGCTTTTTCGTAGCCATCGTAGTCAAGGCTCAAGCCGTGTTCGCGGGCAATGTCGTTGGTAAGGTCAACCGGAAACCCGTAGGTGTCATACAGGGTAAAAATAGTCTCACCCGGAATAACCTGGCCTTTCAGCTCGGCAATGTCCTGCTCAAGCAAGCGCAAGCTTTTGTCCAGAGTTTTCGCAAATTGCTCTTCTTCCTGGAGCAGGATTTTCTCGATTTGCTTCTGGTTTTGCACCAGTTGTGGAAACGCCTCACCCATAAGCTGAGCCAGCGCACCGGTAAGTCTGTAGAAAAAGGGTTTGGTGGCACCCAGTTTATTACCATGCCTGGCGGCTCGACGAATAATTCTGCGCAACACAAAACCACGGCCTTCGTTGGAAGGCATTACGCCATCAGCAATCAGAAAAGCACAGGAACGAATGTGATCTGCCACCACTCGCAGGCTGGCCTCCGTGGTTGCTGCGCCACCCAGAATGTCAGAAGCCGCCTTTAACAACTCCTGAAACAGGTCAATCTCATAATTACTGTGTACACCCTGCAGCACAGCCGCTATGCGCTCCAGCCCCATGCCGGTATCAACGGATGGTTTGGGCAATTTCAGCATCTCGCCGTCGGCCGTACGGTTGTACTGCATGAATACCACGTTCCAGATTTCTATATAGCGGTCACCGTCTTCTTCGGGACTACCTGGCGGGCCTCCAGCCACATTTGGGCCGTGATCAAAGAAAATCTCGGTACAGGGGCCGCAGGGCCCGGTGTCACCCATCTGCCAGAAGTTATCTGAGGCATAAGGGGCTCCACCATTGTCTCCGATACGGACTATACGATCCGCTGGCACCCCCACTTCTTTATTCCAGATGTCATAAGCTTCGTCATCGTCTGCGTAGACTGTCACCCACAATTTTTCAGACGGCAGGTTCAGCCACTGCTCCCCGGTCAGAAAGGTCCACGCATAGTTGATTGCTTCACGCTTGAAGTAATCGCCAAAGCTGAAGTTGCCCAGCATTTCAAAAAATGTGTGGTGGCGGGCTGTGTAACCAACATTTTCCAGATCGTTATGCTTGCCACCGGCACGGACACATTTCTGTGAACTGGTTGCTCGGGTATAGTCACGGGTTTCCCGGCCAAGAAACACATCCTTGAACTGGTTCATGCCAGCGTTTGTAAAAAGCAGCGTAGGGTCATCTGCGGGCACCAGTGAGCTACTGGGCACGATGGTGTGGCCGTACTGTTTAAAATAATCGAGAAACGCTTGTCGCAACTCTGCGGTCTTCATAGCCCTTTGATACCTTTCCAGAAACCTGCCGAAGTACCGGCCAGGTCCGCGATTGAATACAAGTACTTACACGCGTGTGCAAATCCGCTACTCTAGCACACGCTGAGAACAGGAAAAACGTGAAATATCACAGGAGACGCTATGCCCCGCCGCTTTCATAATGCCGAAGAACTTTTCCCGCCTGCAACCTTTCTGAAGCGGGTTCTGGCTGTTGCTTATGATGGCATGATTTGCATTGCTGTACTTCTGGCTACCACCGGTATTTACACCATGATATCTGGCTGGGCCAGTGGCTGGGTAGCCAACTGGGATGCGCCTTTGCAAAAATCCGGATCGGGGCAGATATCCGCAGACTTTGGCCTGACATTTACCCTGTTTGTAGTGCTGTACCTGTTCTTTGCCTATTTCTGGACCCGCATTGGCCAAACTCTGGGAATGCAGGTCTGGCGTATACGAATTGAAAACCTGGATGGCACCGCCATAAGCTGGACCCAGGCACTCATTCGTTATGTCACAGCTTTTACCGTTTTCTTCGTTGCATTGCTGGCTGCTTACTACCTGAGCCCTGTCACGCTGCTTGTTGCGCTTCCGGCTATTATTGCGCTGTTCCTGCCAATTAACGGGCTTTCAGTTACTGATCGCGCCTCCGGCAGCATGGTGGTTCAACTTGGTAAAAAACGCACCTGAAGCCCTGTGTCAACAATGTCGGCCTTAGCCCGCCCGGCGCATTAACAAGGCACCGGCTGCCGCACTGATCGCAATCGGAATCAGCACTGCCAACATCGGATTAAAACCATACACGAGGCTCATGGGGCCTAGCAGATCTTGCATATATTTGAATAACAGCCCCACCATCAGCCCGGTAAATACCCGAAAGCCCAT
>Ga0079223_10001934_pt1 | contig 12622 bp, 13 predicted proteins | sample Stecom2011_FD_75072 | JGI IMG/M metagenome (GOLD analysis project Ga0079223, IMG submission 75072) | Agricultural soil microbial communities from Utah to study Nitrogen management - Steer compost 2011 | ecosystem: Environmental > Terrestrial > Soil > Agricultural land | place: USA: Utah...
CAAAATCGGCTGCAGCTTTTTTGAGCTCTTTCTGATATTCATGGATTCTTCCGCGAAGGGCGTAGAACATGGCTTCATCCGGTTCTATACGGATAGCTTCGTTGATCTTTTCCAGAGCAGCTTTCATGTTGTCTTTTGACGCCAGTTTCAGGGCTTCGTCGTGGGCGTCGTAGGCGGGTTGAAGCCTGTGCAGAATGGCGGTTTTCTTCTTATAGACATCTGCACCACGATAACCACCATGGCCTAACTTGTTTGCCAGTTTAAGGTTTTCGTGTACCCGCTTACCGGAGGGTGGGTGAGTTGCAAGAAGGCCCTGAATAAAATTGCTGTCTTGCCCTTCGGATAACTTCACGAATAGTTGCTGCAACTCAACGGCGGCGTCTGGATCATAGCCCGCCTTTTTCATATAAACGATGCCGTAATGATCAGATTCCAACTCGTCACTCTGGCCGTACTGAGCCAGTGTAAGTTGTGCGCCCAGGGCGGCACCGCCCATTAGAAGGCCGGCCCACTCGTTATCGGTAACAGCCATGCCGAGTACCCCGACACCAAGACTGATGGCCTGGGCTTTTTGCATTCGCTGAACACTGTGCCGGGCTGCTGCGTGGACAATTTCATGGCCAAGCACTGCTGCCAACTGAGCTTCATCGTCCAGATGGGTCAGCAGGCCCCGGTTTATTGCTATCTTACCTCCCGGCAAGGCCCAGGCGTTTGGAATGCTGCTGTTTAACACCACGAACTCATAGGGCAGGTCAGGACGGGCACTGACTTTGGCGAGTTTTTCACCTACTGACCGAACGTAAAGCGTAAGCTCCGGATCCAGATAGAATTGCCCCCCCTGAGTTTGCTGAGAAGGTATGTATTGCTCCTCTCCAATAGCCAGTTCCTGACTCTCAGGAATCAACGACAGTTGTTTTTTCCCCGTTACCGGATTTACCGAGCAACCGATCAGTAACAAAAAAAACATTGTCGCCACAAAGCCGCGTAGCAAAGCTGGGTGTTTCACGCTTATCTCCTGTTGGTGGGTCTTACTAAAGTATCATTACTCGAACCTGCCCGGCATTAAATACAGGCATTATCAAGTGGTTGCACAGGTGTCTTCACCGGCTGAGTGGAGCGCCGTTCTGCCTTGGCGTATTATAGGTATAATTTTCCGTCATTCCTGTTTCGTTTTCGCAATAAAAGGTCTTTCATGGGTAAGAGCTCTGAATCTGATGAATTACGCATGGACTGTGTAACCCGGTTTATCGGAACACTGAACCAGGCCAGAGCGCTGGGTTTGTCTGCCGTTGAGGCAAGCAAGAACAGGCTCATACTGTGTCTTCCTTATAGCGATCTTATTATTGGCAATCCAGACACCGGAGTTATTCACGGCGGTGCTATTACAACGCTCATGGATACCGCATCCGGATCAGTTATTTTGTGTGCGTTAGATGATTTTGAGCTTTGCCCAACACTGGATCTCCGGGTTGATTATATGCGCCCGGCAGAGCCTCATAAGCCCGTGTACGCAAGGGCCGAGGCGTATAAGATCACCCGCAATATTATTTTCACCCGATGCCAGGCCTATCAGGATGGGGGCGAAACCATTGCCAACTGTGTGGGAACCTTTATGCGTATTGGCGCAGAGGCATCCCCCAAGGCGTACCGGGATCTGATTTCAGGTAAAACCAAATGACCGATCTGGAGATAATTCGCTATACCCGGGAGTCTGGTGATTTTTCCCGCATGCTGGAAAGCATTCCCTACGCCGGGTGGATTGGGGTTACCTGTGAGCGTTTTGGAGATGACCTGATCTTTCGGTTGCCTGCAAAAGAGCAGAATCTGGGTAATCCGATACTGCCCGCTATTCACGGTGGTGTCATTGGTGGCTTCATGGAAATATCGGCAGCTATTTACCTGATGATGTCTCAGGAAAGCATGCGCATGCCACGCATTGTGGATTTTTCTCTGGATTATCTGCGCGCTGGCCTGAATCGCGAGAGCTACGCTGAGTGCCGGTTAACCCGGCAAGGTAATCGTGTTGCTAATGTTATTATCACCGCATGGCAAAAATCACGTTCTGAACCAATTGCCATTGCTCGTGCACATTTCCTGTTAGAAGACTGAGTTATCACCTGTCAGGGGCTTGAAATGCCCCTGCATGCCCCCATTTTTGCTGCAAGCATTGAGTTTTGCATTTTTTTCAAAGGTCTTTGAATTAATTCAGGAGAGTTATACGCCATGACGGTAGAGTCAAAAAAAGAGACGCTTGGTTTTCAGACAGAAGTAAAACAACTGCTTCATCTGATGATCCACTCCCTCTATTCCAATAAGGAAATCTTCCTTCGTGAGCTGATTTCCAACGCCTCCGACGCCGAGGATAAATTACGCTTTGCCGCTCTGAAAGATGACAGTCTTTATGAGGGTGATACGGAGTTAAATATTCGCCTGGCGTACGATAAAAAAGCGAATACCGTTACCCTGACGGACAACGGTATTGGTATGAGCCGTGACGACGTTATTCAGAATCTGGGCACCATTGCCCGTTCGGGCACGGCTGAATTTTTGAAGCAACTTTCCGGCGATGAGAAGAAAGACAGCCATCTGATTGGCCAGTTTGGTGTTGGTTTTTACTCAGCGTTTATTGTCGCAGACAAGGTAGAAGTGCTTAGTCGTCGTGCAGGAACGCCGGCAGAAGAAGGGGTTCGCTGGGAGTCTGCAGGTGATGGTGAGTTCACGATTGAGCAAATAGAGCGTAAGCAGCGTGGCACTGAGATTGTTCTCCATCTCAAGAAAGACGCCACAGAGTTTGCTGATGGCTACCGTTTGCGTAATCTGGTGAAAAAGTATTCAGACCACATATCTTTCCCTGTCGTGATGGCTTCTGAGTCTGAGGAAGAAGACAAGAAGGGCAAAGATGAAGTTATAAACGATGCTACTGCTCTTTGGACAGTGCCACGTTCGGAAGTAAAAAAAGATCAGTACAAAGAATTCTATAAGCACATTGCCCACGACTTCGAAGACCCGCTCACCTGGTCCCATAATAAAGTAGAGGGCAAGCTGGATTACACCAGCCTTCTGTATATTCCTGCCCGTGCACCGTTTGATCTGTACAATCGTGAGGCACCACGAGGCCTGAAGTTGTACGTGCAGCGCGTGTTCATCATGGATGACGCAGAGCAGTTCCTGCCGTTGTATCTGCGTTTTACGAAAGGCGTGGTTGACTCCAGCGATCTGTCACTGAACGTTTCCCGGGAAATTCTACAGAATGATGAAACCGTAGAGAGCATTCGCAGTGCGCTCACCAAACGGGTTCTTGATATGTTGTCAAAGCTGGCCAAAAAAGAGCCAGAGCAGTTCCAGAAGTTCTGGAATGAGTTTGGCACCGTCCTGAAAGAAGGCCCGGCTGAAGACTTTGGCAACCGGGAGAAAATTGCCGGATTGTTGCGGTTTGCCACTACCCACACAGGCGAGAGCACCCAGAATGTGTCTCTGGATGACTATATTGGCCGGATGGCAGAAGGTCAGAGCAAGATTTACTACATTACTGCCGATAACTTCATGGCCGCCAAGAGCAGCCCGCACCTGGAAGTATTCCGCAAGAAGGGTCTTGAAGTGCTCATCCTGTCTGATCGCATAGACGAATGGATGATGGGCTACCTCAACGAATACGACGGTAAGCAGTTTCAGGATGTTGCCCGCGGTGATCTTGACCTTGGAGGTGTAGAAACTGAGGAAGATAAAAAGCATAAAGAAGAAGCGGCCGAGGAGCACAAAGACCTGCTTGAGCGTATAAAAGCCGCTCTGGGTGATCGTGTTCAGGATGTGCGGGTAACCAACCGCCTGACAGATTCGCCTGCATGTCTGGTAGTGGGCGACTTTGATATGGGCGCCCAGATGAAAAAGATTATGGAGGCCGCTGGCCAGAAGGTTCCAGACAGCAAGCCGATCTTTGAGGTCAATGTCGATCACCCATTGGTTCAGCGCCTGGAAAGCGAAAAGGGCGACGAGCGTTTTAACGAACTCTCTGCTGTCCTTCTGGATCAGGCTACCCTGGCAAGCGGTGAACAACTGCAAGATCCGGGTGCTTATGTGTCCCGCCTGAATCGTCTGCTATTGGAACTTGCTAACTAAGCTTCATGCAGCAGATTATTGTGGATATCAGCATCAGCCCTGATCAGTGGATAAAACTGTATCAGGGCCTTGCGACAGAGGTTAATACCAGGGCCAGAGACGGACGCTCTGTCCGTTTTCCGGCCCGTATTCTTTCCCGTTTTTACCTGAATGATGGTATAAACGGCACCTTTCGAATTCTCTTTGATGACGAGGGAAAGTTTCAGTCTGTTGAAAGACTGTAATCCCATTGCACTTTTCTTCTTCCCGGAGCAATCATGCGAATAATCCTGGCCCCCATGGAAGGGCTTGTTGACGCGCCCATTCGAGAAACCCTCACGAAAGTAGGCGGAATTGACCGGTGCGTAGCAGAATTTATTCGTGTGACTCACACCTCACTGCCTGCAAGAATTTTTTATAAGTACGCACCCGAGCTTAATAATCTGTCTTGCACCAGAGTCGGTACACCGGTGGCGATTCAACTGCTGGGCTCAGATCCCGGGCAAATGGGCAGGCATGGCCTGAAGGCGGCCGAACTGGGTGCCACACAGGTGGATATAAATTTTGGCTGCCCGGCCAAAACGGTGAATAAAAACAAAGGCGGCTGTGTATTGATGCGTGAGCCCGAGGCCATGTATCAGATCACGGAAGCCGTGCGGCGGGCCGTTCCGGAAAATATACCGGTAACCGCAAAAATGCGTCTGGGATATGACGACCGTTCGATGGCTGTAGCCTGCGGACAAGCACTTGATGCAGCAGGCGCGTCGGAGATTGTTATTCATGCCCGAAGCAAGGTTGATGGCTATAAACTGCCGGCCTACTGGGAAGAAATCGCGAAGGTGCGCGAAGTTGTCTCGGCGAGGGTAATCGCCAACGGTGAAATCTGGACGGTAGAAGATTACTGGCGGTGTCGTGAGGTATCTGGCTGTGATGATGTAATGATTGGCCGCGGCCTGATTGCCCGGCCAGATCTGGCCCGGAAAATAAAAGCCAGTCAACAACAGGTGCATGTTCCAGACATGACATGGCCCGAAGCAGTCGCCCTGATACATGAATACGCCAGTGTACTGCAGGGCTGGCTGGAAGATCGTTATGTGACGGGCCGCATAAAACAATGGGTTAACCTCTTGCGACGAGGTTTTCCAGAGGCCGAAGCAATCTGGCCACAAGCCCGGAAACTAAAAGAGGTCGCACCCATGTTTGCGTGCCTTGAACAGAATGCTTCCAGCCAGCCGTTAATTACCGAGGCGAGCTAGAGAAACCCGCCGTTCTCCATGCGTGGCGTGTAGTTGCCGGAACTCGCTGAGCCGTTAAGCCTGGCCCGTTTCAGAATTGCCTCCTGAGTTGCCAGTCGGTTGTCCAGGTTTCCTGCCCATGCCTTCTGTGCTGGCTCTTGCAATGCCCGTCCATAGGAGAAACTTAACCGCCATGGTTGCGTATGACCTATCGTGTTGAGTGCGTTCAGATTCAGAGTTGCCTCTTCAGGAGTCTGGCCACCAGAGAGGAAATAAATCGCCGGTACGGCTGCAGGAACTGTTCGCCTAAGCACTCTCAAGGTGGCTTCGGCAACGTCTTCTGGTGAAGCTTTTGCAGAATCGCTTCCGGGAGTGACCATACTCGGTTTGAGTATGATGCTCTCCAGTTCAACCCCGTGGCGACTGAGGGCGTGAAAAACCTCACGCAGTACATCGCTACTGACATCCGCACAACGGGTGATTGTATGCCCGCCATTCATCAATACTTCCGGCTCTACGATTGGCACAATGCCAATCGACTGGCAAGTCGCTGCGTAGCGCGCCAGCACCTCTGCGTTTGCTTCTATAGCCTGACGAGAGGGAAGCATGTCTGAGATGTTGAATACACTGCGCCATTTGGCGAAGCGTGCTCCCTGATTTTTATAACCTTCAAGGCGGTAATACAGACCATCCAGACCAAAGGTAATTTCATCCCCCGGCGCATTCGCCAGTGGCCCCTTGCCTTTATCAACCTTGATGCCTGCAACAATATCCTGGTTTGCCAGTAATTCGGGGATCGGAACGTTGTCCAGACTATTTTGCCCCAGAGTTTCCTCAAACAGAATCACGCCGCTGATGAATGCATCCAGATCCGGTGCCGACAGAATCAGACTTCGGTATTCCCGCCGTTTTTCTTCTGAGGATTCAACGCCTACGGCCGCAAACCGTTTGGCAATAGTTGGGTTGCTCTCATCAGCCGCCAGTAATCCTTTGCCTGGCCTGACAAGCTGCTGAATGGTTGAAGCCAATTCTTCCTGGATACTCATATTTGCTCCTGTTTCGGATGTTGATCACCAACCCCAGAACAATAGCCACCATGCGCTGGTGATAAAAACAATGGTAGCAGCCCCAAAACCAGTTGCGAGAACTCGCCGGATGTTGCTGGTGGCATACTGACCTGTGATTTTCCAAAATAGCATCAGCCCCCAGCAGGAAGCTCCAATAAGCAGAGCCGCCCGAACAGGGCTCACCCAGAATAATGGCGCGTGTTCAGCGCGAAGCATAGTTACGGTAATTGCAGAAAGGCCGAGAAATACCCCGGTGCCGGCAAGTGGAATCAGAGCATGGGATAGGTGAAAAAGAGCCTGACGGTTAAAGTGGGCAAGGCTGCGCTGTGACAGGAACAGTAGCCCGCCAAGAACAGAGCCACACACAATTCCGGTAACTGAGATGTACGTCAATAGCAGCGTGCCATCCAGCAGGTTTAGTACGTCGTTTTGTTCCGGATAGTTGGTGAAAATCCACCAGGGCAGGTGTGTTTGCATAGGCCACAGCCAGTCGTTACTGATCAGCCAGGTAGCAAGAGCCTGCTTAATGCTTATAAACCAGGGGCTCGCAGACCAGTGAAACGCACCTATAGCAATTCCGCACAATCCGTAAGTGATCAGTAAGAATTCCACCAGTGTGGCGCGGCTGGCACTCTCTTGAATCAGTTCGGACCCTGGCGTGCTGACCGTCAGCTGGATGGCGCCGCGGTGGCCCTCACAGCGACCGCACGAATGGCAATCACTGCCACTTTGCAGATCTTTCAGGGATAACAGGGTGGGGCAGTTGATCGCCGGAGGGCGCTCGCCACTGGCACGGCTGGCCTGCCAGAGCTCAGGGTCTGTCTGGAAATGAATTGGTGCCAATTTGGACAATAAACCGAACACGCCGTTTACCGGGCACAGGTACCGACACCATACCCGAACGTTCCGGCCATACAGGTAGCCGATAATTATTGCGCCGAGGGTGGAGCCACCCAGAATAAGCAGCGTCGCTTTCGGGTACTGGTAAACGCTGATCATCTGTCCGTAAATGGTGGTGCCCACAAACGCCACGAATGGCCAGCCGCCCCATCTCACCCAGCGGGGTATAGCACCGCCCCGGCCATATCGACTCGCCCATTCACTGAGGCTGCCTTCCGGACAAAATACACCGCACCATACCCGTCCGAGAAGGACCATGCTGATCAAAACAAACGGCCACCATATACCCCAGAACAGAAACTGCGCGAACAGGGTAACGTTGTTCCAGATATGGGCCGTTTGTGGGGGGAGCGCACGCACTGCCGGCACGTTAATGAGAATGGCGTAGAAGATAACAACAAACCATTGGATGCGACGAATTACGCGCTGGTTATCCCGCATCCACCGTCCGAAAGAAATCAGCAGGCCACGGCGCCTGGGCGTTACCCTGTCTGTGGCAATGATTTTTACCAGAGCGCGCTCAGACAATGACGGTCTCCTGCCTGTTACGTTGATGCCGAAACACGCCAGCAATGATGGCCCAGAAAGCAATCCACACCAGTAGATCTGTCAGCGCCGGGTAAGCCCGATAACCGGTCAGCGCAGATATCATGCTGCCCAAACGAGTGCTTTCACTGAGGAGCGCAGAGCTGTCCCAGAGCGGGTCGATGCCAGCCGGTATCCAGCCAAGCCCAATCATTTTGTCAACCGCAGAAAGCAGTAGCGCACTGGCCAGCAGTAGTAACATTACCTCGGTAATCTGAAAGAACCGTCTCCACGACAGCCAGTACCGACCGGCCTGAAGCAGGTAATAGGTTACGCTGGCCAGAATGAGGGCAATCCCAACAGCTGCGGAAAAGCTCAGCCAGTCCCCCATGGTTTTCTGCGCGTAGCTCATGCCGTACAGAAACACCACTGTTTCTGAGCCCTCCCGAGCGATGGCAACTGCTACTAATATGGAAATAGACCAGAACGCCTGGTGATCAACAGCCTCTTGGGTTTTTTGGGCCAGATGGTTCTGAAGGCGACGGCCATGCCGGCGCATCCATAGCACCATTTGAACGATCAGGGTAGTGGCACTGAGCATCATAACCAGCATAAATATATCCTGGCCTATGCCTGTCAGAACTTGTTGAGCACTTAGCAGTGCAACGGCGAGCAGGACAGCGGCAGCAATCCCGCCACCCACTCCGAACCACAGATAACGAAGTGCGCCATCAGCTCCGGATTGTCTGAGCCACGAATAGAGAATCCCAACAACGAGAAGAGCTTCGATTCTTTCACGCCAGACTACGAAAATGATTTGCTCCATCCAGCCTCCTATTTCGCGATGATTCGGCCTGTGGCATCGGGTAAATGGAATTCATCAAAGAATTCATATTCGCCTGGCGTCAAAGGTGGGATAACAACAAACGAGTGGGCACCGGGGCCAAGTACTTTCTCTTGTCGCAGGCGAGTGCTTTCAAACTCTACTGGCCCTTTTCCGGTGTTACGGATGTTAAGTTTAAAACGCTGGCCGGCATTGACCACGATAGTCTCGGGAATGAGCAAGCCGTCTTTCAGCTCCAGCTCATAAGCGGGCAGCTCGGCTTTGGTCGGTGATGCCGCAGCCGTTGCGATAACGAATACAACGGCGGGCAATGTCCACACGCCCACTCAGTAGCCGCCCTTTTTACCGGTGCCGGCGAACACAAAATCGTATTCGAGGGAGAAAGGCTCAAACCACTTATCAACTCCGGTTTCCCGGTCTACGTGCCGCATTAATGGCATACCGTGATGAGTGGGGGCATGGATGGTGTAGGTAAGATGGTATTTGCCAGGGCCATCCATTTTCACATTTGCACCGTAATGGGTGCCGTCACTTGCTACCATCGGCATAAAGGTACCACTCAGGGTTTTGGTACTACCCTGGCGAGTCAACGAATACTCAACGGTTAGGTAAGGCACCCAGGCACCGACAGGAAATCCGTTTCGGTTATCCTCCAGAGCCATAATGTCGGCTTCCAGATGAACATCTGCCTGGCTGGCGGGGAGATTACCCGCGGGCTCCATAGTTACTGGTTGTAAGTAGACCGCGCTGACTTCAATCCCATGGGCCTGCTGCGGCAGACCAATGGGGTATTCCGCTGCAATTGCAGAACATGAAAGACTGGCAAGCAAGCATACACAAGGGGTGGCAAAGGTAAGTGTTCTTACCATGACAGCAAATCCTCTGAAGTGAATGGTCAGATTTTCAAAAATCTGACGTCACACTACACCTCAGAATAATGCTTAAAAAGAGGTAACGAGAAGGATTCGCATTAACATTCAATTAAAATGATTCAGGTCAAATAAATTTTGATTAAGGCGGATTCTCTGGAATTAATTTGAGCGGTGCAAGCGTCGATGCAGCTCGTGTACTCGTTCTGCGAGTTCGGGAACGGGGCCATCAACCACGACACCGGGAACGATCTCCTGAATCGGTAAACTGCGCACGGGGGAGGCTGGAACTGCCATGTCATTAAGCCAGGCAGTCAGCTGTGCAGAAGAGCTGGCATAGACAATTCGTCCAAGTCCAACCCACCCATGTGCTGCTGCGCACATGGGGCAATGTTCGCCGGAGGTATAAACAGTTGCTTTTGCTCTGTCGCCTGGGTCCATGTGTTCAGCGGCCCACCGGGCAATCTCGAATTCCGGATGCCGCGTGTTATCTCCTGCGGCTACCCGGTTATGGTCCTCAAACAGAATGTCTCCGTTTTCTGCAACAAGTATCGAGCCGAAGGGTTCGTCGCCGGCCTCCAAGGCTTCGGTTGCGAGTTCGATGCAACGCAGAAGATGGTGTTTGTCAGTATCACTGATCATCTGTGTTCCTCACGACGGGCAGGTGGTTGTCACTCGGGGGTTGCTGGTGCTCACAGGTTATCTGAGCTGACTATCCTTGCTGCCACGGCGGTTTATGCCACCGGATGCGACTTCCTGTTTTTCCAGCGCACTTTGACAAGCGACACAAAGCCGGACACCGGGAATAGCCTCGCGCCGGGCTTTTGGAATCGCGCAATCGCATTTATCACAATGAGTTGCACTCTCGCCAGAACCCAGTTGGCTTCTGGCTTTTTTTACCGCATCTTCAACACTTGCGTCTATTTGATCCTGTACCGCACCGTCGCGCGTCCAGCCACCGGCCATAGCAAGCTCCTGTCTGCAGAGACACTCAATTACTACTCACCTTCGGCAAGGGTAGCCTTAATGCCTGGAAACGGCTACCTCTTGCAAATAGCGGTGAATTTTAACCACACTTGCTGTCGCCACAAGACAGACAGGTTGCGCATCCGTCCATCACGATAACTGCTTTTGTACTGCATTTTTTACAGGTGGTGGCATTTAGCGGGTAGTCGCCAGCATTGTCATCATTAGTGGCCATGGCGGCTTCAGCTTCGAACACCGCTCGCTTTTCAGCAAGGATACGCTTGGTGGTTTCGCTCATTTCGTCGCTTTCCAGCAAGCCGATCGCTTTCAGATGCTTCTCGATAATGGCACCGATTTCGGCCACCAGCGAGGGCATGAATACCCCGCCTTTCTTGAAATAGCCACCGTTCGGATCGTATACCGAGCGAAGCTCTTCAACCAGAAAGGTTACGTCGCCACCTTTTCGGAAGACTGCCGAGATGACCCGGGTGAGGGCAATAACCCACTGGAAGTGTTCCATGGATTTGGAGTTGATGAACACCTCATAAGGCTGGCGACTTTCATGATCCGTGCCTTCGTTTAGCAGGATGTCGTTGATGGTAATATACATCGCATGCTCAGCGATCGGCGGCTTGATCTTATAGGTGGTGCCTAGAAGGAACTCCGGCCGCTCAATGTACTCATTCATCTGTACCGGTTTGACTTCAATCGGTGCCGGCGCTTTTGCTTCGGTATCGGCTTTTTTCACGCGGTAGCCGACAATTTTATTCGTGATTTTGATTGTCATGTTCATTGTCCTGTGTCGGGATCCCGGATTAATACTTTCCGTAAGTGCCTTCTTTTAACGCATCAAACAGATTGGCAGCGGTGTGAATTTCACCGTCGTAGTCTACCTGTTCATTACCTTTCAGGGTTACTTTGCTGCCATCGTCCAAAGTGAACTCGTACAGAGTATTTTCCAGATCCTTCTCCTTCACCAACACACCCTGGAAGGCTTCCGGGTTGAAGCGGAAAGTAGTGCAACCTTTCAGGCCTTTATCGAACGCGTAAAGATATATATTTTTGAAATCCTGATAAGGGAAATCGGTAGGAACGTTAGCGGTTTTGGAAATTGATGAATCAACCCAAATCTGAGCGGCTGCCTGGATATCCACATGTTGCTGAGGAGTTACATCATCTGATGTGGTGAAGTAATCCGGCAGCTTTTTTTCTTCTTCTTCAGAAAAGGGCATGGCACCAGAATTCACAAGGTGACGATAGGCCAGTAACTCGAAGGAAAAAACATCTACCTTTTCTTTGGTTTTTCGGCCTTCACGAATAACATTTCGGGCGTAATGGTGAGAGAAACTTGGCTCAATACCGTTGCTGGCGTTATTCGCGAGAGACAGACTGATAGTGCCTGTAGGTGCGATAGATGTGTGGTGAGTAAAGCGGCCACCTTTTTCTGCCAGTTCTTCAACAAGCTTTGGCTCAACGGTAGCGATCTGTTCCATGTACTTGCTATATTTTGCGTGTAGTACCCGGCCTTTGAGCTTATCACCCAATTTATATCCATCATGGGCCAGTTGAGGGCACTTGCTCAACATTTTAGGGGTAACTTCAAAATCGTCATTCATGATTGGAGCAACGCCCTTTTCCTGGCCCAGTGCCAGGGATTGACGCCATCCTTCAACAGCCATTTCCCGCATTACGTCTTCGGTAAACTGAACTGAGCTTTCAGAGCCATAAGGCATGCGCAACATCGCAAGGGTTGAGCCCAGCCCAAGTATGCCCATGCCATGCCTGCGCTTGTAGGTGATTTCATGGCGTTGTTCCGGAAGGGGCAGGCCATTGATTTCTACAACGTTGTCGAGCATGCGAGTGAAAATGCCCACCACCTTGCGGTACTTTTCGTAGTTAAAGCTGGCCTTGCTGGTGAACGGGAAATCCACAAACATGGTGAGATTCACAGAGCCCAGCAAGCAACTGCCATAAGGGGGCAGGGGCTGTTCACCGCATGGATTGGTAGCGCGAATGTCTTCGCAGAACCAGTTGTTGTTCATCTGATTAACCTTGTCGATCAGAATGAAGCCCGGCTCAGCGTAATCGTAGGTGCTGGTCATGATGGTGTCCCAGATGAAC